>Ga0265303_10001225_pt1 | contig 15638 bp, 16 predicted proteins | sample Helome_2_FD_192494 | JGI IMG/M metagenome (GOLD analysis project Ga0265303, IMG submission 192494) | Marine sediment microbial communities from subtidal zone of North Sea - Hel_20160317 (Illumina Assembly) | ecosystem: Environmental > Aquatic > Marine > Subtidal zone > Sediment ... | reverse complement strand
TCTGGCGATCGAAGTCAAAACGGAGCGGTAGTTCAGCTGGTTAGAATACCGGCCTGTCACGCCGGGGGTCGCGGGTTCGAATCCCGTCCGCTCCGCCATTTTCCCCTTTAGAATCAATGGGTTACGTCGTAACTCATCTCGCCTCATAGTAAATCGATGCGTTGGTGGTGCGCAGGTGGTGCACTCATAGGCTACTTCGCACACCATGAAAGCCCGTCAAGACCGAGCTAGTTCAGCGACCAAGGCTGTTAGGATTTCGGACGCAAGGGGTGGGGGTCTGCATATCCAATTGGGTCCCATCTTTCTTGTCTGAGCCATTCCGAAAAAGGGTCCCATCTACTGGGTCCCGAGGTGGCTTCCCTAAATTAAGTATCAGGGACCTGGGTTCCCTGATACGAGGATTAGATTCCCTGTTCCTTTTTGTTTCAGGCGTTGTCCTATGGTGCGAGGGTGGCGTGTAGTAGCACCATGAGTGCTTTTCATTTTGGTGTTAATAACTTTATTAAAAGTCGCCCAAGCGAGACATCTGTCATTTAACAAGCATGCTAACGATTCTGATCTAATAGGTTGAAGCGTTTGCTGGGGGTCAAGTGGTCGCAGGTTCAAATCCTGCCGTCCCGACCAAAAATCCTATTAAATCAATTAGTCGACGGATTTTGTCTTCAGCCGGTAGACGCGTGTTGCCAGAATTCCACATCTGACACCAAACTGGCACCGCCGGCAAGACTATTCATCGGAAATTCGCTTGCTGCTGCTGCCCCAACCAGAGGTGTAAACCTATATCGTCGTCATCGTCGCGGGTGAGAAGGGCGACGCCTAGTCAGGAGTGGGCCGATCGCAAGCCTCTGACTCAATACCGAAGAGTTCGGTAAGACGTGTTTTCATAATCCATCACTAGGTTTGGTGATCCGTACCCTTACGCTGCCGGCCAAAAACCAAGATATCTGCCATTGCGGTCAGCATGCCTAGAACAAGCAGCAGGATGAAGCGCATATCACTCACGTAAAGTCTTGGCTCTACCGCATAGGTAATTGTTTTGACCATGGCGGCAATCTTGTAGTCGTGGCGGCCTTGCGTATCTGAATGCGCAATGACTTCAAGAAGACTACGCCGACTGCGATATCGAAGTAGCGCCGCTGTATCCCAGCCAGATGCGGCAGCCTCTCCTACACCGGCTACATCGTTGTCGTAGTTCAGCCCGGCGCCCAGGAAAATAGGGTGGCAAGCACGCTTTAAAAGCTGTGGAAACATATGTTCCATGTAGTGATTCACATAGTCAGAGGCCGTGGCGTCTGGTCCGAAGCCCGGCATCCGGGGCGGGTTGTCATTCATGTCGACATTGTTGACCATCAAAAATTGCCGGCCTGTATCACTCCTGAGAAAGGCTTCGAGGTCGCTGATTTGCTGGGCGCTATATCCTTGAGATCTTACTTTCTCCATACCCGCTGAAATCTCCTCGTCGGTAAGCGGCCCGCCCAAGTCGGTGTACCAAAACGTGAATAGCAGCCAGATCGCTGCTGGGGTCATCCAGAGTAGTCTTCGTCGCGTCATATCAGTTCCATCCCAGGGCAGATTGTTCACCGCATGGTGCGGGGCTTGTGGGTTTTTCGGGATTATCCGCGGTCAGCGCGCCTGCAGACCTGCCTGCTGCAAACGCCAGAGCAGCACATCCAGGCGATCCTGACCAAAGAAGGGTTCGCCCTGGAATGCGCAGGTTGGCACACCCCAATGGCCTGCCTTGTCATGATCTACCTGGTTCTGCTCGATGACGGCTTCAAGCCGGCTGGCCTCGGCAAGCGCCTTCGAATCCAGCGTCGCCAGGTCCAGGCCCGCTCTTGCAGTCGCCTGCGCCAGATGATCACCCTGATCCCAGGCAGGTGTTCCACCCCAGATCAGGGTGGATATTTCATCCGCAAATTCAATGCCTTTACCTGCCTCGGCGGCCAGGACCCCAAGACGGGTGAGCCGATGGATGTAGGGCTGATCTTCTGCTGTTTGAGGCCGGCCATTCTCGCCCGGTACTTGAATGATGGGATCAGGGTTGGCCCAGGCAAACGGCAGCTCCAGAAACTCGGCTACGCGAAACACATCGATTCCAAAATAGAAAAAGAACTGCGGCTGAACCTGCTGAAAGAACTCCGGCGTGCGTATCGCAATCGGATACACCGGTCGAAAGTTCACTTGCAGTTGATACTTGTCCTGCCACTGGCGTAGGCGCGGAGTGGCCAAGTAAGACCACGGGCTTCGAAATGACCAGAAAACATCGATTTCCAAATTTTCACTCATAACATCCTCACCCCGCAGCCAACTCACGCAAGGTCATTTTGCCAAGCTGCGACATGTGTACTTCATCGGGACCATCGGCGATCCGGCAGAATCGTGCACGCGTAAACACAGTGGGGATTAACGTGTCCTGACAGACCCCTTTGCCACCGAATATCTGCATCGCGCGGTCCGCTACATTCTGTGCCATCTGTGGCGCTACGATTTTCACCATCGAGATGTAGGGGCGGGCTGCATCAAAGCAGTCGCGGTCCATAATTTCTGCGGCCTGTTGCGTCAGCAATCGGCACTGTTCGATCTCACAACGACTTCGCGCAATTTCATGCTGCACGCTGGTCTTTTTGCTGAGTTTCTCACCAAAGGCCACCCGATCTTCTGCCCGCTCACACATCAGTTCCAGGCAACGCTGAGCCAGCCCAACGAATCCCATTGCGTATTGAAATCTGCCTGGCCCCAATCTGCCCTGGGCAATCTCAAAGCCGCAACCCTCGCCCTTGATCATGTTTGTGACAGGCACACGGACGTCTTTGAAGACAAGTTCGGCTTCACCACCCGGCGAATGCAGACTGTCAAACACCCTCAAAGGGCGAACCAGTTCCACTCCGGGTGTATCTCTTGGCACAAGAATGGTGGAATGTTGTCGGTGTCGCGACGCATTCGGGTCTGTCTGCCCCATCACCAGCATCACCTTGCAGCGGGGGCCAACGGCGCCTGTCGTCCACCACTTACGGCCATTTAATACATACTCATCGCCATCGCGTTTGATCTGCAACTCCATGTTGGTTGCGTCACTGGATGCCACCTGAGGCTCCGTCATGGCATAGGCTGATCTGATCTCTCCCTCAAGTAGTGGGTTCAACCAGGCTTCCTGTTGCTCCGGGGTACCATACTTGGCCAGCACTTCCATGTTGCCGCGATCAGGCGCGCTGCAGTTGAATACAGGCTGGGCCCAGGCGACCTTGCTCATGGTTTCAAAGAGTGTGGCAATCTCAAGGTTAGTGAGACCGGGACTCCAGGGTTCATATTCCCTTGGTAGGAACAGGTTCCAAAGCCCTGCTTCCTTCGCCTGGCTGCGCAGCTCATCGAACCAGGGTGGTGTCTGCCACAGGTTCTCGGGGTTCAGCGTAAACTCTTCGTAGTCATGCTCTCGTGGATAAACATGCGCCTGCATGAACGCTTCCAGTCGAGCGTTCAGCTCAGCCACACGATCTGTTATCTCAAAGCCCATAGTTTTCTCCAGTTATCTGTCTTGTAGCGGTGTTGCCTAAAATCAAAGTGCGTGGCTGCGGTCAAATGAGCGTGCATGCTCCGGCACGTTGCAGATGCGCTTCATTTTGATCGTGCCCAAGTTTGGGTAGTCCCATTTGTAAACGCCGTCTTCGATATAGCGTTTCACCACGGTAGGCCCACCAAAAGCCTTGAAGTGCAGCTTGTTGTCTTCCCAGACCGTCGTCGCATGTGACGTGCGCATGCAGAACGTCCATGAGCCTATGTCCCTGGGCTGAACATCAAAGGACGATTTTGTCGATGTATGATCATGGATAATTCCAGCGGAGGTTACGACGACACGATCACCACACTGCTCAACGCGTTCAACATGGCCGGGCAATTTGGGGTCAACGCTTTGCCATAGGCCGCGAATGTCTTGCGCGCCTTCGGGTAAGGGTTCAGTGCAGCCACGCAATATAGGTTGTGGGTATTGGGTATAGCCGCACCCAGGCGTGTAGGCGCGGGGGATGTCATTGGCCATCAGCCCTGAACCGTCGAGCTTCGGCAGATCACAATAGTTCAGTTCACTGCCGTCGCTCTCAAAAACCCAGGGCGGTGTGGTGTCGACCGGGCGCGGATAAAGCCACGCGGTAGAAAACAGCACCACTGGAATCAAGAGCATTATGGCTATCGCCATCAGAAGTTTTCGCATCATGTTCTCAGCTTGCCTCGGTCAGCGAGCGATGTAGGCGGTTCATGCCCTTCAACCAGCGATCGTAGTCGGTTGCTTTTCGCTGCATGTAGGTCTCGACTTCGGGGTGGGGCAGAATGAGAAAGGATTCCTGATGCAGGCCTTCGACGACAATATCCGCTACTTCATCTGCCTCCATCATGCCATCAGCCGCTGCGGCCCTGGCCGCACTTGCGCCTGGCGCATCTTCGGCCTCGTTCTCTGACGGCGTCATCCCGGTGCGAACGGCCTGTGGGCAGAGCATGGACACTTTTATTCCTTGATGAGCGTAGGTGAGGGCCAGCCATTCACCGAAACCCACCGCTGCATGTTTGGTCACCCCGTACGCGGCACTGCCAATCTGGTTGAGCAAGCCTGCTGCAGAAGCCGTATTGAGAAAGTAACCGCCGCCGCGTTCTATCATCCGAGGGATCAGGTGGCGGGCGGCGTAGACATGCGACATCACGTTAACCTCCCAGCTCATCTGCCACTCCTGGTCGGGTGACTGTTCGCTCCTCCCCATGCCCACACCTGCGTTACCACAGAACAGGTCGATGGGGCCAATGTTGGCTTCCGTGTCTTCAATGATGCGTTTGATGTCTGCGTTGCGAGAGACATCTGCGGTCATGGCAACGCATCCCAGCTTGTTCGCTGTTTGTTGTGCGTTCTCGGCATTGATATCAACTGCGACAACCTGTCTCGCGCCTTCGGCGACAAACTTTTCTGACATGGCGCGGCCTATGCCGCTACCGGCCCCGGTGACTACGACGACTTTGTCATTGACTCGCATGGAAATTCCTCAGTGAGCGCTACAACGCGCCCAGGTCACAGCCTTTGCGCTGCAGGATGGGTTTCATTTCCCGATAGACCGCCGGATGCTGACTGAGCGGTATTCTTGGGAACAGGTGGTGGATGATGTGGTACTGCATGCCCATGGAAATAATGTTCCCCAGCTTGCTCTTGAATGCCCGGGTGTCGCGGTAACGACTTGTTTCCTTGCCCGGATGATGTGGCATCCAGGACAGATAGTGCTCGATGTACACAAGCGAAATGTTCTTTGGCAACCACCACAGCAGTGCCGCTTCAATGGCGTGGCCGGTCCAGGCCATGCCAAACAGGACGGCGAGAAAAAAAATATTCACGATCAAGATGTCTAGCATCAAGTGGCTTTGCCCGGTTCGTGCCAGCGCCGCCGGATAGGCTTCTTTGCTCTTTGAGCCGGGCTGCCGACGCAGAATGCTTTTGTACAGGAAATGCCAGCCGTTGCGAGCTGTGGTGTCGTAGTCCACATCGAGTTCCGGGTCGTTGGTGTGCTTATGGTGCGCCATGTGCGTTGCCCGCATGACGCGGAAGGGGGCGCTGAACGGTATCAAAGACACGTGACCAACCAGTTCATTGAGCCAGCGCAGTGGCTTACCTTTACCGGCAATGATGCTGTGTTGCGCTTCGTGGGAAGGCAGGTAGGCCAACGTGCAGTTGAAAGTCGCAATGATGAAACCCAACCACAGCGGCAAAATGTCCAGCAGCACCAACGGCCATAGCGACAACCAGAGCAACGTGTTGCCGATACCCCAGGTGACCGCTCCCCAGGGAACAATGCGCATGTACTTCGCCGCAATCTTGCGTTCGAGAACGTCCAGTTGGTCATCAGTGAGCTCGTCCCAGTTTTCTAGTGTCACTGTTTGATCTGCTACCTGATCCATATCCAGCTCCCCCGCAGTTGTGCTGACGCTGCAAAGGGCGTCACGATGAGTGCTGCAATCATCCAGACCTGCCAGCCGGTTCCGATGGTGTTGGTCGCGATCAGCGTCTGGGCCACGAGTGGCCAGAGAAAGCCGACGGCAAACGCCGTGGGTGAGAATAGGATTTTTATTACCTGTTTCATGTCAGCGTTCCTGATAGTTTTCGAAACTTCTGGTTAGACCCGGTCTGGTTTGATCGTGACGACAGCTCTAAGCAGTCCTAACGAATTTCACCAATATCTCTGCTAACTCCGGTCCGTACTGTTCCTGTATGAAATGGGTCCCATCAGAAAACTCGCTATGTGGCTGATCCTTAGCCCCTGGGACATGCTCCTGGAAAATCTTGTCGAACCATCCCAGTATCGGATCTGCCTTTCCGTACGCAGTCAGAAACGGCTTTTCCCAACTGTCATATATTTCCCAGGCCTCAGCAAAAAACGGAAACTGGTCGGCCTGTTCTGGTGAATTCAGAGCCAGTAGTGGGAAAATCAAGGCGCCTGCCTGGTAACTTGAATCAGGAAACGGGGCATCGTATGCGGCTTTTTCCCCTTGAGACAATGACGCGCAACCGAGCCCTTCGACTTTGAGGTCCGGCACCTCATTGGCCATGATTTTCCCTGTTGGTAAATCTTCCCGCTGAGAGATCCATTGTTGCCATTTGGTGAATGCCATAGGGTCCGGAGATTCGGTGACAGCAACCGTACCCATCTTCTGGAGATTCCTAGGATCGGGTAAACCACCGTTCGCCAACATGATTCTGTCGATCCGATCTTGTTCTAAAGCACATACACACAGTCCGATCAGACTTCCCCAATCCTGCCCGAAAAAGGTGACGTTCTGCAGGTCAAGCTGCTGCATCCAGGCACGCATGTATGCGATGTGTCGTTCTACGCTGTAGTCTTTTTTTTCAGTTGGCTTATCGGATTTACCAAAACCAACCAGATCAGGGGCCAGCACTCGGAATCCTGCCTTAACCAGAACAGGAATCATTTTGCGGTAAAGGTATGACCAGGTTGGTTCTCCGTGGAATAACACGACCGACGCTGCATTCTCAGGCCCTTCGTCAACATAATGAATTCGAAGGCGCCCGCCTTCCGTATCATCAACTTCCAGATAATGCGGAACAAACGGATAACCAGGTAAGTTTTCGAATCGTTCGTCGGGGGTTCTCAGTGCTTTCATGTCTATTTTTCTCTTAACGTAGGCAGCGTCTTAATTTGGCCAGAAGATGTACTCATCACCTTCCTCGAATTTTTCTGCGAGTGTCTTATCCACGGCAACGCCCATTTCACTCTGGTACGGATACAGTGGTTGGCGGGTAGCGTTGGCCTGGTGGTTTGCCAATAGGGCTTGTAGTTCAGCCAGCTTTTCTGGCGCCTGCGCCGACAGGTTATGTTGTTCTGTTGGGTCTATCGCAAGGTTGTACAGCCAGGTCTTGGCCGGGTGTTCTGAGACCTGAAGTTTCCAGTCACCATGTCGCACAACGCGGTAGTGGCCGCTTTGCCAAAACAGGGTTTCCCGTCTCCACTCAGCTGCTGAAACACCACCGAATGAATGCGTTGCGAGCGGCATTAGATTCTCGCCATCGATCTCGACGTCCTTCGGCAGGGCCGAGCCGGTTGCAGCAGCGAGGGTGGGTAACAAGTCGATGTGCGCAACTGGTGTGCCCACCTTTTGGCCTGCTTCAATCTGCTCCGGCCACTTGATGAACAGCGGCACCCGTAAACCGCCTTCGAAATTGGTGACCTTCCAGCCGCGAAAGGGCGCGTTGATCTCCGGGAGGCCAAGGTAGCCTGCGCCACCATTGTCACTGGAGAAGATGAAGATGGTGTTGTCAGCAAGGCCTTCAGCTTCCAGGGCATCATGAATGCGGGCCACGCTGCGATCCAACGCACGGATCATCGCCGCATAAACGCGCAGTCGATGTGGCTCGATATCGCCAACCGCCTCATAGTCCTCACGGGTTGCCTGTAGCGGGGCGTGCACACCCCAATGGGCCAGGTATAAGAAAAAGGGTCGATTCTTGTTGGCCTGGATTACCTTGATTGCTTCATCGGTCCAGTAGTCTGTCAGGTAGCCGCCAGGCTCAAAGGCGCCCTCGTTATTGAATGACGCCGCGAAATGCATACCCTCCCAAACGAAGCGATCCATGGGGTCAGAATTCACCCGGGCGTTGACGACATTGGGATCATCGATTGGAAGATACAAACCGCTTTCCATTAACAGGCTGTCATCAAATCCCTGATCATTCGGGGTAAAGCCTTCGCTTCGACCAAGATGCCACTTGCCAATGTGGGCTGTGTAATACCCTCGCGCCTTTAACATTTCCGCGATCGTTACCTCTGAGGACGGTAACCCTTGCTGCTCAAACGGCGGGATCTCTTTAGTGACTTCAATGTGCCGATCAGACACAGGGTGGCTGTAGTCAAGAGACTCTCGCACCATGCGGGCTATTGGGCGCAGCCCAGCCGGGGTTGGGGTAAATTCGAATCCGGTTCGGGTGGGATACCGACCGGTCAACAACATGGCCCGGGAGGGTGCGCAGGTGGCGGTCCCGGAGTACGACTGTTCAAAGACAACGCCTTCTGCTGCCAGTTGATCAATGGCAGGTGTTTGAACCTGGCCACCAGCAACCCCGCCGCCAAAAGTAGAGATATCGTTGTAACCGAGATCGTCAGCGAGTATCAGCACGACATTTGGCGGACGCGTCGCTCCATCTGGTGCTGCCGGCCCTTCTTTCATATCCTGCTGCCAATTGACGGCCCGGTGCGGCGCTACGTCAGGTGCAGAGACAAGGTTGATCGCCGTCAGAACGATCTCAATACGATTCCACCAGGCTACCGATGCAATCGCTGCGATGACCATTAGTGTGAGCCACAAACCTCGCTTCATCAGCTACTCCTCGGTGAATACAAAAACGTCATTCACTGGATGAGGTTCTTGATCAAGCCTACGACGATCTCGATGCTCATCTTCTTGCTCAAGCCTTGATGTGATCGAAGTCGATGCCACATCTCAAATGAGGTGATGGCATCTACCGCTTCACGCTTTTCTCGTGGAAGAGATTTGAGCTCCGGCAGCCATGCATCCATATCACGTCGGAGCTTGCGCTGGTCGCGAGCATAGTTCCTGGTCAGGACGTCAGATCGCCAGAGTTGGGCCTGGGTGCTAAGGATCACGTCTTTTACCTGCTCATAAGCATTTGTCCGGTGCCGTACTGCATTTTCCACTCGCTCATCCAGCGTGCCCTGACGCTCAGCCAACGTGAACAATGATTCATAAGAATCCCGCGTATTCTCATCAACTGCAGTAGACAGGGACTCCATGCTTTCGAAATGACGGAAGAAGGTACGCATAGCCACGCCAGCTCGATCTGCGATCTGTTGAGCCGTCGGTACGAGAATGCCTTCCTGAACCAACTGAAGCGCTGCTTCGATGATGGCATCTCGGCTGCGCTCGCTGCGCATGCGGCGTCCATCGGCGACCACCGCCTCATCGACTACCGGTATATCGACAACCTTTGAATGTGCTGACATTGATAATTTCCTCGAGGGTTTGCGAAAAATGATCAACTGGCATATATTGTGACAATATAATATGGCATATATTATGTCAATAACAATAGATTACGCCGAGAGAGCGCGAGCCGGAACCGGGATGTACGGACACAGAACAACAGGCAGGGCATTTAATGCTGCAGAAATGCATGCGCGAACTTAACAGAGTTGCCCACTCGTTGTTCCCTGGTGCGGCTCGCTCAGCAAAGGAGAAATGTTATGGCTAATCAAGACCCTGTCCGATTCGTCGGTGGCACAGGTTCGCCTTACACGCAAAAAATGGCGGCGTTGATGCGTTACCGACGTATTCCCTATGCCGTGACCTGGGGGCAACCTGCTGAGGTCTGTGCTGCTTTGGGGGTAGAAGAGCCCAGGCCCACGCTGATGCCGACCTTTTTCTTCGAAGAAGACGGAGAAACCAGGGCGGTATGCGATTCGACACCGATCATTCGTCGGCTGGACGAAGCGTATGCGGGGCGTTCGGTGGTGCCTGAAGATCCGGCGTTGGCGTTTATCGACTACCTGATCGAAGATTTTGCGGACGAGTGGTGCACCAAATATATGTTCCACTATCGTTGGCATCCTGAGGTGGATGCCGACAACGCAGCGACTTTGTTGCCCCTGGGTTCTGATGTCAGTCTGTCGGCAGAGAGATGGGCAGCGCTCAAGAAATACATTGGTGAACGACAAATTTCCCGCCTTTATGTGGTTGGTTCCAACGAGACCACGGCCCCTGTTATTGATGCGAGTTATCGCCGCTTTCTGCAGGCTTTAGAGGCACACCTGGCCAACCAGAAGTTCATGCTGGGCAATCGACCGGGCGCGGGTGACTTCGGCCTTTTCGGGCAATTGACCCAGCTGGTGGGTTTTGAACCTACCTCCCGAGCGATAGCCCATGAGGTATCGCCCCGTACGGTTGCATGGGTAGACCTGGTTTACGATCAGAGCGGCATTGAGCCAATTGCAGAAGACTGGTTCAGCATTGAAGACCAGCCCGCGAGTCTACGCGGTCTGCTGGCGGAGATTGGGCGTGTTTATGCACCGGCTCAATTGGCGAACGCTGCTGCGGTTCAAGCGGATGAGAAAACGTGGGAGTGCCAGATAGATGGTGCGACCTGGACACAGCAGACGTTTCCTTATCAGGCGAAGTGTCTGCGGTGGACGAACGATCGCTACCAGGCGCTATCCGAGACAGACAGGGCCCGTGTAGATGGCTTGATTCGAGGTACTGGTGTCGAAGGGATGCTCCGCGCAGCTGACTAGATCCAGATGTATTGAGATTTGAAGGAAAAGCTGATGGAAACGATCCGAACACCTGAGTCCAGATTCGAAAATCTGAAGGGCTACAACTTTGAACCGCACTACACGGAGGTTGACGCAGGTGATGGCACAGCCTTGCGCATGCACTATGTCGACGAAGGTGAAGGCGAGGTCATTCTCTGTCTCCATGGCCAGCCTAGCTGGTCATACCTGTATCGCAAAATGATTCCGCTGCTGGCCAAGGCAGGCTACCGGGTTATCGCACCCGATTTGGTGGGCTTTGGTAAATCCGATAAACCCATCGATCGTGCGGACTATACCTACGCAAACCATGTGCTCTGGATGAAGGGGTTTGTCGAGGCTTTGGATTTGTCTGGCGTCACTTTGGTTTGCCAGGATTGGGGAAGTCTCATCGGCTTGCGGGTGGTGGCGGAAAACCAGGAACGATTTGCGCGTGTTGTGTTGGCTAATGGCGGCTTACCCGACGGCACAGGTATACCAGTGGAAATGGCGGATAAGCTCCATGAACTGCTACGGGATACACCCGTCCTTCCTGCCGAGGAGATGTTTCAGAAAATCGCGGGTCCCATGGAAGACCGCCCACAATTCATGTACTGGGTTCGCCATAGTGACGCTCATCCGGATTTTCACCCCGGCGAGCACATGAAGGCGGTTTTGGCCCGATGTGACGAAGAGGAATATCGTGCCTGGTCGGCACCATTCCCTTCAGAAGAATATATGGCGGGCGCGAGGCAGTTCCCCTCGCTTGTTCCCATTATTCCCGACAATGTCGCGATACCCGCTAACAAGGCTGCCTGGCAAGTGTTCGAGAAGTTCGAAAAGCCGTTTATCACCGCGTTTGGTGATTCTGACCCCGTGACCAAAGGGGGCGAGTTGCGCTGGATCGAAACCGTGCCGGGCGCCAAAGGGCAGGCTCATACAGTTGTCAAAGGTGCCGGTCATTACATTCAGGATGATGCCGCGGAAGAGCTTGCAGCCGTCGTGATTCAATTTATGCAGTCAAACCCTAGCTGAGTTAACAGCGCAGATAACGGAGCAGCCTTATGCAGGTCGTCAACATAGTTTCACCCAACGAAGAACAGATGAAAGGCTTCTTTGAGCCTGGCTCCCAAGGCCCCATCTACATGCTCAATCTGCTGAAGTTCAAGGAGAAGGCCGAGTATGCAGATGGTCGAGAAACCGACCTCACTGGAGCGGAGGCCTATGCGCTGTATGGTGCGGAAGTGTCCAAGATCCTTATCAAACTTGACGGCGGCGGCATGTTTAATGCCAAGGTCGAACGCCTGATGCTCGGTGAAGTTGAAGAGCTTTGGGACAGGGTTGCTATCGCCATGTACCCAAATCGTCAGGCGATGATTGAAATGATGCAATCGGCCGAGTACCAAGCCATACATCATCATCGTGACGCAGGGCTGGCTGGGCAACTCAATATTGAAACCACCGATGCAGCCGGTCTATGGCTGGATGCAGATGGAATCAGTAAGAAAACGGACTGATCGATGAAAAAATTGCTCATAGGCGTTGCCGCGCTGCTCGCCCTGGTTGGGGTATTGCTGCTTTCGTTGCCTACCATTCTCCACGAGGCCGGGCTGCACCCCGAGTACAGCGGTCCATCGGTCGACCTGCCCGGCAAACGTGCGCTGGTCATCACGACCAGCCATGCAGTGCTGGCAGCACCGGGGGAAACCGAGGGGCCGGCCACCGGCGTTTTTGGTTCGGAGATGACCCATCCCTATTACACCTTCTTGGACGACGGCATGGACGTCGACATAGCCAGCATCCGTGGAGGTGAAATCCCCATTGATCCCAGTAGTTTCTACTTCATGATCAAAACGCCGGAGGACGAACGCTACCTCAATGATCCGGTTGCACAGGCGAAGGTGAAAAACTCTATTCCTGTTGCCAAAGTAGATATCGACCAGTACGACATCGTATTCATCTCGGGTGGTTGGGGTGCCGCGTATGACCTGGCGCAATCGCCGGAACTGGCGGCCAAGGTGAGTGAATCCTATTACGGCGACAAGGCGGCGATTATCGGTGGTGTTTGCCACGGTGTGCTGGGGCTGGTCAGTGCCCAGGATCGGGATGGAAACTTACTCATAGCGGGGCGGAGCATGACTGGTGTGACCGACAAGCAGATACAGGAACTAGGTATCGATCTCACGCCCAAACACCCGGAGACTGAACTGCGCAAGGCGGGTGTTGTTTTTGAAAGCCAAACGGCATTCCTGGATTTTTTCGCCACCCATGTGTCCGTTGATGAAGAGAGGCGCTTCGTAACCGGGCAGAACCAGAATTCGGGGCTGGAAACGGCACACGCCATGATGGGAATCCTGAGTGAACGCGATTGACACGCTGGCAGGACAGAATTTCAACCAGCGTTAATCGCGAGGCATTCGCAGTGAGAAAAATAGTAAGCCTGCTGGTGTTGCTGCCAGCCATTCTCTTCGTCGTCACCGGCCTGCGTTGGCTGGTGGCGCCCGCTGGCGTTGCCCCGGAATTTGGCCTGACTCTGGATTTCGGAGTAGGCCTCAGTTCCCAGGTGGGCGTCATGGCCGGTTTTTTTCTGACTCTGGGCGCCTGTGTGTTGGCCGCGCTGGTCAGCGGTCGGCGCAGTTGGTACTACCCCGCCATCTTACTGCTCTTAATCACGGCCCTCGGGCGCATCGTTGCCTGGGTTGTCCACGATGCGGCACTCGCGCTGAATTTAATCGCGCCCGAGGTCATCATCTCTCTCATCCTGATCGGGGCTTCTCGATTTCTGCCTGAGAGCAAGTAATGGCGAGCGAACCCTGGCCAAATATGAGCGTTCGCCTCACTGCATTGGTGGCTCTCGTAGCGATAAGCCTGAATAGCGCTGCAGAATCGGCTGCTGATCAACGCCCAAACATTGTGTTTCTGCTTGCTGATGATCTGGGTTACAGCGATACGGCGCCCTACGGTAGCGAGGTGAACACCCCAAGTATTTCAGCGCTGGCTGAACAGGGCATTCTCTTCACCAACTACCACACAGCAGCTAACTGTGCACCCGCGCGCGCGATGTTACTGACGGGGGTCAGCAATCACTTGGCCGGTGTGCCTAACATTCCGGAGATGCTGGCGCCGGAGCAACGCGTTCATGATAACTACCAGGGGGTGCTGGGTAACAACGTAGTGACAATAGCCACTTTGCTGGAAGATGCCGGTTATCACACCTATATGGCGGGCAAATGGCACCTGGGAGCCGAGCGCGATCAGTTGCCGAGCCAGCGGGGTTTTGAACGAACCGTTGCGCTGATGGATTCCGGCGCCGACAACTGGGAACAGCGACCTTATTTGCCGATATACGATACGGCCAACTGGTTTGCTGACGGTAAGCGATTTACGCTGCCGGATGATTTTTATTCGTCTCGCTTTCTCATCGATAAGACGATTGAGTTTATTGACGAGAATGCCGGAGATGGCAAACCGTTTTTTGCCTATGTGCCGTTTCAGGCGGTGCATATGCCGGTTCAGGCACCTCAGCAATACATCGATCGTTACATGGGGCTGTACGATCAGGGCTGGCACAAAGTGCGAGAACAGCGGCTGGCACGTGCGGTAGAAATGGGCGTTTTTCCGGAATCGGTGTCCATGCAACACATGGCGACAACGGCTGACTGGGAAACGTTGAGCGCGGAGCGCAAAAAGTACGAGGCCAAACGCATGGCGGTGTACGCCGGGATGATCGAGGCCATGGATGCGAACATCGGCAGGTTGATGAGCCATCTGGCATCAAGGGGGCTGGCCGACAACACCATATTCATCTTCACGTCTGATAATGGGGCCGAAGGCAGCGGACCGCCCGACCCCAATGCATTCCCGGCCAGTCGCCTACCTGCGAGTTTAGGGTACAGCACTGACTATGAAACCTTGGGCCTGAAAGGATCCTTCAGCTCGATCAGTCCAAGTTTTGCCAGTGCTGCCGTTAGCCCGCTGGCGTACTACAAATTCTATGTGGGTGAGGGAGGGTTGCGGGTCCCGCTAATTATTTCCGGGAAACCGCTCGGGGATAAGCCGCGACAAACGAAGAGTTTCTCTTGGGCAACCGATATTGCCGCCACCATATTGTCCTATGCGGGTGTCGATAAGCCTGGCGCTCGATATGCCGGGCGCCCAGTGCTTCCGCTGTCCGGGCGTGACCTGAAGCCGCTCATCAGTGGCGAAACCGACAGGGTTTATGGTGATGCAGATTCGATAGGTTACGAACTGACCGGACACTCGGTCCTGTTTCGGGGCGACTATAAGCTGGTTCGTAATCAGCCTCCGTTGGGGGACGGCGAATGGTACCTGTATGAGATTTCCGATGATCCCGGTGAGGTAAGTGATCTTAAGGCAACAATGCCTCAGCGCTTCGAACAGATGCTGTTGGCTTATCAGAGGTTCGAACGGGACAACCGAGTGCAGCCGCCGCCGGCCGGTTACTCACAGACGCAGCAGATAGCGATCAATTACGCACGCGAACGATTAGGTCTCAACATAATCATCTTGCTTCTGACTGCGCTTGTGCTCTTACCTTTTCTGGTGTTCTACCAGATGCGCCAGCGAACAAAAATAGATTAGATAACGAGCGCGGTAATACGCCTCCTTGTTGCGCTCGATGACGTCGAAGCGCTCATGTAGTTGCACCGTGCAATTAGCGGTAAGTGACCACGATTCTGACCACGATTTTCGTGGTGCACCGTGGTACAGGCTGATTTAGGCTGAGAGTTAGCAGGTCTAAGTACTTGATTTTATGGCAGGTTGCATCAGGCTGCTTCAGGGCTGGACGTGTTCGAGTCCCGTCCGCTCCGCCATCTTGCTCTCGTCATGCCTTCG
>Ga0265303_10001224_pt1 | contig 15640 bp, 17 predicted proteins | sample Helome_2_FD_192494 | JGI IMG/M metagenome (GOLD analysis project Ga0265303, IMG submission 192494) | Marine sediment microbial communities from subtidal zone of North Sea - Hel_20160317 (Illumina Assembly) | ecosystem: Environmental > Aquatic > Marine > Subtidal zone > Sediment ... | reverse complement strand
AAAATGGCAATGAGCCAAGTGCGTTCCGATGCTGCTCCCTGATAATTTTTAGCCGATTTTAAACCGGCCAGGAATGTTTCCTGTACCAAATCTTTCGCGATCTCCGAATCACTAACCCGTGCCACGGCATAGTTAAATAGATAGTCGGCATATTTGTCGACCCATACATTAGGATTTAAAGAATATTCCGTCATTTTGATATTTGTGGTAACCAAAAATAAATTAATTTTATTGAAAATATTAATTTTAAGTGTAATACACCAAATTATGAAAAATATCGGTTATGTGATTCTTTTGTTGTTTATTCAAATAAGCTGTACTCAAACTAAATCCATGTCAATTACTGAATTGAAACCTCAGGATATGGAAAATGCAGTACTTATAGATGTTCGCACCCCTGAGGAATATGCTGAGGGTCATCTGGATAATGCAGTCAATATTAATTGGTATGATGAGGGTTTTATTGATCAATTCAAGAATGTAGAAAAAGAGAAAACTATTTATGTCTACTGCAAAAAAGGAGGACGCAGTGCAAGTGCAGCTGAGTTACTCACCTCGTCCGGTTATAAAAATGTTATAGACCTGTTGGGGGGCTATGATGCGCTGGAAGTAAAAAATTAAATTAAGCTGTCTTTTTCATCAATCCAGCACGCTCCAAAAGAGCTTCAATTTTAGGTTCCCTGCCCCTAAAGCGCTTATAAAGGGCCATTGGTTTTTCAGTTCCTCCTTTGGAAAGAATATGGTCTTTAAATTTTTCAGCTATTTCTTTGTTAAAAATTCCTTTTTCCTTAAAATAATCAAAGGCGTCGGCATCTAATACTTCAGCCCATTTGTAACTGTAATAGCCAGCGGAATAACCACCCTGAAAAATGTGGGCGAATGATACACTCATGCACGTCTCCGGGTTATTTGGGTAAAGTAATGTATCTTCGAAAGCTTTAACTTCGTGTTTTTTCACATCTGAAATAACAGAGGGATCAGATGCATGCCAGGACATATCCAGGAAACCAAAACTCAGTTGACGCATCGTGGCCATCCCCTCTTGAAATGTTGCAGATTCCTTTATACTTTCAACTAATGACATAGGTATAGGTTCTTCTGTCTCATAATGCCTTGCAAATACTTCCAGAGCTTCTTTTTCATAACACCAGTTTTCCAATATCTGGCTGGGTAACTCAACAAAATCCCAATAAACAGAAGTACCGGATAAGCTTGGATAGATCGTATTTGCAAGAATACCGTGGAGAGCATGCCCGAATTCATGAAAGAGCGTTGTAACTTCATTAAAAGTTAACAGGGATGGTTTATTTTCTGTAGGTTTAGTAAAATTGCAAACGTTAGAAATCTGAGGTCTTTCATTCTTGTTGTTCATTATGAACTGGGGCTTAAATGAAGTCATCCAGGCACCGGCACGCTTACCTTCCCTTGGATGAAAATCGGCATAGAATAAGGAAACAATTTTATTATTATTATCATAAATTCTATAAGTCTTAACTTCCGGATGATACTTGTCTACATCAAATACTTCTTCAAATGACAATCCGTATAGTCTTTCGGTTATCATAAATACCCCTTCAATAACATTTTCCAGCTTAAAGTATGGTTTAAGCTTTTCATCGTCAAGGCTAAAGCGTTTTTGCTTTAATTTTTCAGAGTAAAAAGATCCGTCCCATGACTCTAGTTGCTCAATTCCATCCAGTTCTTTGGCAAACTCTGATAGTTCTTTAAATTCCTGTTTAGCTGCCGGCTTTGCCTTAATCAACAATTCTTTTAAAAAGTCATATACTTTTTCCGGGGTTTCGGCCATTCGCTCTTCTAAAATGAAATTCGCATGGCTTTTATAGCCTAATAAATTGGCTCTTTCATGTCGAAGATTGGCAATTTGGAGAACATTAGCCTGATTGTCTAGTTCATCATTATGGAACCCTTTGCTCCCGAATGCCATTGACAGCTCTTTTCTATGTTCTCTGTTGCGTGCATATTTCATAAATGGAATATAACTTGGATAATCCAGAGTTATAAGCCATCCTGTTTTACCTTTACTTTTAGCTACTTGCGCTGCTGCATCTTTTGCACTTTGTGGAAGTCCGTCAAGGTCGTCTTCGTTTGTGAGGTGCATTTCATATTTATTTGTCTCCTTTAACAGGTTTTCACCAAATTTTAATTTTAGTGTTGCAAGTGTTGCATCAATCTCCCTCAGGCGTTTTTTTTGTTCTTTATTAAGGTTAGCACCATTTCTGCTAAAATTTTTATACTTTTTATCAAGTAAGGTGTCTTGTTCTGCTGTAAGGGTGTATTTGTCTTTATTCTCAAAAACCTTTTTTACTCTTTTGAATAATTTTTCATTTAGGGTAATATCATTATTAAACTCGGACAGTTTTGGTGATATCTCCTGGGCAATCTTCTGGATGGTATCATTTGTTTCTGCAGAATTCAGGTTAAAAAACAGACTGGCAATACGTTCCAAATGTTGTCCCGAGAATTCTAAAGCCTCAATAGTATTCTCAAAAGTGGGTTCTTCTTCGGAATTGGTTATGTCATCAATTTCTTTACGAGCATTCTCCATTGCTTGCAGAAAGGCCGGCATAAAATGTTCATTTTTAATACTCGAAAAGGGCGCGGTATCAAATGGCGATAATAAAGGATTCATATACAGACCGATGTTTATTACTTTATTTATGAAGAGGATTTAATCTGCGGAGGATAACAATGTTTAAATTTCTTATTTAGGTTTATTTATTTCCTGAGCGCCCTTAACTACTTTGTCCTTTAGTCCTTCTTTGTATAAAAGAATTTTATCCATTACACACTTATCACTACTGCCTATGATTTGCGCTGCTAGTATACCTGCATTTTTTGCACCGTTAAGTGCAACGGTGGCTACCGGAACACCTCCGGGCATCTGTAAAATAGACAAAACCGAATCCCAGCCATCAATGGAGTTACTGCTTTTGACCGGAACACCTATTACCGGCAGAGGAGAAAGTGAAGCTACCATTCCAGGTAAGTGGGCTGCGCCACCGGCCCCTGCTATGATAACCGAATATCCATTTTTATGAGCTTGTTTGCTAAATTCATACAATTTATCCGGCGTTCTGTGGGCAGATACAATATCAACCTCTACTTCAATATCAAATCCTTTTAAAATATCAACTGCTTCCTGCATAACGGGGAGGTCACTTAAGCTACCCATAATTACTGCTACTTTGCTCATATTTTTCTTATTTGCTTATTACTTTTATAGTTTTCTTTACTTTTTCGGCTATAGTACGGGCCTCATCTATATCGTCATGTACAATAGTTACATGACCCATTTTCCTGAATGGTCGTGTTTCCTTTTTACCATAAATATGAGGTGTAACGCCTCTTAGTTTAAAAATTTCTTCAATATTTTTATAAACGACTTCGCCGGTATAGTTTTCTTCACCAACCAAATTAACCATCACCCCTGCCAATTTACTATCTGAACACCCAAGAGGAAATCCAAGGATGGCTCTTAGGTGTTGTTCAAATTGATTTGTATAACTGGCCTCTATACTGTAATGACCACTGTTATGGGGTCTGGGTGCTACCTCATTGACCAAAATCTCATCCTCTGATGTTTGAAACATTTCAACTGCCAGCAGGCCTACATGCTGTAATTTTTCAGACAACTTTAAAGCAATCTTCCTTGCTTTAATAGCAACTTTATTCTCAATTCTGGCAGGGCATAAGACATATTCAACCTGATTGGCTTCCGAATGAAATTCCATTTCCACTACCGGATAATCGATTACTTCACCCTGGACATTTCTCGATACTATAACGGCCAATTCATTTTTAAAAGGAATAAGATCCTCAGCAATACATTCAACATTAGGAAGGTTTTCAAGATCATTCAGGGAACGTACAATTTTTACCCCTTGCCCGTCATATCCAAATTGGGCACTTTTCCATACAAAAGGAAAAGCAATACCTCCATGAGTAACGCTATCCTTTATTTCACTTGTATATGCAAATCTGGAAAATGGGGCTGTTGGAATTTGATTGTCAACATAGAATAACTTTTGTTTAGCCTTATTTTGAATAGTTCGAAGAACCCTTGCAGAAGGATAAATTTTTTTGCCTATTCCCTCTAATTTTTCAAGGGCATCTAAATTTATATTTTCAATTTCGATAGTAAGTAAATCTACTTCCTTTCCAAAATTGTATACTTCATCAAAATCCATCAAGCTGCCCTGGACGAATTCGTTACAGGCAATTTTGCACGGAGCCTCGGACGAAGGATCCAGCACTTTGGTATAAATGTCAAACTTCCTTGTTTCGTACAGGAGCATTTTACCCAACTGACCTCCTCCAAGAATGCCTAGTTTAAAATCAGAAGAAAAGAAATTCATGAACTTATACTTTCTCAGGTGAATAAGATTATTTTGACTGGCTACAAAAATACATCTAAATGTTAGAATCTGTCGTCCTAAGCCTAAAAAAGCGAAAGCAAAATACTATCTTTGCCATCCTATAAAACCGATACCATTGATAAAGTTGCATGACAAATTGTTTAAGCCATTTCTGAAGGAAGAAGAAATACAACTTGCAATTAAGAGAATTGCCAATGAAATTGCTAAGGACTATAAAGATGAGGTACCCATATTTGTTGGGGTTCTTAACGGGGCCTTTATGTTTATTTCTGATTTATTGAAATGTTATCCCTATCCATGTGAGGTTTCATTTGTAAAATTAGCTTCATACAGGGGCCTGATATCTACTGGGATTGTTGAAACACTACTAGATCTTCCCGAAAATTTGGAGGGGAGAAGTGTGGTTATTATAGAAGATATTATTGATACCGGGAGGACCTTGCAGGAATTGGTCCACTTATTTGCAGAGACGAATGTCAAGGAGTTTAAAATAGCAAGCCTGTTTTTTAAACAAGAAATTTACAACGGAGAATATTCCATCGACTATATTGGAATTGAAATTCCAAATAAGTTTATTGTAGGTTATGGGTTGGATTATAAAGAACAGGGAAGAAATTTGAGAGATGTATACCAACTAAACCAAAACCATATGATTAATCTTGTACTTTTTGGAAAACCAGGAGCAGGAAAAGGAACACAAGCTGCTTTTTTAAAGGATCAATACAATCTATTGCATATTTCTACCGGAGATGTTTTTAGATATAATATTAAGAATAATACCGAACTGGGGAAATTGGCACAAACCTTTATGGATAAGGGAGATCTGGTACCGGATGAGGTTACTATTAAAATGCTCAGAGATGAAGTAGAAAAACATCCAGAAGCTAATGGATTTATTTTTGACGGTTTTCCCAGAACAGTAGACCAGGCAAAAGCGCTGGACAACCTAATGGATTCCAAGGAAATGCAAATTGATGCTATAATTGCCTTAGAAGCCAACGATGAAGAACTTATTCAACGCTTATTAGCAAGGGGAAAAATAAGTGGAAGAACCGATGATCAGGACGAGAATAAGATCAGAAATCGCTTTGAAGAATACAATCAAAAAACAGCTCCTCTTAAGGAGTACTATATAGCTCAGGGAAAATTCCATACCGTAAATGGTATTGGGGCTATAGAAGATATTACAGAGCGCCTTAGCAGCGTAATTCAATCAATACAGGTCGAGGGATGATCCTTACAGCACTATAAAAGACCTGATTGTACTACTTCTTATAAACGAATATTGAGCGATGACCGAAGGAAATTTTGTGGATTATGTAAAGATGCATGTCGCCTCAGGTAATGGAGGAAAAGGGTCTGCGCATTTGCACAGGGAAAAATATGTACCAAAAGGCGGGCCGGATGGAGGTGATGGCGGCAGAGGTGGTCATATTATTATTCGTGGTAATGAAAATCTTTGGACACTTCTTGGATTTAAATATAAGCGGCACTTCAAGGCAGGGCACGGCGAACACGGAAGTAAAAACAGGAGTACGGGTGCCGATGGATCGGACGTATTTTTAGACGTACCCTTGGGTACCGTTGTTCGTGATTCTGATACCAACGAGGTTCTTTTTGAAATTACGGATCACGGGGAGGAAAAAAATGCCGTTGAAGGAGGTAAAGGAGGTCGTGGGAATTGGCATTTTAAAACCCCAACAAACCAAACGCCAAGGTATGCGCAACCGGGTATTCCCGGACAGGAGAAACAGTTGACCCTTGAACTTAAAGTGTTGGCAGATGTAGGGTTGGTAGGATTTCCGAATGCTGGAAAATCTACACTGCTATCTGTAATGACTTCTGCAAAACCTAAAATAGCAGATTATGAATTTACGACGCTAAAACCAAACTTGGGAATCGTCAGGTACAGGGATTTTAGGAGTTTCGTTATGGCAGACATCCCTGGTATAATTGAGGGAGCTGCAGAGGGTAAAGGATTAGGGCATTATTTTTTACGACATATTGAACGAAATTCCATCCTTCTGTTTTTAATACCTGCAGATAGTAAGGATATCAGCAAAGAGTATGAAATTCTCTTAAATGAATTAAAGAGGTATAATCCCGAGCTACTGGATAAAAATAGATTAGTAGCTATCTCCAAGTCAGATATGCTGGATGATGAATTAATTAAGGAAATGAAAGTCGAATTGGACAGGGATTTAAAGGAGACTCCTTATATGTTCATCTCGTCGGTATCGGAAATGGGTCTGGATGAGCTTAAAGATAGGCTTTGGCTGCTCTTAAACGATTAAACAATACAATTTTCAGCTTCCCTGTTTTTTTTCTTTATTTTTATATAAAATCGCTTATGAGAAGCATAATGATCTTCTTGGTTGTCCTATGCGCAATTTCTTGCAGTACGGTTAGAGTAAACTATGATTTTGACAAAACTGTAGACTTTACAAATTACAGCACTTACAATTATTATCCTGAAATGCAGACTGGTCTGAGCGATTTGGATTCAAAGCGCCTTTTTAATGCAATTGATTCAACGATGCAAATGCACGGAATTTTATTGTCTGAGGAACCGGATTTTTACATCAATATTCAAAGCGAGTCTTTTATTACTCCGAACAATAGTACAGTGGGGGTTGGTATAGGCGGCACAAGTGGTAATGTAGGAGGAGGAGTATCTGTAGGAGTTCCTTTAGGGGGTTCTAATCTGGATCGAGAGATAATTTTTGATCTGGTGGATACCCAAAAGGATGCTTTGTTCTGGCAGGCAATAAGTTTTAGTAGTTTTAGCGAGAATAATTCACCTAAAACCAGAGAAAGAAAGCTTCATGAAATCGTTACGAAAGTATTTTCAAAGTATCCGCCATTAATTAAGAAGGACAAAAAATAATAGACAGTGAAATTACTTTGTGCATACACTTTTATAATCGATTTTGAAGTAGAAGTGTCACAGAGATAATCCTACATCTTTAGGGATCGGATGAATATAAAAAAACGGAAGTTTTTGTATAGAAAAACTCCCGTCTTAATAGTACACTGTAACCTTCTAAGGCTGAAGCAATGGAGCATATTTATCTTTATATCCAAAAAGTACAGCCACATTTAATATTAATAATACTAATGCACCCATAATATCTGCTGGCGCAAGAGTGGCATGGAATAAAACGGCATTTACAGATACACTCATTAAAATTAGTGCCATAAGAGCACCAAATTTGTTTAAGATTAAAGAAATACCTGCTACAATTTCAACCAGGGCTACTACAATTAACGTTTTGGAGCTCATTAGAGCTCCAAAATAGGCTCCGGCATCACCTGTTGGTGGCTCCATAGGAATAAAATTTAGAAATTTGTTAAGTCCGAAAACCAGGACAAACAGCCCAAGAAGTATTCTTAAGACCATAAAGACTTTTGAATTCATAATATTTGGTTTTTTGTTACATTTTAAAGCTAGATATAAATTTTGGTATTTGGTAAAATTTATCTTGGTAATTGAATTGAACAAAGCCTGGAAATAACTTTCACTTTGGCGAAAGAATTATTTCTTAACCTAAAACTCTGATAATTTTTAAGGATTAAAATTCGTTTACGACTTAGTAACTGAAAAACAATGAATTTTGTGAAGCACTTTGTATTCCTTTTGATTTTTTTGTATGCTATTGGTTTAAATGCACAAACAGTCCCTGCCGATATAACCTATTCAATTAATACTGGCAATTTTAAACGCGCCAGTGAATTATTGCAACAACAACCCAATCTTTATTCTAATCCGGTTTTATTGGACAAGTTGGGTGAAACTTATGCGTATCAGGAAGAATGGGACAAGGCCATCGAGATTTATAAAAGACTTACCATTTTAGTAGATAATAATCCTACCTATTTTTTTAAGTACGGAGGTGTTTTGGCAAAAAAAGCTCAAAACAGTAATCCTTTTGTTGGACTTACTCTCATAGGGCGCATAAAATCGAGCTTTAAAAGTGCGCTGATTCTTGATCCGTTCCATACCGGAGCGTACTGGGCCCTGATAGATCTTTATGTTTCACTGCCGGGAATAGTTGGTGGAAGCTATGCTAAAGCTTATGATCTGGCCAGGCAACTCAAGCAAATTTCAGCTATAGATGGGTATTTAGCCCTTGGTTATGTATATGAATATGACGATGAACCGGCTAATGCTAAGACAAGTTATTTAAAGGCACTATCATTGGTGAATGATTACAAAGAGTTTGATAGAAATCAATTGAATTATCAGTTAGGTAAGGTATGTAGTGACTATGGCCTTGAATTAGATACAGGTATAGCTTATATGACCACATATATAGAGCGGTATTCTGTTAAAGATGGAGTCCCACTGGAATGGGCTTATTATCGTATGGCATTATTGTACCGTAAAAAAGAAAACAAACAGAATTCTTTACTTTGGATAAATAAAGCTTTGGCCAGGAAAAATGGATTTAAAAGAGCTTTGGAAGAAAAACAACTGATTCTAGCTTTAAAAGGTTAAATATGACATTTTAATTCAGGGAGTAAAACAGTTTCAAAGTGATTTAAGTAAGCCACCATCGATGGGAATATTTGTCCCCGTTATATACGAAGCTTTATCGGAAGCCAGAAAGGTAACTAAATATCCATATTCTTGAGGATCCCCTATACGCTTCACAGGTACCTGTTCTTCCATAGCCTTACGGACTTTATCTATTGGAATCCCCATTTGTTCTGCTTTCTTTTTATTCAATTCCGAGATCCGCTCTGTATCAAAATATCCTGTTAAAATATTGTTCACTGTAATTTTGTCTGAAGCAACTTCATTAGCTAATGATTTTGCCCAGGTAACTACCGCAGCTCTTATGGTATTGGAAAGTGCCAAATAACCTAATGGTTCTTTTACAGATATCGAGGCTACGTTAATTATACGCCCCCATTTATTTTGCATCATATGTTTTAAAGCCATTTGAGTTGTGTATACAACAGATTTAAAAAGCAGGTCAAAGGCCTCCTGATAATCGGAAACATTCTTCTCCAAGACACTGCCGGAAGATGGCCCCTGGGTATTATTTACCAGGATGTCTACTTTATGATCTTCAAAATATTTCGATATTATTTTTTTATAATTATCAAAATCTGTAAAATCCACAACCAAAAAATCATGAGGTGGTCCATCATTAAGCGTGAGACTGGCTGCAATAGATTTTAGTTGATCTTCACTTCTGGCCATAAGCGTAACACTGGCGCCACTTGCCGCCAACTGCTCTGCAATTGCCCGGCCAATACCACGGCTACTGCCTCCCACCAGGGCATTTTTTCCTTTTAAATTGATGTGCATGCTCTTTTCTATTTATACGTTTCCCGCACCGGACTAAAAATGTCCATAAGCCTGCAAGGCGTTAGTGCTTTACCACTATGTGGAATATTGGAGGGAATAATAACCAATTCCCCGGGGCGGTAAATTTTGGTTTCGCCTGCCACCATGAACTCAAAATCCCCTTCCAATACGTGCATAATCTGCTCATTAATATGAGAATGTTCCGGAACCGTTGCTCCCTCTTCCACTTCCCAGAAGGCCAATGTCATGGTCTCGCCATGGATCATTTTACCATGATAACCTGGCATAATTTCTTTGGTTTCGATGTCTGATAGCGCTAATTTCATATGACATTTTTTTTTAATAGATACATATGTTCATTGAGTATCTCTTCTTTTGGCAAAGCCCGTTTGGGTTCATAAAAGGCCGCAAGGCTAAACGTATCCTGATGATCTATTAAATCATATCCTTTTATGTTCTTATAAAATTCATCAGCAACGGTTTGATATTGAAATCGTTTATTTTTTTCCAGGTTGCCCTCGACATAATCGATCAGTTTTTTAAAGACAAATTGTTCTTCCAATTGGGGTAAATAAGATACACTGCCTATATATTCACCAGGTTCTTGAATTTGACTAAAGAGTTCAAAAAGCCTTTCCGTATCATCTTTACTTAAAAAGAAGAGCACCCCTTCTAGCAGGATAAAGGATTTTCTTCCTTTTTTTAGTGCTATAATCTGCTCATAAAGTTTATCCAGTGATGCAAGGTTAAAATCGGCTTCCAAATAGGTGATGTTCCTGCTGGGTAATTTTCCTTCCCTTTCCCATTTGTTTGTCATTTCCTTCTTGTGCGTAACAACATCCGATTTGTCAATTTCAATAAAGTGCAGTGAATTTTCAAATAAATAGGGATACATACTGAAACCACAGCCAAAATTGATAAGAACTTCAATGCTATTTTCAGCTAGGAGTTTGTTTATAGTATCATAAAAATAACGGTTGCGTAAACAATGCGCATAAGGTTCATACGAAGAAACAGCATGGCTGTACCGATTAGCATAAGTATCAATGCTGCTCCTGGACCACAAATGGGCATACTTATCCTTGCTTACAGCTACATTGCCTTTTCTAAAAGATGCAGTGACAAAAGCGGTTTCATGTATGTTTATTTTAGTATTCAATGTTTTGAAAAAAAGTATCTTACTAAGATAGAAAGATTCTTAAGGAAATATTCATTTGAGTTGCACTTTTCAATGCCTATCTTTGATGCATATATTAAGGAAGAATGCGAATTCATTTTATAGCTATTGGAGGTAGTGCCATGCATAATCTGGCCCTGGCTCTGCATCAGAAAGGATATGTTGTTACCGGAAGTGATGATGTAATATTTGAACCCTCCAAAAGCAGATTAGCTAAACAAGGAATCCTCCCTTCTGAGTTTGGTTGGTTTCCTAATAAAATAGACACCTCTTTAGATGCCATTATCCTTGGGATGCATGCCAAACCTGATAATCCTGAATTGATAAAAGCCAAACAGCTTGATCTAAAAATCTATTCTTATCCGGAATTCCTTTATGAACAATCTAAACACAAAACTCGTGTTGTCATTGGAGGTAGTCATGGCAAGACTACAATTACTTCAATGATCCTTCATGTAATGAATTATCATGGGAAAGCAGTTGATTATATGGTGGGTGCTCAATTGGAGGGATTTGACCGGATGGTACATCTCACTGATGAAAATGACTTTATAGTTTTAGAGGGAGATGAATATCTTTCTTCTCCTATAGACAGACGGCCAAAGTTTCATCTATACAAACCAAATATTGCGCTGTTAAGCGGCATAGCCTGGGATCATGTCAATGTTTTTCCCACTTTTGAAAATTATCTTGAGCAATTTAGAGTTTTTATAGATAGTATCGTTAAAGGAGGAAGTATTACGTATAATGAAGAGGATGTAAATGTAAAAAGTATTGTTGAAGCTTCTTCAAATTCAATACGTAAACTTCCCTATTCAACTCCGGATTTTTTTGTTGAGCGCGGGCGAACTTTTTTAAATACTGATGAAGGCCCAATGCCACTAAATATTTTCGGACGTCATAATTTGAACAACCTTGCCGGTGCAAAGTGGATTTGCCAAAATATGGGTGTAGATGAAGTAGACTTTTATGAAGCAATTTCATCATTTAAAGGTGCATCAAAACGCCTGGAAAAGATTGGCGAAAATGAGAATACGATAATCTTCAAAGATTATGCTCATTCTCCAAGTAAAGTGCATGCAACCACAAAGGCGGTAAAAGAACAATTCCCCGATCGAAAACTAATAGCCTGTTTAGAACTACATACCTATAGCAGTTTAAATGCAGAATTTTTAAAGGAATATAGAGGGTCTTTAAAAGAATCAGATGTATCTGCTGTATTTTATATACCTGAATCCCTTAAAATTAAAGGTTTAGACGAAATAACAAAAGAACAGATAGCGCAGGCCTTTCAACAGGAAGAGCTTCATGTTTTTACCAATAGTACTGCCTTCAGAGAATTTCTTTTTAATCAGGATGTTGCTCAAAGCGTAATTCTATTTATGAGCTCAGGGGATTATGGCGGTCTGGATTTGAACGAGATCGTAAACATGATTGAAATTAACTAGCACTAATGGATCAATTTTTATACTCCTTTGGGCAGGTCTGCTAGACCCCAAATTGCCTGAGATGGTGATCTAAATGCTTGTACTCCAGTTTACCCCATTGTACCGGTGTAAAATCACCAAATATGGGATGTGCATTCCAGTCCTTTCTGTCGCGAAGACTATATAGCTCCTTGACCAATTCCTGTAACTTTTTATATTCAGCCTCAAATTCTTTTTCTTCTTTTGCCCTCGCTAAAGGTGAGGTAGGTAAGCTTTTTCGCCATGGCTTATCGCTGTACAAAGACTTTTTAAAGAACCAGCTAATAATTGGATTTACACGTTTGTCATATTTTTTATTCTTAATCGCCGTTTTTATGAATATCTGGCAATGCCACAGCATTTGGCCAACACTCATTTTACCCCATAAACCTACAGATTCAGGACTTAGCTGATTAAGACGTTCTACAACTTCTTTATAGGTAGCTTCATCAAAAATCGATTTCATATATTCTTAGTTAGGAATTTATTAATGAAATTTACAATAATTTTTTTTGTTGATTATCTTTAGGCCATGCAACAAAAATCTTCTTCTTTTTCCATTAAGAATTGGTCTGACGATGACAAGCCAAGGGAAAAATTAGTGCATAAGGGGAGTTCAGTTCTGTCTAATGCCGAGCTTATTGCTATTTTAATTGGTTCAGGGACCAAAAATGAAACAGCAGTGGCGCTCTCCAAAAGAATTTTGGCCTCCACAAACAATAACTTAAACGAATTAGGTAAGATATCTATAAAGCAATTAATGAAATTTAAAGGTATTGGCGAGGCCAAAGCCGTATCTATTGCAGCGGCTTTGGAGATAGGAAGAAGAAGGCAAAACGAGGAGGTGATGGTGAAGGCACAGATCTCCGGGAGTCAGGCGGTTTTTGATCTTCTGCAACCCTTTGTTGGAGACCTTCCTCATGAAGAGTTCTGGATTGTTTACTTAAATAACTCAAATAAGGTCATTCATAAAGCGCAATTGAGTAAGGGAGGGATTACCGGTACCTTGGTCGACGTTCGTTTAGTAATGAAACAAGCACTGGAATTAGGGGCGGTGTCCTTAATATTGGCCCATAATCATCCGTCGGGGGCACTTAAACCGAGTGAGGCAGATAAAAAAATTACAAATAAACTTCAAAAAGCTTCGGAGGCCATGGATATTAGGGTACTGGATCACGTAATTATTACCCAAAACAAATACTATAGCTTTGCCGATAATAATTTGATATAAATATGCTTCTGATATATACCCATAAAATTACATCACGTTTCAGTTACACCATGAAGCAGATTTTTACAAGGATACTTGGTATAGATATCATTTTCACTACAAAGGTTGAGGATTTTATAAAACATACTGGCCCTAAGATCACTTATAGTAAACAGCCTTTGCAGAATGAGTTTTTTGTCAGAAGCAATGATCTGTTATTTGTACACGGAATAAATGATTTACAAATAACTGTTGAGGAGTGGCAGGGTACACCTTGTTTTTTCAGGACAAGTGATCCTAGTGCAATTCCTTATGATATTTTTTCGGCGAGTTTTTACCTTTTAACCAGATATGAAGAATATTTACCATACTTAAAAGACACACACGGCAGATTTCCACCTTCTGAAAGTATTGCATATAAAAATAATTTTTTGAGGTTACCTGTGGTAGATATTTGGGCATACAGATTTCTTGATAAGCTTAAAGAACGTTTTCCTTCTGTAATTAGTAAAAAACGAAAGTTTCAGTATACTTCGATTATTGATGTTACATCGTCACACTGTTATGCTCACAGAGGGCCTATGAGGAGCATAGCCGGTTTGTTGTATGACTTAGGTACTTTTAAATTGAAACGCGTAGCACAGCGTACTTCTGTATGGCTGAAGATTAGAAAAGATCCTTATAATAACTACGAAAGCCTGATAGAAATTCAGAAGAAATATCAAGTAAAAAGTATATTCTTTTTTCAGTTCGCCAATTATTCAACCTATGATAAAAATGTTTCACCAGAAAATAATAGTTTTAAATACCTGATTAAATCTGTGGCAGACTATAGTTTGGTGTCTCTGGCAGCTTCATATAGTTCTTTTAGGGATATTGAATTATTAAAAGAAGAAAAAAAGAGGTTATCAAATGTTGTAAACAGGCCAATAAATAATTCAAGGATGAGATATAACAGGGTAGATATACCTCATACCTACAGAAATCTTGTTGAAGCAGAATTTACAGATGATTACACCATGGGATATACACATGAAATGGGTTTTAGGGCCGGTACTTGCACGCCTTTTAATTTCTATGATATTGCAATGGAAGAAAAGCAACCCATAAAGATTCATCCATTCGCTGTTCATGACTATTCCCTACTTAATTCCTATACTGAAGATGAAGCACTTGAAAAGATTCGTGTTTATTATGATCAGGTAAAAATGGTTAATGGACCCTTTATAACTATTTTCTCTAATGAATTATTAGGCGGTGATCAGAAAATCAACTGGTTAAGTTTGTACAATAAAGTAATTCAAAAGTATCATGTATAGTCAACGTATTTCAGATATATTTTTTGATTTGGACCATACACTATGGGATTTTGAAAAAAATTCGGCATTGACCTTCCAAAAAATATTTACTGAAGCTGAAATAGAGGTAAATCTCTCCACATTCTTGGAAGTCTATGTACCGGTGAATCTCGCATTTTGGAAATTATACCGGGAAGATAAAATTAAGAAACCAGAATTGCGTTTTCAAAGACTAAAAACAACTTTTGATGCCATTGGACACGAGATTAAAGATGAAGTTATAGATATATTATCGGCCGAATATATTACAAATCTTGCTGCACACAATAACCTGCTACCTTATACACTTGAGATATTGAATTATCTCAAACCCAATTACAAACTACATATAATTACCAATGGATTTGAAGAAGTACAGACCAGAAAATTGGTGAACTCAAATATTTTCGGATATTTTAACCAGGTTATTAATTCTGAAATGGCGGGAGTAAAAAAACCAAATCCTGAAATTTTTGAACTTGCGCTTCAAAAGGCTAATACTAAGGCCAATAAGTCAATAATGGTTGGCGATAATATTGAGGCAGATATACTAGGGGCGAAAGCCGTAGGATTTCATGCCTTACATTTTAACGCTCATAATGATCCGAAGCATGAGCATTGTGTCATGATTCATAATTTACGTGAAATAAAAAACTATTTATAGAGTTATATAGGGGAGAATAATATAGGAGGCAATACCTATTTAGGTGGTTTCAGCAAATAATTGACCATTTTA
>Ga0265303_10001222_pt1 | contig 15647 bp, 11 predicted proteins | sample Helome_2_FD_192494 | JGI IMG/M metagenome (GOLD analysis project Ga0265303, IMG submission 192494) | Marine sediment microbial communities from subtidal zone of North Sea - Hel_20160317 (Illumina Assembly) | ecosystem: Environmental > Aquatic > Marine > Subtidal zone > Sediment ... | reverse complement strand
GGCGGCTGATGAGGAAAAACCGGATCCAGGATTCAACGAGGCGACATTCACGGGCCTCGAATTTCGCAGTATCGGTCCAGCGTTCACGTCGGGACGAATCGCCGATATCGCGATCGACCCGGACAATCAGAGCACCTGGTATGTCGCCGTCGGCAGCGGGGGCGTCTGGAAAACGCGCAATCGCGGCACGACGTGGGAGACCCTATTCGATAACGAGGACTCGTATTCGATCGGTTGCATAACGATTGATCCCAACAACCCGAACACGATCTGGGTCGGTACCGGAGAAAATGTGAGCGGACGGCATGCGGGCTACGGCAACGGTGTTTATCGAAGCCGCGACGGTGGCAAGAACTGGGAGAACATGGGGCTCGAAAGCTCCGAGCGCATCGGAATGATTCGCATCGATCCCCGCGATTCCAATACGATGTTTGTCGCGGCACAGGGGCCGCTCTGGTCCGGTGGTGGAGATCGCGGCCTGTTCAAGTCGACCGATGGCGGCGCGAGCTGGCAGAAGGTGCTCGGCGATGGTCTGGGCAATACGGCCGCTGATGACCAGTACACGGGTGTGTCGGAAGTCCACATGGACCCGCGCAATCCGGACGTCATGTACGCCGTGTCCTGGCAGCGGCTTCGCAACGTTGCCGTATTGATGGACGGCGGTCCGGCGAGTGGCATCCACAAGACCGAGGACGGTGGTGCGACCTGGCGTGAACTGACGGAGGGCCTCCCCGAAGAGAATCGAGGCAAGACAGGTCTTGCGATCTCGCCACAAGATCCGGATGTCATTTACGCAACCATCGAACTCGCGAATCGGGAAGGCGGCTTCTGGCGTTCGGACGATGGCGGCGAATCCTGGGAGAAGCGTAACGAGTATCTGTCGAGTGGCACCGGTCCGCACTACTACCAGGAGTTGTTCGCGAGCCCTCACAAATTTGACCGCGTCTACCAGATGGATGTGCAGATGCACGCTACCGAAGATGGCGGGGAGAACTTCACGGACCTGTCACACGAAACCAAGCACTCCGACCATCATGCGATGGCGTTTGACCCGAATGATGAAAACTACCTGCTCGTCGGCGTCGATGGCGGTATCTATGAGTCTTACGACCTCGGCGAATCGTGGCGATTCGTGAACAACATGCCCATCACCCAGTATTACAAGGTCGCGGTCGACTATGACGAGCCGTTCTACAATGTTTACGGCGGTACCCAGGACAACAATAGCCACGGGGGTCCGTCGCGCACTGATAACAACGTAGGGATTCAAAATTCTGACTGGTTCATTACGCTGTTTGGCGACGGTCACCAGTCCGCTGTCGACCCCAACAACCCGGATATCATCTACGCGCAATGGCAGCAGGGAAACCTGACTCGTTTCGATCGCAAGACCGGCGAGAGTGTGTACATTCGCCCGCAACCGGCCCAGGGTGAGCCGGACGAGCGCTACAACTGGGACTCTCCGATTCTGATCAGTCCGCATAAATCGTCAACGCTTTTTTTTGGCACGCAGCGTGTCTGGAAGAGCGACGACTACGGCGATTCCTGGACCGCGATAAGCGGGGACCTGACGCGCGACGAGGAACGAACGCGCCGGCCAATAATGGGGCGTACCTGGAGTTATGACTCGCCGTGGGATCTGTACGCGATGTCATCGTTTAACACGATTACGTCATTGTCCGAATCACCATTGGTCGATGGACTGATATACGCCGGTACCGATGACGGCATCATCCAGGTGACGGAAGATAACGGTGAGAACTGGCGGCGCATCGATAAATTGCCGGGCGTACCGAATCGGTTTTTCGTCAACGACATCAAGGCGGACCTGCACGAGCCCGACGTCGTGTACGTTGTCGTCGATGACCACAAGAGTGGCGACTTCTCGCCTTACGTGCTGAAGAGTGAAAACCGAGGTCGAAGCTGGAAGAGTCTCTCGGGCAATCTACCCGAGCGCCATATACTGTGGCGCATTGTGCAGGACCACGTTAAACCGGGACTCATGTTCCTGGGCACCGAGTTCGGTGTGTTCTTTACGGTCAACGGTGGCGCGGAGTGGACCAAGCTCAAGGGTGGTGCACCTAACATTCCATTTCGTGACCTGGTCATTCAGACGCGCGAGAACGACCTGGTCGGAGCGACCTTCGGCCGGAGTTTCTACATCCTTGACGACTACACGCCGCTACGCGACGTAAGCAGCGGTATGCTGGAAAACGAGACCATGCTGTTTCCCGTGCGCAAGGCGCATTGGTATGTTCCGCGACGGCCATTGGGATGCAGAGAGCCCGGCTGTACGGGAAGCCAGGGAGATAGCTACTACGTTGCACCGAATCCGGACTTTGGTGCGACGTTTACGTACTACTTGCCAGAGACCATTCAAACAGGCAAGGAAGCAAGACGCGAGGCAGAGAAGGACCTCGAGGAGAAGAACGAGAATGTCGCGCTCGCTTCGTGGGATAAGCTCCTCAAGGAACAACGCGAGGATGAGCCGGCCATCGTGTTTACGGTAAAGAACCGAAACGGCAGCGTCGTACGACAAATCGAGGCTCCTGTAGAGGCCGGGTTCCATCGAGTAGCCTGGGACCTTCGCTTTCCGGCATTGAATGCCTGGGTTCCCGAAGCAGAACGTGATGAGGACGACGATGACGAGGGGGCCGGTGTTCTGGTTGTCCCCGGTACTTTTACCGTATCCATGCACAAACGTGTCGACGGTGTGTTGACCGACCTGGGACAAAGTCGGAGCTTTGAGGTTGTCTCGATTCGCGAACCGACCCTGCCGGGAAGCACACAAGAGCAACGGGTTGTCTTCGAAACGCAGATCGACGAACTGATACGCGCATCTGACGGTACCGTCAGCGCCATTGACGAGATCGTTATGGAACTTGAAGCGATCCAGGAAACGTTGTTGCGATCGACAGCTGATGCTTCGCTCTACGAAATCGCCAATTCGATACGGCAGCGCGCAATCATCGAGCGCGAACGTCTGCGTGGCAACGAATCACGCGAGATGCACAAGGACGTTGATGAGGTACCGCTGAGTACTCGTATCTGGCATGCGCGATTCGATCCCGGCTCCAGCGCCTACGGCCCGACTCCGACACAGCGAGAGTCACTGCGGATCGGTCGCGAGCTGTACGAGGACGTGACGAAGGAATTGACTGACTTGTTCGACGTTGGCTATGCGGGATTGAAAGAGGCTCTGGATGCGGCACGAGTACCGTGGACGCCAGGACGCAGCGTCCAGTAACGGCGATGGCATAGCTACAGGTACGCGATGAGCAGATACCCTGCGACCGAAATTGCAGCGGCAATGAGTGCGTACGGTATCTGCGTAATTGCGTGCTGAAACGGCGTACAGCCGGAGGCCTGTGCCGTTAGCACGGTTGCGTCCGAGTAGAAGCAGGCGTGACTGCCGAACGTGCTCGCTGAAAGCGTGGCGCCAATGACGAGCGTCATATCGGCGCCCAGGTTGTTGGCCAGGGCCGTCACGATCGGAAGAACGATGACGAACACGCCCCAGTTCGATCCGGTCATGAACGAGACGAGCGCCATCGAGGCGAATATGACGGCAGGCAGCGATTGCGGCGTCAACAGGGGTTGCATCGTGCTAACGACGTACGGGGCCAGTCCGATGGTGTCATTGACGTCTTTGAGTATGAAAGCGGCCACCAGCACGCCGAGTGGCTCGATCATCATTTTAAAACCATCGACGATGGTGTCGAAGGTGTCATGCATATCCATCATGCGGGTTGTGAGTATGTAAATGGCTGTGCCACCGAGCGTGATGTAAATGCCGACCAGGAAGTCCTTGTCGAAATACAGCGTCGCCAGCACGAGCACGGTCATCGGAACGATGAACATCGAGACGCGCGGCCTGACGTCAGGGTGTGGCTGAATGGACTGGTTGGCGGCTTCGATATGCGCGGCGCTCGGCGGAACCGTATGTCCTGTCGTCTGTGCGCGGACCTGTGCCGTTTTCATCGGACCGAGCGCCGGTATCGCGCCGGAAATGACAATGGGCACCATCAACACGGCGATCCAGGCATACAGCATATAGGGAATAGCGCCGATGTACGTCGCAAACCCTTCGCCTTCCGGCGCGATCCCATTGGCGACGATCAGGCCGGAAAAGAAGACGCCCCAGGTAGAGAACGGAATGATGACGCTGATCGGTGCCGCCGTGGAATCGACGACGTAGGCGAGCTTTTCGCGCGATACCTTGTACTTATCGGTCAGGTTGCGCATGGCTGAACCGACGGCCAGCGAATTCAGGTAGTCATCGACGAACATCAGAATGCCCAGGCACCAGGTTGCCATGAGAGCACTTTTCTCGGAGCGAACGTACGTGGTCATCAACCTGGTAAAAGACGACGTCGACCCGGTTCGAATGAGAATGCCAATCAGGCTGCCCATGAAGCCACAGACCAGGATGACCCACGCGACATCCGCATCCGTCATGACGCGGATTGACGCCTCTGCGAAACCGCCGACGAACCCCGTGCCGTGAATCATGATGAGACCAACGAGCGAGCCTGTAATCAGTGACTCGATCGGCCGGTGCGTCAGGATCGCCAGGGCGAACACGATCAGCGTTGGCAACAGGGTAAGGGCGCCGAAGTCGTCCATGCACCATTATGGCAGAATCCCAAGACTCCTTTAGTGGTTTGCCGCAATGGTGCGCCGTGCCCCATTGGGCGACTATTCGTTTTCTAGGCATTCCAGTTGCAGATACCGGTAATCAAATCATGAGCAAGAAACACGTCTATTCCTTTGCCGACGGCGACGGCCACAACAAGAAACTGCTGGGCGGAAAGGGCGCCAACCTGTGTGAGATGACACAGATTGGAATCAATGTCCCCCCGGGCTTCGTCATAACGACCGAGGCTTGCCTGGACTACCTGAAAGAAAACGCCCTCCCCGACGGGCTCATGAATTCGGTCAGGGAGGAGATTGGCAAGCTCGAAGCAGCAACCGGTAAACGGTTCGGAAAAGGGCCGGACCCGCTGCTCGTGTCCGTACGATCAGGTTCCGCCATGTCGATGCCCGGCATGATGGATACGGTCCTCAATCTCGGCCTGAACACGGAGACACTCGAAAGCCTGATTAATCAAACCGGTGACGAGCGGTTCGCGTACGACGCTTATCGCCGTTTCATCCAGTTGTTCGGCAAGGTGGCACTCGGAATCGAAGACGAGCACTTTGACGAGCATTTCGAGGACGTCAAACAACGCGCCGGTGTGAAGGCGGACGTCGGACTCGACGCCGGGCATCTCAAGGAGATCAGCGAGAAGTTCCTGAGCGTCGTACGTCGCGAAACCGGCAGCGACTTTCCGGAAGACGTCGTAATGCAGCTACAGCTCGCGGTCGAAGCCGTGTTCCGTTCCTGGATGGGCAGGCGCGCAGTCGATTACCGGCGCGAGTTTCATATCACGCCGGATATGGCGAACGGTACCGCGGTGAATATCTGCACCATGGTGTTCGGCAACATGGGCGATGACTGCGCCACGGGAGTCGGCTTCACCCGCAACCCCGGAACCGGCCAGAACGAGATGTTTGGTGAATACCTGACGAACGCGCAGGGCGAAGATGTCGTTGCCGGCATCAGGACGCCGAAACCACTACAGGAAATGGACCAGGAGATGCCGACGCAGTTCGCGCAACTCGTGGAACTGCGCAACAAACTGGAGTCACATTACCAGGAAGTTCAGGACTACGAGTTCACGATTGAAAAAGGCGTGCTTTACTGCCTGCAGACGCGTAACGGCAAGATGAACGCCGCTGCGATGGTCAGGACATCTGTGGAGATGTTGGAGGAGAAGCTAATATCGAAAGAGCAGTCACTGTTGAGAATCGATCCCGAACTACTCGAGCAACTACTGCACCCCAGCCTTGATCCGGAAAGCACAATCGAGCCGATAGCCACGGGCTTGCCGGCGTCACCGGGCGCCGCGTCCGGCAAATGCGTGTTCGACGCAGACCTCGCTGAGAAGCTTGGCAAGACCGGCGAGCAGGTGATCCTGGTTCGCGAGGAAACGCGCCCGGAGGATATTCATGGATTCTTCGCGGCCGAGGGTATTCTTACGAGCAGGGGCGGAAAAACTTCGCACGCGGCGGTCGTCGCGCGCGGGATGGGTAAGCCCTGCGTCGCCGGCGCCGAAGGCATCGTCGTTGACGTCGCTTTGCGTCAGGCTCATGTTGGCAGCCACATTATTCACGAAGGTGACGTCATTACACTCGATGGCGCTTCGGGCATGGTCTACCTGGGCGCGATCCCGACGATCGCACCGCATTTCTCGGACGACCTGGAATTATTGCTTGGTTGGGCCGACGAGGCGTCCGAGTTGAAGGTGATGGCCAATGCCGATACCCCGGAGGCCGCGAAGAAAGCACGTGAATACGGTGCCATGGGGATTGGTTTGTGTCGCACGGAACGAATGTTCAATGCAAGCGATCGGTTGCCGATCGTGATTGACATGATTCTCGCGAACAATGAAGAAGACAGAAAGACGGCATTAGATGAATTGCTGCCGATCCAGCGCACGGACTTTGTCGAGTTGTTTTCAGTGATGGCGCCTGATCCTGTGACTGTACGATTACTCGACCCACCGATGCATGAATTCCTGCCGACCGAACACCAGTTGCTGGAACAGATTGAGACGTTGCGCCTGTACCGCGATGTTGTCAGAGGCCGGCAGACGGCGCTGGGGACATTTGCGACCCCGCCCGAATTGCCGGAACCATTCGGCAGGCTCAGCGAGGAACTCGTTAATGACGCGCTGATCAAGAAAGAGCGCATGTTGAAAAAAGTGCGCGAGCTTCAGGAAGTCAACCCCATGTTGGGCCACCGAGGTGTGCGGCTGGGTATTGCCTATCCGGAGATCTACGCCATGCAGATTCAGGCCATTCTCGAGGCGGCGATGGAATGCACCAGGAAAGGCATCGATGTTCAACCCGAAATCATGGTGCCTCAGGTCATTACGACGCAGGAACTGGCGTACGTGCAACGCACCGTCAAACAGCTGACAGAACAGCTCGAAAAAGAATTCGATAAAGCGCTGAAGTTCAAGTTCGGCACGATGATCGAGACCGTACGGGCCTGCACACGGGCAACGCAGCTGGCAGCGAACGCCGAGTTTTTCTCGTTTGGCACTAATGATCTGACCCAGGCCGCCTTCTCGTTTTCCAGGGAAGATGCCGAGAACAAGTTCCTGCCGATGTACAACGATTTCGGGATCTTGCAGGACAATCCGTTCGAGGTGCTGGACGTGCAGGGCGTCGGTCAACTAATCGATATGGCCGTGTATCGAGGCAGGCAACAACGTCCGGACCTCAAAATTGGTATCTGTGGTGAGCAAGGTGGCCATCCCGAATCGATACGGTTTTGCCACCATGTCGGCCTTGACTATGTCTCGTGCTCGGGACCGCGGGTCCCGATCGCCAGGCTGGCTGCCGCGAACGCCAAATTGCGTGAAGATGAGTACGTTTCGGGGGTTAGAACACAATCCCGTGGAAGCAGAGTTTAGGCGCAAATCACCCTCGCGGGAAGCTAGTAAAAACCGCAAGTATCTAAGTAGACACTCCGATTAAGTCGGGTTCTCGGCTCGCGCACACTGCGCGTGACCCAATCAGGCGAGTCCTGAGAATCACTTTTGCATTGGAGCTATCAAATGAAACCCCTGTATCGCAGTCTTCTGATCGCGGCCGCTGCCGTCGCATTCATACTGAGCCCCGCAGCCAATGCCCATGAAAAGGGCGATTGGTTGCTTCGCGTTGGTGTTGGCTATGTTGATCCGAAATCCGACAACGGCGACATCGTCTCCGTGGACAGTGGGACAGCGCTGGTCTTTAACGGCACTTACTTTTTCACACCCAACATCGGCTTTGAAATTCTTGCCGCAACGCCGTTCTCTCACGACATTGAACTGGAATCCGATGGCACAAAAGTTGGCGAGACCAAGCACCTTCCGCCAACGTTCAGCCTTCAGTATCACTTCGATACCGCCGGCACTTTTGACCCGTACATCGGTGCCGGCCTGAACTACACGCTGTTCTTCGATGAAGACACGGAAGGACCGCTCGAGGGCACGGACCTCGATCTGGACGATTCATTCGGCCTCGCCGCGCAGCTGGGTGCTGATTTCAAAGTCTCCGAGGCGGTGTCCCTGAATTTCGACATTCGCTGGATTGATATCAACACCGACGCGGAGCTGGATGGTGTGGCGCTGGAGGAAGTCGAAATCGATCCTATGGTGTATAGCCTGACTGCCGTCTGGAAGTTCTAGCCATCAGAAGGTACCCAAGCAGGTTGAGAGCTCCTCTTTCGAGGGGCTCTCTTTTTTTGTGGTCTAGTGACGATCGTCCGGAAAGATCAGCTTGCGCATTCGCGCGGTCTTCTTGAATTGGTGTTTCTGCATTCGACGTAAGATGTTGTCGAGCATGCGGATCGCGGCCAGGATATGTGGGCCCTTGTTCAGCATGACACAATCGGCCCTTTGGGACATGGCTGCATCGCTGATCTCGGCGCGGGATGGGAGCCCCTTCTTCGCTTCCTGTTCGAGTACCTGCGTTGCCCACATGACCGGCATTCGCGCCGCCTCGCAGAACCACAGAATCTCCTCCTGAAGCTCAGCGAGTCGTTCCCAGCCGCATTCGACGGCGAGGTCGCCCCGGGCAATCATGACGGCTGCCGGGTAGCTGCGCATGGTGGTTAGCAGTAATCGTGGCAGATTACTGAATCCGCGCTCGGTTTCTATTTTTATCACGAGCCCGAGATTGCTGTCCGTGTAACGGTGAAGTTCCTGTTGTAACAGAGCGATATCTGCGGGCTTTCTGACGAACGAGAGACTTACCGCATCCGCGTTCTCGGCGACGAATCGCAGATGGGTTTTGTCCGATGTTGTCAGTCCCGGCAGTCGTATGTCACTGTCCGGAAAATTGATACCGCGGTCGCTGCGCAGGTTGCTGCCAGTCGGCTTGGCTTTCGTGATCTCGACGTCGAGCTGCTCTTCGCTAACGGCCTGCACGATGCCGGAGATCTTGCCGTCATTCAGGGATATTGGGTCGCCGACGGTTACGAATTCGAAGACCTCGGGTTGTTGGCACGCGATGTGCGCCGGGTTCAATATATTGCCCTTAGCATCCTCTGTTGCCGGCGCGCCCGGCACACTGCTCTTGTGGAGAATCAGCGTATCGCCCGTCCGCAAAAGGATCGGCTGCTCGATGGCCGGCAGCTCTCCGACCCGATACGTGAGCCTCTCGCCAGAGTTCTGCCGAATCAGGCGCAGTTTGGTTCCCGTGGCGATGTAGGCGCCCTGGTAGGACTCGGCCACGAGACCTTTGTCGTCCTTGATGACAACTTGCAGACAACGTTTCTTGCCGCGCGTGTCTTTGAAGCGAAGTTCGTCGCCTTCCGCGGCGAACTCTACGCACTCGCGTGGTAGTGGAATAACAGCGGCCTTCGTGCCGCGCTGCAGGATGTCGTCAGGCATAAATCGAATGCGCCTCGGCGCAATCACCCGGCCCAGCGGGTCACGCCGTGGCCGAATATGAATGACTCGTGGCCCTGGGCGCAATGCGCCGGTACGGAGTTTTGGCCCGGCAAGGTCCATGATGATCCGGCAGTCCTTGCCGGCCTCGGCGCTGGCTTCCCTGACGTTCCTGACCATTCCATCCCAGACCGCCGCATTGTCATGGGCACAATTGATTCGCGCGACATCCATGCCGGCTGCCACCATTTCTGCGACGAGTTCCCGGTTCTCTCCAGCCTCGATTGGCAGTGTGACCATGATACGGACATCACGTTTCGCCGGGTGTTCTCCGAGGATCGCTGCCTTGTGCGCGTCGGCCACGCGGTTTTTTAACTCGAGGGAGGTATTCTCCGGATCCGGCTCGATGTCGGTGTCGCCGCCAACGTGCTGCAGGGCAGATCGAACGGCTTGGACAGAACCCATCACATTGCGTTCCGCGCGCCCCAGCGATGAGAGGCCCAGAGTGGCAAGATCTTCCTGAAGTTCGCTGATGTCGGACTGGCGAAGGGCGAGATAGTGCACCAGGTTTCGGGCGCTGTCACGGAACTCGGGGTGGACGAAGCGAAGCTCCTCGGCGTAGTCGGCTTCAAGGTCCCTGGCCCGGGTGCTTATCGACTTTAGCTGGTCACTCAAGCGCGCGATATCGACAGGCCTGCTCATGGAGATTCTCCTGACCACACTTGTAAGGTATTTTACGGGCAGACGCAGTAACGGATTCCACCTATGCTTGCCGGACATGGGTGTCGATACACTGATTCGGGAGCGCGATTCTATGGCGAACATACTCATTCTTTACTCCACCACGGATGGCCACACGGTAGAGATTTGCAAGCGCATCAAGCGAACGGTCGAATCGCGCGGGGACAACGTGCAACTGCTGGATTTGAAAGACGGGCCCGAATTGGTTTCCGGGACGTTCGATAAAATCGTCATCGGCGCGAGCATTCGCTATGGCAAGCATCAGCCGCTGGTGAACGATTTCATCGCCAAGAACCAGGCCGTTCTCGAGGCTCATCCGAACGCTTTGTTCTCCGTCAATGTGGTCGCGCGAAAACCCGAAAAGAACCAACCCGAAACCAATCCGTACCTGCAGAAATTCCTGAAGAAAATAAGTTGGCAACCGCAGCTACTCGACGTGTTCGCGGGCAGGATCGACTACCCGAGTCTCGGTTTCGTGGACAAGCACATGATTCGTTTCATCATGTGGATGACCAAGGGGCCGACGGACCCGAACGCCGTGGTCGAGTTTACCGACTGGGACAGGGTTGAAGCGTTCGCGCAAAAGATTGCCGGAATGTAATCCCTGATTTTGCAGGAACCCGGGCACGAGTCAGCGTGACGTCGGTTCGACGTCTATACTGATTACGGATACCCGAAAAGGAGTTGTTTCGATGGCTGACAAGATAGACATGGTTCCTGAGAGCACGAGATGGGAAATCGCGACGACCGGATTGACCGGCGCGTACACTGCAATTACCAATGCGATGAAAGAAGCGGTGGGGCAGGAGAAATTTGACGAGTTCAATGGACCGCTTTGGTATGAGGCTGGCAAGGGAGCCAAAGAATTTGCGGACGCTCACGGACTGGCCGCGGAGAGCGCCGAAGATGTCGAGGCGATTACACATCTTCTTGCCAAAGCGTCAATGGGACCGGAGTTTGTGTTCGAAGTTGTCGAAGCGACCGCAGACAGATGCGTGGGGAAGACGACCCAGTGTCCGTGGCACAAGCGTTGGAAAGAGCAGGGTCTTGATATGGACGTCTGCAGCGCAGGTCATCAAAGATGGGGTGACGGGGCTGTCGAAAGTCTGAATGCAGACTATACGTTCAAATTGACCAGGAACATGGTCCGTGGCGACGCACATTGCGAGTGGGTCGTAGAGCGCAAGAAATAGCTGCTCGAAGTCTGCATGACCCAGTACGTTGCTTTTCTGCGAGCCGTTAATGTCGGTGGCACCGGAAAGCTCCCTATGGCGGATCTTCGCCAGATGTGCAGCGAAATCGGATTTGGGGACGTTAGAACCTACATCGCCAGCGGTAACGCTCTGTTCACGAGCAATGCGTCGAAGCAAGCGGTAAAGGCGGCCCTGGAAGACAAGCTACGGGCGTATGCAGACAAACCGATAGGGGTTATTGTGCGAACCGCGCCGGAGCTTCGCGCTGTTCTTGACGAGAACCCGTTCACCGGGCGTGACCCTAAACATACCCTTGCGATATTCCTGGATCGCAAGCCACAGAAAGATGCACTGGCTCAGGCGGTCGGACAGGCAGATGAAGAAATGAGCCTTGGTAATCGCGAAATCTACGTTCACTACAAGGGTGGTATTGGTCGTTCAAAATTGCGCATTCCGGCGGCCAAAGAAGGAACTGCACGCAATATGAATACCATCGCCAAAATAGTTGAGTTAGCCGAATGCCACTCATCGAAGTAGAGTGAACGATTGGGTGTCATTAGTACGGGGCATGAACGAATGAAGCAGTCAATCGCCCATGTGGCGCTGGTCGTCAAAGACTATGACGAGGCTATCGATTTCTATACAAAGAACCTGAACTTCTCTGTGGTCGAAGATACCTACCAGCCGGAACAAGATAAGCGCTGGGTGGTCATTGCTCCGCCAGGCTCAAACGGGACGACGATTCTGCTTGCACGAGCATCCAGGCCGGAACAAGAGCCGTTTATCGGTAACCAGGCCGGTGGCCGGGTCTTCTTGTTCCTCAGTACGGACGATTTCTGGCGAGATTACAACGAAATGACGGCCAGGGGGGTCAGGTTTCGGCGAGAACCAAACGAAGCGGATTATGGAACCGTCGCGGTATTTGAAGACCTCTATGGCACATTGTGGGACCTGATTGAGTTCAAGCGAAGTCCTGACTAATCAGCGTGACCGGGCACGATCCCGAGCAATCAGTAGTGCCGGTTCTCTCCAAGCTGCTGTTTTATTGATTTCGTCTTATCGTTAATCACGTCTCCGGTGTGCCTGGTCGTAACCGATTCAATCAAAGCGATCCAGCATTCCTCTTCCGCCACGGGATTGTGCATGGTTCCCTTTGGGACAACATGGAAGTCTCCTTCATTCAAAATGACACGGTCATTTTCATACTCGATGATCAGTCGGCCTTTCAGAATGTAGAACAGCTCATCCTCTTCATCGTGTTTGTGCCACGTAAACGAACCTTTGAGCTTTGCGATCTTGATGTACTGATCGTTAACTCGCCCTACGACTCGCGGTGACCAATAGTCATTGACATTCTCGAGTTCCTTCTGAAGGTTCATTGCTTGCATCGCTTAAACTCTGACCTTGCGCATGAAATCGAAATACCAGGCAACCTGCATTCAATTCAATATACACAGAGCATCGAGAGCCGTCGAACGATCCGATTCGAGGCTATGTCATCGATCAGCCGCTTATGATCATTTCAGCCAACGGGCTGCTAGACTACTGACTTGCTGCCGGCGACTGGGAGACCGAGAATGACAAGACTGATTGCGCTGGCACTCCGATTCTGTCGGCTGGCCATGCAGCAGTTTGACACCCACCGGTAAAGCTAATATCGGCGCGTGGGTTGAAAGGATTCGGCATGACAATGGACGGCAACACGACCACCTTGGCGAAATCGTACAAGTCACCCTGGACATTGAGGGTATACGATGCCCTGCCGGGCAATCCGATCTCAATCGGTATCGCTTTTGCCATTTCCATGCTCATAATGTTTTTCGTCGGAAGGGCTCTTCTCGATGGTGCCAGCAGTTCTTCGCCAGACGAGCTTCGGGTCGCTGTCACGCAGATCTTGATGACGGCCTACAGCGCCTCCGCATACGCTTATCTGCTGATGACTGCACGCAAGACGACACGGGATCTGTCGCCTGTTGCTCGAGACCTGCCACATTGGAAGACGATTCTCGATCGGGCCGGCAAGCATCCACGGTGGATCTTGCCGCTGGTAGGTGCTGCGAGCTTTCTGCTGATCGGTGTAACCGTGACAAATTTGACCACACCCGAGCCCGTGAATCCGTGGCAATGGCAGGGGTGGAACTACGACGTCTTCTGGCACCGGGTGACGACTGTTTTTTTCGTTTGGTGGATCGGGTGTTTCTGCTATGTCATCGTGGTGGAGTCCGCTCGACTGTCGCGTTTGTCGGGCGACATCGAGTCCCTGGACCTGCTCGACATGCATCCGTACCAGCCGCTGATTCATCAAGGGTTGACCAACGCAGTATTGGTGATCGGCATGGTATCGGTTCTGTCTCTCCTTGCGGTCGAAGCCCGATATGTACCGGTACTTGTCGGTTTCTGGATTGGGTTTATTGCGTTGGCGTGGATAGGAATGATGTTGCCGTTACGCGGTATTCAGAAGAACATCAGAGTCGCCAAAAACAGGGAGCTCGATTGGTGCAGGCAGAATCTGGTGCCTTCCAGAGATGCGCTTAAGTCCGGAAATGGCGAGAAGCGGTCTATTGCCGAAATCATGGCCTACAGAACGATGATCGAGAACATCAAAAACTGGCCTTTCGATAGTCCAACTCTGATTCGTTTTACGCTATATCTCTTGATTCCGTTAGGCTCATGGCTGGGCGGCGCCTTTGTCGAACGAGGCCTCGATTTCATTCTCGCGTGATCGTTATACCGCAGGCGTGAAGATGCGCGACCACCATCAGCGAGCCATCGACCGCCTGGCCGACGCCTACCGCGATGACCCGCGCTTCCGCGGACTGATTATCGGGGGCTCTGTCGCCAAAGGGTACGCGCGCGAGGACTCGGATGTGGACTTCCTCATCATCGCAACCGATGAAGCGTTCGATCAGCACCGTGCCGCGCGCGACCTGTTTATCAACCGCAGGGACCTCTGTGACTACGACGGCGGTTTCGTCGACGGCAAGATCATCAACCTCAAATTCCTTGAAGACCTGGCTGAAAAGGGTAACGAACCTTCCCGTGCAGCGTTCGAGGGCGCTTTCGTCGCCTACTCACACGTCTCCGACCTCGGTGCCCTGCTGCAACGCATTCCTGTCTATCCCGAGGCCGGGCACGATGAGCGCATCAGGGCCTTTTACAGCATGGCGTTCATCCAGCATTGGTTCATCCACGAGGCCGAACGCCATGGCAACCGCTACACGCTGACCCGCGCGGCCAGCCAGCTCGCACTTTTCGCCGGCCGTTTGATCCTGGCACACAACCGCAGGCTCTTCCCTTACCACAAGTGGCTGCCCAGGGCTCTCGAGTCGGTGCCCGACAAGCCCAACGACCTGATGACATGCTTCAACAACCTGATGAATGAACCTCGCGGCGACCACGCCACGGCACTGTTCGAGGGGATCCGGACTTTCCGGGATTGGGGCGTTAGTGACCTCGAGGCCTACACCTGGTTCATGACCGATGTGGAATGGAGCTGGATGTCTGACAGGACACCCATCGAAGACTGGTAGTCACTAACTCCCGGAACTCGGGCATCGCGGCGCATTGGGCGGATTCCTGGTTTCGATCAGCGCGGCGATCGCAGAAGAGATTTGGCTTCGCCTGGGATTGATGACGTTTTTTGCATGGACGCTTCTGCTTCTTCTCGGTCTTTCCGAACTCCGGCCGCAAGTCGCTTGGTCTGTTATCGCACTTAATTCAGTGGTCCGAAAAACTGGGGCCAGATCAGTTTCAAGCCAGACAGGGATCCTGAGGTAGAATAACGGCTTCTGATCCCTAACGGCCATTCCAAAAGGTATTCCTATGAGTCATTACACTATCGCCTGTGTGACTGTAGTCTTCTTCACGATCACTGGCTGCCAACCCCAATCCACCCAGTTTACGGTCGAAGACGAGGCAACGTTGCGTGGTATGGTCGAAGCCACCGCCCGAAACTTCAAAGCTGGGGATATGGAAACCTGGGCGCAGCACTACGCCAAGGATGCGGTTTTTCAGCCGCCAAATGCCCCGATGGTCGTCGGTCAGGCAGATATTCTCGCATGGGGGCAAGCCTTTCCGCCGCTTAAGGATCTCACGTTCACAGACGTGATGGTGTCGGGAGAAGGAAATGTTGGTTATGGCACGAGCAGCTATGACATGGCATTCGGGGACATGGCGACCGATCAAGGGAAGCAACTGGTCGTGTTCAGGAGGCCACCTGGCGGTGCCT
>Ga0265303_10001221_pt1 | contig 15653 bp, 13 predicted proteins | sample Helome_2_FD_192494 | JGI IMG/M metagenome (GOLD analysis project Ga0265303, IMG submission 192494) | Marine sediment microbial communities from subtidal zone of North Sea - Hel_20160317 (Illumina Assembly) | ecosystem: Environmental > Aquatic > Marine > Subtidal zone > Sediment ... | reverse complement strand
CGTGTTCCTGACGACCCTCGGTGAACAACTGGGAATTCCACATATTGTCATCCGCGCCGGCCTGGTCGATCAGGAAGTCTTTACCCGGCTGGATCTCGAAGTGTCGCAACGCCTCAAGGTGATACCCATGTTCCTGGTGCACGGCGAGCTTACCCTGGCGACCTCCGATCCGCAGGCGATTGCCAGCTTCAGCGAAATCGAAGAAAAGCTGAACTGCAAGATCCGTCCGGTGCTGGTGCGCAAGAGCGATATCATCAAGACCCTGACCGAAGCGGGCTCCGACAATATTTATGACGCCGAAATTCTCGAGGATCTCGACGACGACTTCGAGTTTATCGACAACGCACCACCCGACGACTATACCGGGATCGATGAAATGGCGGCCGGCAGCCCGGTCATCAACATGGTGAACTCGATTATTCAACGCGCGGTGCACGACATGGTCAGCGATATTCACATCGAACCGTCGCAAAAAAAGTGCCGCGTGCGCTTTCGCATCGATGGCCTGTTATACGAGGTGATGACGCCGCGCATCGATTTGCATCCGGCGCTGGTGTCGCGACTCAAGGTCATGGCTAATCTCGATATCGCCGAACGACGCATGCCGCAGGATGGCCGCATCCAGGTGCATACGCAGGGGCGCTCGGTCGACCTGCGTTTCAGCTCGCTACCCGGGCTGCATGGAGAAAAGGTAGTGTTGCGGGTACTCGACAAGAACCAGTCGATCCTCGACGTCGACAAGCTGGGCATGCAGGCGCCCAATGTCGTTACCTACAAGCGCCTGCTGGACCGCAGTTATGGCCTGATCCTGGTCACCGGGCCGACCGGTAGCGGTAAGACCACGAGCCTGTACTCGGCGATCAACTATCTCAACAGTCTCGAGAAAAACATCGTCACCATCGAGGACCCGGTCGAATACCAGCTCGATATCGTCAACCAGAACCCGGTGCGCGAAAACATCGGCCTGAGCTTTGCCAAGATGCTGAAACATGTGCTGCGCCAGGACCCTGACGTGGTCATGGTCGGTGAAATACGTGAGCGTGAAACCGCGGAAATCGCGGTGCAGGCGGCACTGACCGGGCACCTGGTGCTATCCACGCTACACACCAACGACAGTATTGGCGCGGTCACGCGCATGATCGACATGGGGGTAGAACCTTACCTGCTGTCTTCGGCCCTGATCGGCGTGGTCGCACAGCGCCTGGTGCGCTCGATTTGCCCCAATTGCAAGACCGAATTTCTGGCGAGCCCCGAGATGATCGAGAAATACGGCTGGCAGGACCAGGGCAAGGTGCGCCTGTCGAAAGGCCGTGGCTGTGCCGAATGCTACGATTCCGGCTATCGCGGACGCATGGGCATCCACGAAATTATCGAAACCAACCCCGAGCTACAGCGTCTGATCATCGCCAACGCGTCGCGCGATGATCTCACCGCTTATCTGAACCAGCACGAGATCAAGCTGCTGTCCGACGACGGTATCGATCGCGTGCGCGAAGGCCAGACCACGATCGAAGAAATCTGGCGCGCGGTCAACAGCTAGGAGCCGGGATAAAGCATGGCGATTAACACCAAACAGCACGCGCTCGTGGCGCAGGCATCAACCCCGCTGACTGCGTCGAAACCAAAATTTCGGCTCAAGCAGGCGGTCGGTGACAAGGAACGCCGCTTCTTCACCGAGCAAATGTCGTTATTGCTGGAGACCGGCACCCCGCTACAGCAGAGCCTGCAGGCAATGAAAAAGCAGGTCGACAACCCGGCGATGCTCGAGTTACTCGATCAACTCATCGAGGATATCGGGCAGGGGGTACAGTTTTCGACCGCGCTCGCCAAGCATCCCACTGTTTTCTCCACCACCTATACCAACCTGGTGGCAGCCAGCGAGGAAGGCGGTTTCATGCACGAAGTGCTGCAACAGCTGCTGGCCCTGGACGAGAAACGCGAAGAGTTGCGCAAGACCCTGGTTTCGGCGCTGTCATACCCGGTATTCCTGCTGGTGTTTGCATTGGCCGTAGTCGTATTCGTGCTGGTGGTGGTGTTTCCGAAATTCGCCGACCTGTTTTCGCAAATCCAGGACCAGTTACCAGTCACCACGAAGTTCCTGATGGCGTGCAGCGACGTGCTGAAGAATCACTGGATCGAGTTGACCATCGGACTACTGGCATCGATCGGTGGCTTCAAGTTCTGGTCCGCGACCGAAAACGGCATGCGCAAACTCGACTGGGCCAAATTGAATTTTCCGTTGGTGCGGCACATTTTCATCCAGCTTTACCTGGTCAACACGATGCGGGTGCTGAGCATGTCGCTCGGCAACGGCGTCGGCATGATGGATTCGCTGCACGCCTGCAAGTTTGTCGCTAAAAACAGCCTGTTCCAGGACTTTATCGGGCAGGTCGAAACCCAGGTCGAAACCGGCAACGGTATCGCGGCGGGTTTTCAGAACGTTAGCTTCATTCCGCCGATCGTCGAACAGATGATCAGCACTGGCGAAGAAACCGGAAATTTACCTAAAGTTATGAGCCGCCTGGCCGATTATTTCGAAGGCGAGCTATCCAGCAAGCTGCAAACCCTGTCGCGACTGGCCGAACCGGTGATGTTGCTGATCATGGGGGGTGTCGTGGGTTTGATTGTCAGTTCGCTGATATTACCGATTTTCAAGCTGACCCGGGTCGTTGGGTGAGGAAAATCAATGGTTTATGTTAATTGAATCACGGTTTTTAGCGATACAGACAAATATTTGAAATATCGTGACTATACTCAAAAAAGTTAGATTTACTTGAATTTTAAAGGGTGAGAGAAATGCAACCAATCCGCAACGCAATCCAGAAGGGATTTACCCTCGTCGAACTGTTGATCGTGGTCATCATACTGGCGCTGCTGGCTGCCATCGTGGTGCCGCAGTTTGCGTCTTCCACCGATGATGCCAAAGCGGCTTCACTGGACACAACACTGGGTAACTTGCGATCAGCAATCGACCTGTATTACCAGCAACATGGTGAGTATCCGAGTGCCATTGCATCGACCGGTGGTGCCGCATGCGCTGCGGGAACACCCGGAGGTGGCGGTGCAGATTCCGATACTGCATTTCTTGAGCAATTAGCGTTTTACACCGATGCGGATGGTGCAGCCTGTACCCAGCAAAATGCTGGTGCCTTTCCTTTCGGGCCCTATCTGAAGAAAGACACCTTGCCCGGGAATCCTATTACTCTTGACGATACGCTAGCCGTTGTAAATACTGGTGATTTGAATCTGACTGGTACTAATCCAGGGGCAGGCTGGAGATTTGATAATGCCAGTGGAAAGTTCATTGCCGATGACAGCATCGGTACTGACGCCGCAGGCGATACCTGGGATACACACTAAACCCTTGATCAAAAAAGTGTGTTCTTCAATCTCAACGAGCGTTCGTGTAAGTTAAATCATCAGGCAGGCTTCAGCCTGCTGGAAATCTCTATCGTAGTACTCATCCTGGGGATCATGGCCATCGTCGTGATCCCCGATTCCGCTCCCACCAGCCAGCAAAAACTCGATCTCGCGGCGAACCAAATCGCGCAGGCGCTGCGCTTTGCACACGGCGAGGCCTTGCGCACCGGCGAACATCATGGCGTCACCATCAGCCAGACCACGCAAACTATCACGGTAAAGAAATGGGACATGACGACCGACCCGGTCAGCACCGAACTGATTCCTTACCACCCGGTCAACAAGCAGAGCTTCGTCTTCGACGCCGATACCATGAGCCTCGCCCCTGGTGTGTCGATTACCAACAGTAGCGATATTTTCAATTACATAACGATCGGTCGGCGGCGCAGCCTGATCTTCGATCCTCAGGGCGTACCGGTTTGGGTGCTCGGCTCCGACGACAGCGTTTACCGCCTGCTCGACGGGGTCGTACAACTCAGCAATGGCCAGAATCAACGCAGTATTGGGGTAGCGCCGCTCACCGGCAGGGTGATGGTAAAGTGAAAAATCGGCAAACAGGTTTCTCCTACATGGAACTGCTGATCGCGACCCTGCTTATCGTGATCATGCTGGTGCCGGCGCTCGACGCGATGCAAAGCGGCATCCAGGGAAGTGGCATCCATAAGCAACTCGCCCAGAACCAGTATCGAATGATATCGAAGCTGGAGCAAACTCTGGCCTTGCCTTTCACCGAGCTGTTGACGCAGGCCGACCTGGTTGCCGACCCGACCGTGCTGATTCCCGCGCCCTTGTCGAGACCCGATCTATATTCCGATGCAGCGGGCACCGAATCCCGCCGCCTGGTATTTCTGGCGCGCTACGATGGCGACAATTCCGATGCCGATGACGATCCGTTTACCGGCACCGACGCCGGGTTGCTATGGGTACGCGTCACGATCGAGGATAGCCCGCGTTCGCTCGAGACCGTGATCGTTGAATAACGCCGCACTCATCTGGCCGTCACCAAGGCTGCCCGCCAGACGGCAGGGTTTCACCTATGTCGAGCTGCTGATTACGCTCGCGATCGCGTCGCTGATCATCCTCGGCCTCAGCGGTGTGGTCGGACAGGCGCTGCAGTCGCAGGATGCGGTCTCGGAAACCAATAAACTGACGCGCGACGCGCGCTTCGCGATGCAGCGCATGTTACACACGGTTGCCAATTCTCAGCGTTTATTACTTCCATTTCGGGACAAACCGTCGACTAACTGGCCAGAAAATATCCGCGAGCAAACCATCCCGCCATCACTACCGATAGGCGACAGCACGCTCGCGACCGCGGTGCTCGCGGTGACGCTGCCGGCCTATGTCGATCTGGACAATGACGGTATCCCGGATGCCGATAACGACGCCGACGGCCGCATCGATGAAGACCCCCCGGCTGATGCCACCTGGGACCTGGCGCCGGGTATCACCCTGATTGACGACGACGGCGATGGCAGTGTCGATGAAGGCGGTGCCAACAACGACGATGACGAAACCCAGAGCGTATCGGACGAGGATCCGATCGACGGTGTCGACAATGATGCCGACAACAACATTGACGAAGATTTCGGCGCCGATATGAACGCCGATGGCTGCCCCGGCATCTGCGGCGTCGACGACGACGGTGATGGCAGCATCGATGAAGGCAACGTGAACGATGATGATGAGGATGGCCAAACCGACGAGGATTTCTACGGCAGCATCGTGTTTTACCTGGATAACGGAATCATCAAGGAACGCACAACCGTGCCCTGGGACCAAAGCGGTGGTGGATTGGTCAGCGGTCTGGATTACATCATCTCGGATATTGCCGACAACGTGACCCGCTTTCGCGTCGAGCGCCTCGATAACGGTAGCGTCGTCGAAATCATCGAGCTCACGCTCGATCTCACCAGTCCGCTCACCGGCGAAACCGTGAGCCTGCAAGCCCAGGTACGGGTCGGGGGTGCGTTGTGATCCGGTCGGCGCCTCAAACCGGCTATATCCTGCTACCGGTAATCGTCGTGATCACGCTGGTGGCGGCGATAGCGCTGCTGATGAACACCGAGAGCGCGCTCGAAAGCAATACCGCCGGTAGCGAACTCGACGCGCAGCAGGCGCAATACGTCGCCGAAGCCGGGATGAATCACGCCCTGTGGCTGGCCCGGCAACAGGGTTGCGGCGCCTACAGCGACCTCACCAGTGTCAGTCTCGGTAACGACCAATACACCACCATCCTGACCACCGATCTCGGTACCGCCACGAGTTACTCGATCACGGTGGACCAGGACAGCTGGATTCGCAGTGACCAGCCGACCATCAACAAGGCTACCGATCTTAAAATGCATATTCGTAACGAGGCCGCGGGAACCGAACATGCATTGGTACGCTATGACCTGTCGCCGATACCGGCAAATGCGCCGATACTGTCTGCGACGGCGTGGTTTTACATCACCAACGCCCATGCCGGGGGCCCGATAGACGTCCATTTGACCACCTCCGACTGGGCCGAGACCGACGCCACCTGGGATTCAATGAGCACGAATATGGATAGCGCGATGTTGGCGACTATTCCGGACCAGCCGGTCACAGGCATTTGGTTACCGGTCAACCTGACCGCGCAGGTTCAGGCCTGGATCAACGGCCAGCCAAACTTCGGCATCACGCTGAACTCGACGGTCGATGGCGTGCACGGTCAATACAACAGCCGTGAATCGGCCAACCCGCCCTACCTTGAAGTTATCGTTGGTACGCCGCCGACTTCACCGGCACTGCTGAAAGCGAACGGCACGCTCGCCAACGGGGTCACGCGTGACATCACACGCAGCGATGTCATCCTGGTGCAACATCCAGAGTCGTTTGTGCAATGGCAGCATGATGCCGTTCTGGGCGTCGATGCCTATATCTGGGAGTTCAATCCGACAACCAATTACGGAATCGACGATGAAACCTGGGTATCTCGGTCAACCAATAATACCTCGCTCAGCCTGTTCAAATTCGATGTCGACGGGCTCCTGCCCGGTACGCGTATCCTGAACGCAACCCTGTCGCTGCACCATGAAAGCGGCAATAACCCGAATGTGCCGGTCAGTGCACATCGCATTATCAATCCGTGGGACGAGGCCAATGTCACCTGGCGAGAACGCGAGGCCGGTACCGACTGGGATACCTATGGCGGCGATTTCGACGACCAAGTAATTTCGAACACGTTGGTCGGGCCCACCAGCAATATCCGTTACGAGTGGGACCTGACGAGCCTGGTGCAGGGATGGGCTGACAATGCTTACCCTAACTACGGTGTTGCCTTGCGCACCCCGCAAGTTGGCTCGATCGGCGAGCGTTTCTACAGCAGCGACGAAACTATCGAAACGCGTCGTCCGCGTTTGACAATCACCTACACCTGCACCTGCGGCGAGGTCTGCGTGATGCCCCAGGGTTCGGGCAATGTACTGATGCCGGTGAGTTCCTCGAGCAATCCTACCCCCGACGAGGTACGTAGAATTGAGTTGCTCGAGTCCTGGGGTTACGTCGTGGACGCAATGTGGGAAAAAAACAGTCAGTCTAACTACGATTTTAGAATCGCGAACAATGATGTGGTGTATGTCCCCGCGACGGCGGACGCCAACGAGGTTGGCACCAAGCTCACGAATGCCACCATCGGCGTCGTCAACGAGAATGGCGCGCTTAATGACGAACTCGGGATCGCCTCGGGATATGCCTCGCCGATAGGCACCACGATCAACGTGAGCGACAACAGCCACTACATTACGCTGCCGTTCGCCAACGGCCCCCTGAATATCTTTTCGGCCGCCATGGAAGGCCTGACGATGGCCGGCACTCCATCACCGGATCTACAGACGCTCGCGGATTGGAGCGGTACGGGTGGCCTTGTGGTGCTCGATACCGGGGCCGCGCTCGAAGGCGGCGGTAATGCCGCAGGACGTCGGGTGCTGCTGCCTTTCGGTGACCACCTAATCGATTTCGATCATGTCAACAACAACGGTCGGCTGATCCTGCAGCGCTCGCTCGCCTGGGGCATGGGTGCCGATGTCGTAAGCAGTGGCAATCTGCTTTTAGTGGTCGTAAATCCGGCCAGCCTGAATTCCCAGGAAAGTGCAAAAAAGGCCTTGATCGAATCATGGGGTTACACGGTCAACCTGATCGACGAGTCCGACAGTCAGGCCAATTTCGATGCGGCCGCCGCCGCGAACGATGTCGCCTATATCCCGCAGGACATTAATTCTTCGAACCTTGGCACCAAGCTACGCAACACGACGATCGGCGTGGTCAATGAAGAAGGCGAACAGGTCGATGAGCTTGGCTTCAGCGCGGACAAGCTGTTCAAGAGCCGGCACGAGATCGACGTGATCGACAATGCGCACTACATCACCCAGCCTTTCGCAACCGGTTTGCTGACCTTTACCTCGAGTGATCAGTCCGTACACATGCTCATAAGCTCCCTGGCTCCGGGACTGCTGACGCTGGGGGAGAGTTTCAACACGGGCAGTCAGTGGGAGCCCTCCCTTGGAACGCTGGATGCCGGTGACGACCTGTCGGGCGGGGGCACGGCCGCCGGGCGGCGTGTGCAACTACCCTGGGGTGGCGGCACCTTCGATATCAACCAGCTAAACGACGATGGGCGCAGCATTATGCAGCGCGCGATCGAGTGGGGCGCTGGCGCCGGTTGCGCCAGCATGAAACCCTTGCTGCTGGTCGTCGGCGATGCGGCCACGCTTTCCAGCAAGGACGATGGCATGAAAACCCTGATGGAGTCCTGGTGTTACAACGTTACTGTTATCGACGACGGCGACAGCCAGGCCAATTTCGATGCGGCTGCTGCTGCGGCGGACGTGGTCTACGTGTCGGGCACCACCTCGGGCCCTTCACTTCAGGACAAACTGACCGGTTCGCCGACACCGATCGTCAACGAGATCAACGGCAAGCTGGATAATTTCGGCTTTTCCAGTTCGACCGCTTCGAGCGTGACCGCAAGTGCTTTCAGCGCCACCAGTGCGTCGCACTATATTTCCGAACCCTTCGCCGGTGGTCCGGTAACCTTTTTTACCACCGACCTGGCGATGCCGGTGCCCGGCGGGACGCTGGCGCCGGACCTGCAGACGGTTGGCGATACCACCGGTTCGATTCCCGCTCTGGTTACCCTCGACATCGGTGCCGAGCGCTGGGACAGTAATCCGGCACCGGCGGCGCGTACACCTGCCGTTCACCAATGCGGAAACCAGCCAGTTGACCGCCGACGGTGAAACCCTGATGCAGCGTTCGATCGAATGGGCTGGAGGTGCGTATATCGATCTGCCCCCGGTCGCGCACTGGAAGCTCGATGACGGCAGCGGTTTTACAGCGATCGACTCGGTTGGTGGTAATGACGCGACGCTGAACGGTAATCCCGACTGGACCACGGGGATTGCGGGCGGTGCACTCGAATTTGACGGCAGTGGTGACTACGCGACGACGGATAATAACTTCACCCCACCGCCGGTGGGAACCGTTTTGTTCTGGATGAAAGTGCCTGGCTCGCCGGCTTCGCACGGCCGCATCCTCGGACTTGACGACACCTGGGAAATTCGTCACGTTACCACCGGGACCCCCGATGGCATTCCCTATGGGCTGGTGTTTGACCTCGGTGTTACCGGTGTCAACACAGAATTCGTCACCACCGTCACCGTCGATACCCCGGACCAGTGGTACTTCGTCGCCGCGACTTATGACACCGACAACGATGCCTACGCCGTCTACCTTGATGGCGTACTGCACAAGAGCGGCACCTATCCTTCTGCATTAGCAGTGCCGGCCGCCAATCCGCTATCGCTGGGTACCCGTACCGGTTCCAGCAACTATTTCGATGGCACCCTCGATGACGTGCGCATTTATGACTACGCCCTGTCCGCGAGCGCGATCGCTGATCTCTACGCCGCCAATCCACCTCCGGTCGTAGCCAGTTACACCGAGCTTTACCAGGAATGGTCGGCGACCAGCGATGATACCTGGCAAACCGTTGATTTGGGGGTTTACGGTGTACCAGCGAATGCCGTCGTCGAAGTGGCGGTTACCAATAATAAAATCGGCAATCAACGCTGGGGAGGCGTACGTGCGGTCGGTTCATCACTTGATCGTCGATTTCAGTTGCACGAAGCCGAGGACGGTGGTCTCGACGTCGTGACCATGCATGTGCAGACCGACGCCAGCAGCCAGATTCAACACTATTCAGATCGGAAGGCTGAAGTACGTTTTACGCTACTCGGTTACTGGGTTGGCCCATCTTACGTGGAGTTGTTTGAAACTTTTAGCGCCGATTCGCCCAATAGCTGGGTCAGCGAAGATGTTAGCGATGACGGTCTGGGGCCAAACCAGGTCGCCGAGGTCGTGATCGTCAATACCAACACATCGAACGAACGACTCGCGGGAATTCGTGCTACTGGCTCGACCCCGCAGCGTCGATTCGACATTCATGAAGCCGATTCGGGCGGCGTCGATGTAGTCTCGATGATGGTTAATACCGATGCTTCATCCCAGATCGAGGTCTATGCCGAATCAACTGGGGATATCGATTTTTACGTGGTCGGTTACTGGAGTACGGCACCGGGGATCTACGCCGAAACCGGTGGTAGTCATGGTCAGGTGACTGCCGCCGCGACCTGGGAACCGACCGATCTTACATCTTTCGGGGTGCCTGCCGATACGGTTGCACAATTTGTGATAAGCAACGAAAACAATAGCGCGGAGAACAATATGGGTGTGCGCAATATCGGTTCGTTGCTGGTCCGATTACTCGACCTACACGAGGCGAAAGACGGTGGTTCCGATAACGCAACCCTGCACGTGAATGTCAATGGCAGCTCACAAGTCGAGTGGTATGCCGAATCCGGTGGCGCGGAGCGATTATTTTACCCGGTCGGCTGGTGGGTATTGTCGCCCTAGGGTGACAGATTTGTTGGTTGGCTGATTATGAACTATATAAATAGCGAATTTGGTTAAAAATAAAATGAAAATAAATCTACCCAGACAGTTACGTTCGGTGTGGTCGAGCACGCGCTATGATTCGCCCGAGCTCACTCGTTTCGCGCGACGCAAAGCGGTTGCGGAGGCGCGCAAGGGGCTGGCGGCGATGAGTATCTTGACGATGGGGATTCTGCTGATCGAAGCCACGCTCTATGTCAAGTTCGCGCTCGATCCGATGTATCTCTATACCTGCGCGATCCTGGTGCTGTTGTCGCTCAACATGGTGTTTGCCTCGCGCACGGTCGGCGATCCGCAGGCATTGCATTTACTCGGCGTCACGCTGCTGGCGGTTTCCGGCAGCGCTTTTATATTGCTGGCGCACTACCAGCATGTATTTCATCCGATGTTGTTTGCCAGTGTCGCGATGCTGTTCATCGTCATACCGATGATGTCCTGGGGTCTCGGCGAAGCGCTGGCGGTGACGCTGCTGATCTATACCATGTTTACGCTGTCGACGGTGGATGCGAATTATAATTTTGCCGATCAAAGCCTGTGGACACTGCAATTCATCATGCTGGGCGCGAGCACGGTCAGCCTGTCGCTGGTGGTGCGCAACGTCAGGCTGCGCAAGCACGACGTCGAGACCCAGCACGACCTGGTGGTTGCGCACGCGCAGATCACGGATTTGTCAAATCGCGATCCGTTAACGGGTGCCTGGAATCGACGTTACTTCGACCTTGAGTTCGAGAGCTACCTGAAACAGTGTCGCGAAAATCAAAATCAATTCCATTTCATGCTGCTCGATGTCGACGATTTCAAAGCCCTCAACGATGAATGCGGGCACGAATCCGGTGATAATGTCCTCAAGCATATCGGTCAGGCCTTCGATAGCGTGTTAGACGGCAATGGCAATATTGTGCGCATGGGCGGCGATGAATTCGCGGTGATTTTCGCCGACCTCGAACCCAGGGTGATTGCCATTCGGGGATTGAAAAAATTCTGTGATTTAAACGCGGCGAGCAAGCACGAGCTGGTGACAAGGGCCAGCGTCAGTATCGGGGTCGCGAGTGTACCCCCCGATATCGAGGTCAGCTATCGCCAGCTCTATAAACAGGCCGATCTCGCGCTTTACCGGGCGAAAAGTCTCAAGGATGACGATCGGGCGCCACCGAATATCGTGGTCAGCGTGCTGCGAGATCCGGATGACGTTTTCAGCAGTACTCAGAGCCTGTGGAAGGTGCCGGGAACCAGCAACGTGATCAACTAGGCTGGATGATCTTATCGGCCTGATTATTAAGGAAAAAGGGCTTTCAGCCGATTTATTGACCAATTACCGAAACGGAAGTATCCGTATGAGCAATCATTGGGACAAGGTCACGATCGAGGCGAACCTGATCTCGTTGCCTGACATTTACTGGCGCCTGAAGGAAATTATCGATGCGCGCGACTACTCGATGCAGGATGTGGCCCAACTGATCGTCTATGACCCGGGTTTGACCGCACGCCTGTTGCGTATCGTCAATAGCGCCTATTTCGGCTTCTCCGCCAAAATTGATACGGTTAATCACGCGGTGTCGATCCTCGGCGTGCAGCAGATTCAGGACCTGGTGTTGACGACTTCTATCGCCGACGCCCTCGGTGATTATGAATGCGAGCACCTCGACATCAGGCAATTCTGGATGGGCAGTGTTTATCGTGCTATCGCTGCACGCGAGCTCGCGGTGGTATGCAACCTGATGGACAGCGAGCGCATGTTTGTTGCCGGCTTGCTGAGTGGCATCGGGCATCTCATCATGTACCAGTCGGTACCGGTGCTGGCGCAGCAGGCACAACGCGAGGCGAGGGAATCCGGCAGGCCGCTGTACCTGGTCGAACGCGAGGTCACCGGGTTCGATCATGCCCAGGTGGCGGCCGTGCTGATGAAGAACTGGAAATTGCCCGCGAGCCTGGTAACCGTGATCGAGCATCACCTCGAATTCGATGCGGATGCGGATTACCTTCTTGAAGCCGCGATCGTGCATATGGCCGTGCTGTTTGGTGAAGCGTTTGCGCAGAATCTGCAGCTCGACGAGTTTTTGGTCAGCGCTAACAGTCAGGCCTGGGATATTACCGGGCTGGATACCGGGCAATGTGAAGCGGTTGACGCGGTGGTCGCCGGGCAATTGAATGGCGTCGTCAGCATGCTGTTTCCGAAGTTACAGGCTGTCGCCGGATAAAGTCCCCTGGCGCCGCGGTATGCGGGCTCAAAGACCTGTTGTAGCGCAGCGTCCCCCGATTGCCTTTGGCGGAGTTCCCGTCCCCGCTCCGATGGTTGCCCGGGATGGCGTAGACGGGTGTCACAAACCCTTAAAATAGCGGTCAATATATATCTGATTTTTAGCCGATAAGGAGCTATAACCAGACTAATGTTCCGCGTTTAAGTCTATGACGATATTACAAAAATTCAAAAACAGGGCCGCATCTCCTGCGAAGTTGGCGGATCCCGGCCTGATTGGGCTCGATATTGGCGCCAATCAGATTCACATGTGCCAGATTCGACCACTGCAAGATGGCAAGTATTCGATCGTTGCGAAGGCGTCGGTCGAGTTTTCCGGTACGCGCCAGGCGTTACTGGCCACGCCGAAAAAACTCAAGCGGCTGATCGGCGAAATGCTCAAGGAAAAGAACTTCAGGGGTAAACGGGTTGCCGCACTGATGCCCTGGGAAGACGTCAAGATTATCCTCTTGACCTATAAGGCGAATGTCAGTGATGTCGATAGTGAAGTGCTGAAAATGCTCAGCAACCGTATCGACGGATCGATCGACGAATTTGTTGTCGATTACGTCCCGGTGCGCGCCAATCCTTCCGATGAAGAGCACATGGTGGTGGCCACGGTTTCGAATCGGCAAAAGGTCGACACGCTATTGCATGCGCTGATCGGTTGCGGCCTCGAAGTCGATTCGCTCGATGTCGCGCCGACCGCATTGCGCCGCATCGTCAGCGCGCTTTACACCGGGCATGCCGCGGATAATGTGCTGATGATCAATACTTACCGTGAAGAGTCCTACCTCACGGTAATTTCGGGCAGAAGGCTGTTGTTTAATCAGTCGGTCGTCTTCGGTGAAACCCTGCTGCTCGATCGCATCTCGCGTGAGCTGGATATTTCACGGGAATCCGCGCTGGCGTTGGTACTCGAGCACGGCTTGCAAAAACAACCGATGGCAGCTGGTGTCGATGCCGAAAGCGATGTTTCCGCCACCTTGCTGGAAATTGTCAAACCCTGCTTTCTCGAGCTGATCAACGAAATCAACCGGGTTCTGGTGTTCACTGCCTCGGAAACGCATGGCGAGCCAGTGAGCCGTGTTTGCCTGCTGGGTAGCATCGCGCACTGGCCGGGTGCCCAGGAGGTTCTGCTTTCGTTGCTCGATTTCGATGCGCCCAATGGGCAAACCGAGTTTACGCAGATTTTCCAGGATGAAAACGAAGATACCCGCATCCCCTGGGCCGGCTTGTTTTCCGAGATTTCAATCGCGATGGGACTGGCCCTTCGAGGACTGGTGCCAAATGAATGAAATAGATCTGTTTCCCGATGACCTGCGCAAACGCCTGCTGTTCATGCGCTGGTTCAAGTTGAGTGGCTTTTCGATCGTGCTGTTGACGATCATCCTGGTGGCGGCCTTCGTGATGCTGCGTGAGGCCAACGCACAGATCAGTGAAGAGATTGAGTATTTCCAGTCTCAACGCGAAATCACCACTACCAACCGCAAGAAACTGGAGCAGCTCAACCAGCAAAAAAGTGACTTGAAACAACAGCTCGACCTGCTTGGCGGGCTGCGCAGTGGTGCCTCGGCCGAGCAAATGTTCCTCATGATCGATCGCGCACTGCCGGGCCCTGATGTCTGGTTAACCAACTGGAAATTTCGTCGCGCCGGCACCCAGGTTGATAAAAAAGAAGAAACAGTCAGTACCGGTTACTTTATTGTGATTCCCGCCGGTAGTCAGAACAGGAAGAAGGAAACCTGGAAAATTGATACCCATATGACCATTCAGGGGCAGGCACTGGATCACTCCGCGATGTCGCGGTTCGTACTCAATCTGACGCGGCAGCCGGAAATTGAAAACGTGCGTATCGTCAGCACCCGTTTAAACCAGGCTGCCCAGGTCAAGCTGGTTGATTTCAATCTCGATATTGTGGTTTCCGCGAGAAAAGGCCTTAGCTGATGCAGGATTTTTTCGAAACTGCCCAACCGCGTGTCGTCGCCATGATGCTGGTCGGCATCGTGTTGCTGATTGGCCTGGTTGAAGTCACCTACCTGCTGTGGCCGCAGGTCAAAATTTATAAGGATCTGTCCGCCAGCCACCAGGTGCTGGAACAGGTGGTCGCCGGCAGCGATAGCCTGAGCAACCAGTTGCAGAATATCGAGAGCGAAGTGCAGGATCTGTCGTACCAGTTACATGGCGATATGGCGGAACTGCCGGTCAAGCAAATGGAATCCTTTGTTATCGGACGCTTGCAAAAGCTATCCTGGGCCACCGATGTCGAACTGGTGAGTGTGCAACCCGGCAGTGGCAAGCAGGTGCAAAACTTTCGTGAGCGCCTGTTCGAGGTCAAGTTGAGTGCGCATTACCATGATTTCTTCGAATGGTTGCAAACCGTCAATCACGAACTGGGTTACATCGTGGTGAAGAAATTTGAAATAAGCCCGGATGATCGGGAGGTGCTTGAAAATCCAAAGCTGAGCCTGTTACTGACGCTGGTTTCATACCGCATGGAGTCCAGAAATGCGTCCTAGAATTTATCCCATCACGGGCGCAATTCTTTACCTGTGCTCGGTTGCGAGCCTTGCCGCAGAGGCCGAATTACAGACTTTGCGCAAGAATCCTTTTAGCCAGCCCGAGGTTGTCAATAAGCCACCTCCGCCACCACCGGTTGTAGTCGAGGTAGTCTTGCCGGTCGAGGAAGTGAAGCTCGATCTGAGTGCCACCATGGTCTCGGCAACGAACCCGATGGTCATTGTCGATGGCGAGCTGCTCGCCATCGGCGACAGGATCGAGGGCTTGAAACTGATCGCGGTGATGGAAGGCAGTGCGATTTTTTCGCGGGGTGGCAAGAAATATTCCTTCGCAGTTGACGACCAACGAGAGAGATAGGTGCCTGAAGCCGGTATGAATTTAACGACGAAAATCATTGCTGCATCAACCTGCAATCTGTTGAGGCTGCTTGCGTTGATGGCCTTGCTGGTGTGCACCCCCGGTGTTTTTGCCGGCAAGATTTCGTTGTCGATCCAGGAACTGG
>Ga0265303_10001220_pt1 | contig 15655 bp, 15 predicted proteins | sample Helome_2_FD_192494 | JGI IMG/M metagenome (GOLD analysis project Ga0265303, IMG submission 192494) | Marine sediment microbial communities from subtidal zone of North Sea - Hel_20160317 (Illumina Assembly) | ecosystem: Environmental > Aquatic > Marine > Subtidal zone > Sediment ... | reverse complement strand
CGTGCGGTGGGCAACATTCATTGCAGTCAGCTTGAGGTCGCTGGTGATCACCGTCGCTCCGTTCCTCTGCCCGGACGAACGCACATCGCGTCCATGCCCCAAGCCTCCCGGACAGACCGCCGAGCGACAAGCTGGCGAATCACATCGCTGCCCAGCGATGCGCTACCGATGACAAAACGATGACGGTCCGCTGAGGGTGCGGAGGCTGAGGGAAGACTCGCCTGTGTGAGGCTGCAAAAGAGACGAAAGGAGGTCGTCGTGACACACGCTCTGGACAGCACGGGAATGCATGGAGCACCGACAGCTCGGAGTTCACCTCCGCATACCTGGCTCTGGGCGGCAATGATTGTCGCCTTGGTCGTGGTCGCAGGTGCGATCGGCTATGCGGTGTACGACAGCACCACTGGCAGCGAGACAAGCACGGAGAGTGTCGCTGTCGCATCGGCAGGTTCGGACTCGGTGGCAATCGTCCAGTCCGAGATCGAAGCCGCGTTGGCGCTCAAGACAGCGCCTCCGAGCTCCGTCGAGATCGTCAACGCTGAGATCGACAAGGCGCTCATGGGATTCGATTCGGCAACGAGTTCCGTCGAGATCGTGAACGCAGAGATCGAAGCCGCACTCGCAGGGAGCCCGACAGATGTGACGGTTCCTTCATACCCAGAGGTGAGCGCAGCTGAGCGCGAACTCCTGGCAGAACACGGTATGACACCGCCGCGTCCATGAATTGATGGAATCAGAGCGAGAGGGGCTGGTGTCAGGCACCGGTCCCTCTCGCTCCGACTCACTCCTTTGCAAGGGCCTCGATCTCGGTCGCAACCATCGCGTCGGTGATCAGGGCATGGCGTTCGATCGCGAACTGCGGCCACGGCGCATCGGTTGCGGCGAGGCGCCTGGGTGGAGCAACCAGGTCGTATCCGCATCGCTCGGCAATCTCGGCAACGACCTCTGCACCAACGCCACCGGTCCGTTGTGGCTCCTGGACGAACAGCATCTTTCCCGTTCGTTGTACCGAACTGGCGACGGTCTCGACATCCCACGGATAGATCGTGCGCAGATCGATCACCTCCACGTCGATGCCAGCCGCGCCCACAACCTCTGCAGCCCGGATGCATACAGGGACCATGCCGCCATACGTCACGACCGTGAGGTCGGCGCCTCGTCTGGCGATGCGGGCCCGGCCAAGCGGGATCTCGTACGCCTCGTCCGGTACGAGCTCCTTGCCCGCCCGGTACAAGACCTTTGGTTCAAGGAAAACAACAGGATCCGCTGACCGGATTGCTGAGATGAGCAAACCCTTGGCATCCCTCGGCGTCGACGGCACCACCACAACCACGCCCGGTAGATGGGCGAACAAGGCCTCGGGACTGTCGCAGTGGTGTTCGTGTGCACCTATCCCCGCGCCGTTTGGCATGCGCAGCACCATCGGCAGGGAGGTGTTCCCCCTGGACCGGAACCGGATGCGACCGAGGTGGCTGGCGACCTGATCGAACGCCGGATAGGAGAAACCCTCGAACTGGATTTCTGCAATCGGTCTCGCTCCTGCCATCGCCATCCCGATCGCCGTGCCAACGATGCCAGACTCGTTGATCGGCGTGTCGATGACCCGACCGGGACCAAAACGATCGAGGAGCCCCTCGGAGACACGAAACACGCCTCCTGCAACAGCCACATCCTCGCCCAGCAGCACGGTCCTGGCATCCCGTTCCATTTCACCTGTGAGCGCGGCATTGATTGCAGCAGCCATCGTCATCTCGGTTGAGGAACCTTCGGGATTGGGGTCGTCTCCGACCACCCACAGGTCCTCAGCCGGGAATTCCGTTGGTTCCTCGCCCGCATCCAGCTCAAGCCGGTTCAGCTGCTCGACCATCGACTGCGGGACCTTGTCGAATGCGTGGGACACGATGTCCGAGCGTGGAGGCAGGACCGCTGCGGTGACCCGGTCGAGCGAGGCATCAAACTCCTGCCCTGCTTCGTTCAGCAGTGCTTCCTCCAGAGCATCATCCCACCATCCGCGGCTCTCCAGGAACAGGCGAGCCCTCACGAGCGGGTCGTAGGGTCGCCACAGCTCCTCCTCGTCGCGCGTCCGATACAGCGAAGGATCGTCTGCGGTCGCATGTGGTCCAAAGCGGTAGCACACGGCCTCGATGAGGCTGGGACCGCCTCCGGCTGCGCCGCGGCCAACTGCACGACGGGTGGCTTCGTACACGGCGAACACGTCAAATCCATTCACCCTCTCGGCAGTCACACCGTACCCTGCCCCCTTGTCTGCCAGAGCGGCGGCCGCTGTCTGCTGCTCAAGCGGGACAGAGATGGCATAGAAGTTGTTCGAGACGACGAATACGGTCGGGGTCTTCCATACGCCGGCGAAGCTGAGCCCGGAATGGAAGTCGTTCTCGGAGGTGCCACCGTCCCCGATGTAGGCCATGGTGACCACGTCGCGTCCAGCAAGGCGTTCTGCATACGCGTGGCCCACTGCATGCGGGAGGTGGCTCCCGATAGGCACAGTGATCACCATCTGATGAGCAGCGACAGGGTCCCACGTCGTGTTTGGGAGCCCTCGCCAGTACGACAGGATGGTGTCATAGGACATGCCCCTGGCGATTTGAACCCCGTGCTCTCGATAGCCGGGATACACGAAATCCTGCTCGCGGAGTGCGTGTGCGCTTCCGATCTGGATCGCCTCGTGTCCCTCTGCGATCGCATACGTGCCGATCCGGCCCTGGCGCTGCGCTGCAGTCGCCCTCTGGTCGAACACCCTCGTCCTGACCATGTCGCGGTACATGACGACGGCGAGATCACGCGTTATCCAGGACGTGTCGCCGGCATTGGAGCCGTCCAGACCAACGACTTCGGACAGTTCGTCCCAGCTGATGTCTTGTGGTTCAGGCAATGGCTGGACCCAACTCGTCCCATGCCGCAAGGAACCGTTCGTTCTCATCTTCGGTGCCGACAGATACCCGCAGGCCTGCGCCGAGGGGGCGAACGATCACACCGCGCTGCATGAGCTGCTCTGACACCTCGCCTGGCGGAGCCTGAGGCTCGAAATAGACGAAGTTCGCCTGGGAGTCGGCGACATCAACGCCGCGATCCCTGAGTCCATCCGCCAGAACCCCACGGCCAGCCGCATTCCGATCACGCCGGAGGCCGACACGGTCCTGGTGCTTGAGAACCTCGGTCGCCGCTGCCTGCGCGACGGAGTTCACGCTGAACGGCGCCTGTGGCGTCCGGAGCTTCGCCACCAGGTCCGAATGTCCCACGGCGTAGCCCACTCGAAGACCAGCAAGGCCATAGATCTTGGAGAAGGTGCGCGTGACGATGACGTTGGACGCCTCAACTGCGTCATGGACCATCGAGATGTACGAGCGATCGGTCACATACTCGGCGTAGGCCTCGTCGATCACGACCGTCACTCGCTCTGGCACCGCATCAAGGAACGCCCGAACATCAGCACCCGAACGAATGCCTCCGGTCGGGTTGTTCGGGTTGCACACGTACACGACGGTTGTGTCTGGTCGTATTGCTGCAGCCATCGCGTCGAGGTCGTGGGAGAACGAGGAGGTCAGCGGGACGGCGATCGGCTCGGAATGGGCAATCCGGGTGCTGATCGTGTACATGACGAATGAAGGGGACGCGTACACGGCACTCGTGCCGGGGCCCCCCACCGCCAACGCAATGCAGCGCAGGTTTTCCGAGGACCCCGCTCCAATCCATACGCAGTCACGACCCACGCCGAGGTGCGCAGCGATCGCTTCGGTGAGTTCATAGCCTGCGCTGTCCGGGTACCTGTTGAGGGATGTGGCAATTCCTTCGATCAGCGGGATGACCTCAGGGAAGGGTGGCTCCGGGCACTCATTCGATGCGAGCTTGTCGACCGACTCGATCCCGAGTTCACGGGCGACTTCGTCGATCGGCTTGCCTGGCACATATCGCGGAATCGACGCGAGGTCTGGTCTGAATGTTGGCAGGGTGAACTCTCCGGTCTGCTGGCTCAAGGCTAATCAGCCTGATCGGTCCACACCGGCGAAGCACCGATTTACCCTCGGGCCATGAACCCTCTTCGGTCACGGCCGCTACGCACCGTCATTCTCACGGTCCTCGGCTTCGTCCTTGCGTTCGTCCTGGCCCTCATCCTCGCTCCCGTGTGGCCGGGTTTCTGCGACGGAACCGTGGTTGGGGCGGCGTGTGAGCCCGTCGACGTTCGGACCATGACCGGATACCTGCTTGTGGTCGTTGGGATCCTCACGATGGTGTTCGGCCCGATCGCTGGATCATTCATCGACCTGTGGATCAATGGAGCGAAGTGGGAGACGCCACGAGGCAGCGAATCGGTCATCACGAATATGCCGCTGCTGATCGGTGCGATCTACCTCGGCTGCGGAGTCCTTATCGCCGCGACCGCATGACATCGCTACGCAACAATGTCCTGACCGTCCGGTTGACGGAACACGAATGCCACAACGAGGGAATCCCTCGTCGGCCATGTCGACAACGCCTGCTGTGCTGACGTATTGGCGAAGGACCGGAACTGGGACCACGTCATCATCGGCTGATCCTGAACTGCCAGCATCAGCGACGCGTCGGCTGAAAGCTCGCCTCCAGCCAGATCGAGACCCTCCATCTCGGTGACCGCCAAATCGAGCTCCTCGCACTTCGCAATGAAGCCAGCGGCGAGACCGGCAGCAAAGAATCCCTCACCGTCCTCGGTGCGGTGGAGCGCTTGGGAGTCGTAGGCGGCGAGCAGATCGGCGGTCGCCGGATGCTCATCTCCCCACGACGGGCCAGCCGCCGCGGTCCGTAACTCGTCCATCTCTTCCGCAAATGCATCCGGGTCCACGATTCTCGTTGCTGTGTCGAGGAGCATTTGGAGTTCGCCCACGTCGATGTCGTGGACATCACCCTGGCCATCGGGGTAGATCTGGAGAATCGTTGACTCGCCGTCCCAGAAAACGAATCCTATGAAGTCGTTGTCACGCCAGAGTTCGACGATTGGGCCGTCAAAGTCTTCCCGTTCAGTCTCAACAATCCGGATAGGCAGCATGCCGAACACGGTAGTAACGGATCAGACAACAGACATCAGGTGAAGAACCGACGCTTCAGGGATCCGGGGGCTCCCGCTCCCTGCTCCCTGACGAGGTACTGGAGTGAACGAAGCGAACACCATGATCTCCCAGGTCCCGGGGCCTGCGGGGCTCGACAGCTTCCCCTGGAATGGATGGAGACGATCCTGTGTTGGCACCCACACACCCAACGCAAGGACAGACATGGCAACGGCAACCTGGAATGGCACCGTCATCGCCCAGAGCGACAAGACAATCACGGTTGAGGGCAACTACTACTTCCCTCCCGAAAGCGTGAAGGCTGATCTCCTCAAGGAGTCGGCTGCACATACTGTCTGTCCGTGGAAGGGAACGGCCAGCTACTACGACGTAGTCGTCGACGGCGACACCAACGCTGGCGCAGCTTGGTTCTACCCGGACCCCAAGCCTGCGGCCTCTGATATCAAGGACTATGTGGCGTTCTGGCGCGGAGTTCGCGTCTCGAAGTGACCTGGGCCACCGTGGCCCCCGCGCGGTGGATGCTCAACGAAGAACCTCCCAAGGACAGTTCCGTGGAGGTTTCTTGGCTCGCAGGCCAACCCGCCTATCCCTCGCGGATCTCGGCCTCGATCGTCATGGAGCCGGAGTTCTCGAACTCGAGCCCGACCTCGATCATCTCGCCCACGGTGAGCGGACTCGTGACCCCCATGCACATGACATGCAGGCCTCCGGGTTCGAGGGCTACGGTCTCACCGGCCGGGACAGGAATCCCCTCGGGTAGGTGCTGCATCGACATGACACCGTCGCTCATCTGCGTCTCGTGCAATTCGACAACGCCACAGGCAGGCGATGTTGCCGATACCAGGACATCGTCCTCACCGGCGCCGTCAAGCTGCATGTAGAACGCTGCATTCGACGTGGACGTAGGCGAGGGACGGCCCCACGGATCTTCCACGGTGACGGCAGCGTCCCCTGAGCTGCAGGCTGCAACAAGCACCGCAAATGCGGCGATCACGATGATGAGGCGTCCTGTCCTCATAGGTCTGGCCCTTTCTGTTTGATGACTATCCAACAAGGTATGCGAGATCATCGGCGACCTCCACATCCGTGCCATCGAATGACACCAGAAGCTTCAACTCGCCGTCGCGGTGGATGACCATCACCGTGGAGGTGTGGTCGACGAGGTGGTCCGCCGCAGACGTCGAGTCCTCAGCTTGGTGGTCACGCCGTGCGTGGTTGCGATGCGATCGATGTCTGTCGGGTCCCCGGTCAGCCCGACGAACGTCGGATCGAAGGCGGTCGAGTAGTCAGCGAGAATCTCCTGGTCAGTTATTGCGGAGATAGTAACTCAGGATCTTGAGAGAACGCAGAAGTCCGATTGTCTGGATCCGCGACCTACATCACGAAGGGGATCAAACGCCACGGGACGGCCGATCGGTATGTGCGGTAGCCAGGGACCTCATCAACCAGCATGTCCTCTTCGTGTCCTGATTTTGCCATGAAGAACACGGTGAACGCCAACGAGGAGAGCATCGTCACCGGATTCGCATACGCAAGGCCCACACCGAGCGTGAATGCGATGATCCCCGAGTACATCGGGTGGCGCACATACCGATACGGGCCGTCCTCGATCAGGTCCATCCCATCGGAAGGCTTGGGAAACGGTGTGAGGCTTGCCCCGTGGTACCGGAATGCCCACACCGAAATACCGGCCCCGAAAATGGCGAGCAGCACGCCGATGATCTGCGCGAACACCAGGCCGGGAGTATCGGACATTGGCTCGCCAAAGACCACCGAAGCAGCGAACAGGGCGAACAGCAGGACTTGACCCGCAACCCACCATCCGCCGCGGCCACTATTCGGCGTATCTGAGTCGCCTTGACTCAAGTTTTCTGGCATAACTTCCTCAGTAGCCGTGTTGAATGTGGCAGTAGTATCGCACCAAACACGGGGACCACAACACACCGATGGATATCAACGAGTTCACGCAACGTAGCCAACAGGCAATCCTGCACGCCCGCGACGCAGCTGCAGCCCGCCAGCACCAGTATGTCCAGGCCGAGCACCTGCTCGATGGCCTGCTCGCACAGCCCGATGGGATCACCTACCCGATCATGAGCGCGCTCGGAGCCCACGTGTCCGACATCCGGGGTCCGCTCGACGCCGCCCTTGCCTCGTTCGCCCACGTCACGGGGGGTGCAGAGGTGGCGTTCGCCCAGGACACCCTCGACGTTCTCGACGCCGCAACAAACGAGCGCGACTCGATGAAGGACGAGTACACCTCGGTCGAGCACATCCTCATCGCGCTGTCCGAGTCGCATACCGAGGCAGGCCAGATCCTGCGGAAGGTTGGCCTGACCAAGGACGCCATTCTCAACGCCCTCACCGACGTTCGCGGTGCGCAACGGGTAACCAGCCAGAACCCAGAGGACACCTTTGCGCCGCTCGACAAGTACGGAGTAGACCTCACCGAAGCCGCTCGTCAGGGCAACCTCGATCCGGTCGTCGGACGCGATGACGAGATTCGTCGCGTCATCCAGGTCCTGTCCAGGAGGAAGAAGAACAACCCTGTGCTGATCGGAGAGCCGGGTACCGGCAAGACTGCCATTGCCGAGGGACTGGCTCAGCGGATCGTCGACGGGGACGTGCCGGAAAGCTTGAAGAACCGCAGGTTGATCGCGCTCGACATCGGAGCGATGATCGCTGGCGCCAAGTACCGCGGCGAGTTCGAGGAACGGCTCCAGGCGGTACTCAACGAGATCAAGGCCTCGGACGGGCGCGTCATCACCTTCATCGACGAGATGCACACCATCGTCGGAGCCGGTGCGTCCGAGGGCTCGATGGACGCCTCGAACATGCTCAAGCCCATGCTTGCCCGTGGCGAGTTGAGGATGATCGGAGCGACGACCCTCGACGAGTATCGCAAGTACGTCGAGAAGGATCCTGCCCTCGAGCGCAGATTCCAGCCAGTGCTGGTCAATGCGCCGTCGGTGGAGGAGACAATCGGAATCCTCAGAGGCCTCAAGGAACGGTACGAGGTCCACCACGGGGTGAGGATCACCGATGCCGCGCTCATCGGGGCTGCCGTGCTCTCGGATCGCTACGTGACGGGACGGCATCTCCCTGACAAGGCAATCGACCTCATCGACGAGGCAGCGTCCAAGCTGAGGATCGAGATCGATTCGATGCCGGACGAGATCGACGAACTCGAGCGTCGACGCCGCCAACTCGAAATCGAACGCCAGGCGCTCTCGAAGGAGGAGGACGCCGCCTCTGCAGAGAGACTCAGCGTTATCGAGGAGGATCTGGCAAACATCGGCGAGGAGCTCGACGCCCTCAAGGCGCATTGGCAACTCGAGAAGAACTCAATCGCCACGATCCGCTCGGTGAAGGAGCAGATCGAGGACATCAGGGCCGAGGCAGAACGTGCAGAACGCGAGGGAAATCTCGAACGGGCTGCCGAGCTGCGCTACTCCACGCTTCCCGAACTGGCCGAACAGGTGCGTGTCGAGCAGGAAAAGCTCGACACGCTCCAGACCGACCTGAAGATGCTCAAGGAAGAGGTTGATGAGGAGGATGTCGCCGAGGTCGTGAACCGGTGGACCGGAGTTCCCGTGTCCAAGCTCATGGAGGGCGAGATGCAAAAACTCGTGCACCTCGAGCACCAACTCCACGAGCGGGTCGTGGGCCAGGACGAGGCCGTGTCATCGATTTCGAACGCCATCCGGCGGTCGCGTGCGGGTCTCTCCGACCCCAACCGTCCCATTGGGTCGTTCCTGTTCCTTGGACCCACGGGTGTTGGAAAGACTGAGCTTGCCCGCGCTCTGGCCGAGTTCCTCTTCGACGATGAACGAGCGATGGTGCGCATCGACATGTCCGAGTACATGGAGAAGCACGCGGTGAGCAGGCTGATCGGTGCACCACCCGGATATGTCGGATACGACGAGGGCGGCCAGCTCACTGAAGCCGTGCGGCGTCGACCGTACTCCGTGATCCTCCTCGACGAGGTCGAGAAGGCCCATCCCGATGTGTTCAACGCTCTGCTCCAGGTGCTCGACGACGGTCGGATGACTGATGGCCAGGGCCGAACAGTGGACTTCACCAACACGGTGCTCGTGATGACGTCGAACCTCGGATCCGAGTTCATCGACCCGGACCTACCTGACAACGTGGTGGGCGATCGGGTGATGGGCGCGGTGAAGGATCATTTTCGTCCGGAGTTCCTCAACCGAGTGGACGACGTCATCGTCTTCCACCGTCTGTCGAAGGATGACCTGCGAGTGATCGTCGAGATCCAGTTCGCAACACTCAAGGAACGCCTCGCCGAGCGCAACATCGACGTGGTTCTCACCGACGACGGCATCGACTGGCTCACGGACAACGGGTACGACGCTGTCTATGGGGCGAGGCCGCTCAAGCGTCTCCTCCAGACAGCCGTGGCTGATCCACTTGCCCTCAGGGTGCTCGACGGCGAACTCACCGAAGGCTCCATGGTCACCATCGGCGCAGACGACCGTGGACTCACCTTCGGTTGATCCGTTCTTGCGGAACTGACCTTCACCCTGAGCGAAGGTCAGTTCCCAGGAACACCGTGCTGGCAGAGCAATGCGGCTGTGTGCGGAGACAGGCCGTATCCTCGTGGCCCATGGGCCGACTCCTTCTTCCACTCCTTGCACTCGCGGTGTTGACCGCTGCCTGCACGTCATCGAGCAACGCCGAGGTCGCAGCATCGACCTCAAGTATCGCCCCTGTCACCACGCTCGCCTCCACAGGTGAGGCGCAGGCGACCACCACGCTCGCCGCAACCACGACTGCCACCCAAACGACACCAACAACCATTCCGATTCCCGAGAATGAATGTGTTGTGACAGCCAACACCTCCACCGAGGGCTACGCCCAGGGCTGCACGGTGCTGGCCATCCGCATCCTGGCTGAAGAAGAGGTCGACCCGGCAGCGATCGACGGCCAGGCCGACCGAATCTTCAACATGCTGATGACCAGACCAGACCTCATCACCGCGATCCAGGAGTCCGGCATCGACGGTCGAGTGATTCCTGCGAGCTCCCGTATCACCTCGGTCCCCGACTACGCCAATCTCTACGACGATTACCCGGGCACCGACTGGAACCGACTCGGACGGTCGTTCCCTGGCACCGAACTCCTCCCATTCTTCGCCGGCGCAGAGGAAAACCTGCTGTGCTCCACGGAGGACCGCTACGAGGGAGAGGACATCTTCGTACGCACATTCGCCCTGACCATCAGGCGCTTCGCACTCGACGCGGTCGACGAGGGGACCTCCGCCGCCATCAACCAGGCCTATTCGCGAGCCATTGCCGCCGGCCTCTGGAAGAACACGCTTGCCGAGATCAACGACGACGAGTACTGGATGGAGGGCGTCCAGAGCTACTTCGACGTCAACCTCGAGGACGCTGCCGAGGATCGGGAGCCCAACTCCAGCCACAATGCGGTGGACACCAGGGACGAGCTCGCCGAGTACGACCCCGCGCTCTGGGCGATCGCCCAATCAGTGTTCGGCGATACCGAGTGGCGCCCCACGTGCCCGTGAGCTTTGAGCTCGAAACCGTCTCACCCGCTTGCCGGAGAGACACGGCGGAGCGAAAGCTCCAATGCAGAGAGGGTGCCGAGGCTCAAAGCCCAAAGCTCACAGCTCAATATCTCTTGACATCTCGCCGATACCTTGATATCTGTATAACCAAGATATCGTTGGAAGCTAGATAACACGTGAGGCAAGGTATGCCACGAATGGATCACCGAAGCCAGCTTCTGAAAGGCGTGCTCGACATGTGTCTTCTCGCCATAATCAATGAGGAGCCAAGCTACGGATACGAAATGGCGGACAAGCTCAGCAGGCGCGGCCTCGTCCTATTGAGCGAGGGATCGATCTATCCCACGCTCTCTCGAATGCAGAGGTCCTCATTGATCGAAGGGTATTTTGTTGAGGCCGATGGGTCGGGGCCACCTCGGAAGTACTACCGAATCGCGCCTGAGGGCGCACAACGCCTCGCAGAATGGGAAGAGGAGTGGTCAAGCCTGAGGGACGGGGTTGACAATGTGTTGAAGGGAGCGGGAGCGTGACTGATCTGACAATGGACCAAGTCCTGACGCAATGTCGTGCGTACTGGAGTGAGTCAGGGGTTTCGCCTGACGCCATCGACGAGATGACCAACGAACTCAGCTCACATCTCCAGGACGCCACGGACTACGGCAAGTCGATTGAGACCGTCACCGGACCGGACATCGAAGAATTCGCCAAGGAATGGGCCTTTGCCTCCCAGGGTCCCGATCCCGATGCGGGAACGTCGGGAGCCGCTCCCAAGACAATTCCGCGAACTGATAGCCGCTCCCCCGGATGGGCACTGTGGGCTGGCATTCTGGTCATGATGGCGTTGGTCGCACTGGTCGCCATCCTTGCACCAAAGTCGGAAACAGACGATCAAGTGGCGTGGGTGACAGTGTGGCTCATCGGAGCCGCGATCCTGGCCGTGGGCGAACTGGTGACGGCGGGGTTCTTCCTGCTGCCATTTGCGGTCGGAGCCGCTGCGGCTGGTGTGCTCGCCCTTCTGGGCGTCTCCCCAGCCGTCCAGATCATCACCTTCCTTGTCATCTCAATGGGGTCACTGTGGTGGCTCCAACAGTTCGCCAAGAAGGATCGGCACGGGGAGCTCATACCCGTCGGGGCCGCACGGTATGTCGGAGCATCAGCATTGGTAACCGAAACCGTGACGAGGCACCGGGTTGGCTGGGCCACCATGGGGACCGAGGTGTGGCGCGCCACGACAGATGAAGAGGGCGAGATCACACCGGGTACAGAGGTGAGGGTCGTCGAGGTCCGCGGTGCCAGGCTCGTGGTCACACGGGTCAAGAATTAGAAGAGTTGTTGAACATGAGGAAGGGATAACACATGGAAGCTGCAGCGATCGTTCTGGTCCTGATCATCGTCCTGGTCATCTACGTCGCTCTTGCGATCAAGATCGTCCAGCAGTACGAGCAAGGCCTGATTGAGCGGTTCGGCCGGTATCGGAAGACACTCGATCCGGGATTCCACATGATCGTTCCGTTCATCGAGAAGGTACGAAAGATCGACATGCGTGAGCAGGTCGTGGATGTGCCGCCACAGGAAGTCATCACGAAGGACAACGTCGTTGTCACCGTGGATGCGGTCGTGTATTACCAGGCGACGGACCCCGTGAAGCTCGCCTACAACATCTCGAACTTCATCATTGCAGCCACGAAGCTGGCGCAGACGAACTTGAGGAATGTGGTGGGTGACCTGGATCTGGATCAGGCACTGACGTCCAGGGAGAAGATCAACACCGAACTACGGGTGATCCTCGACGAGGCAACCGATGTGTGGGGAACCAGGGTCGTCCGCGTCGAGATCCAGCGGATCGATCCTCCCGCTGACGTCACTGATGCCATGCATCGCCAGATGAAGGCTGAGCGTGATCGTCGTGCACAGGTCACCGAGGCCGAGGGTGAGAAGAGAGCCGCGATTCTCCGTGCGGAGGGCGTGAAGCAGTCCCGCATCCTTGATGCCGAGGGCCAGGCCCAGGCGATCAAGGAAGTCGCAGACGCCGAGAAGTACCAGAAGGAGACAGTTGCCGAAGGTGAAGGCCGGGCCATCGAGCGCGTGTTCAGCGCCATCCACATCGGTGATCCGACACCTGATCTCATCGCCATCCGGTACCTCGAAGCCCTCCAGGGCATCGCCGACGGTCAGGCGTCAAAGATCTACCTACCGCTCGAGACAGCAGGTGTGCTGTCGAGCATCGGAGCTATCGGCGAACTCTTCACAGATAGTCAGCGAGACGCCGTCGACCAAGGCCGCGATCGCGGGGAGTCGATGGGCTGACCGAAGGACAAGACGGAAACGATCCGAAGGGGAGCGGTCGACCGCTCCCCTTCCGTCTGTCAGAACGGGGAGTGATCCACGAGCACGGCCGATGGACCTCAGGCGATCGATTGTTCCTCACGCACCTTCCGCTTGATGCGGGCCAGAATGGCGCCCATCCCCCGAAGCCGCATGGGCGTGACGACCTCTTCGAGGCCCATGTCGTAGTAGAAGTCGTCAGGCACATCGAGTATCACCTCGGCCCGTTGACCGTCGAGCCCGTCGTGCAGGATGCCTGTGAAGCCACGGACCGTCGGTGCCTCCCTCGGCGCATCGAAGTCCAGACTGACCGTCCCATCGCTGGCGACCTCCGTCGGGACGAACATCGGTGATTGGCACTCGAGTACGGAAACGCCGTGCGGGTGCCGATCGAGAAATGAGTCCGTAGCTCGTCACTCGTAGCTCGAGGCTCCTACTCCACGTAGGCGATCGTCGTCGATGCGTGGGGAAGTACGGCGATCCTGCTGCCCGGGACGACCGCTTCGTCGATAGCTGCCTGGAGGTTCGGAGCGGTGTCGAGCAGCAGCCGCTGGGTCAGCTCATCGGTCATCTCCGAGCACACCACGAGGCGGGCGGCGACGCTGTCGCGTGCGATCTGGAACGCCTTGTGCGGTCCGATCCGGAAACCCTCCCTCCGGAACGTGTCGAGCACATCTTGCTGGGACGTCCGGGTCGCCACCCATTCCTCGTACGCCGTGCTCCCCGACCCATCGCCACAGGCAGCGGTGAGCACGATCGTTCCGCCCGGCCGAACGATTCCTGCTGCGGACGAGACCGCCTTCTGGGCTTGGTAGACGTTGATGTCCTTGGGATGACCACCGGGCGACGTGACGACGACGTCGTACAGCTCGGCCACTCCGACCTGACAGTGAGCGCGCACGAGCGGTGTTCCGGCTTCCATGACCGCAACGGGTTCGCCTGCGAGGACCTCCACGATCCGGCGCTGCGAGTCGAGGACGACATTGAGCGCCAAGTCGATGCCGATCATGGTGCCGATCTCTTCGATGTCCTGGCGCGCCGGATTGGTCGAGTAGGTACCGATGCGCGAGGCCGGGTCGGCCATCCACTCGTGGTTGTTGTTGATGGTTGCGAGCCCTGCGAGACCGATTGCGGCGCTCTTGACGCCGCCCGAGTAGCCGGCGAACTGGTGGGGCTCGATCGTGCCCACGACGACCTTCAGATCGGACTCCACGAACCCGCGATTGACGTGCACCGGCGTCCCACGCGACGTCTCGCCGAGCACCATCAGGTCTTCCCGACGGGCGTCGTGGGATACGACACGGTGACGGCCGAGCACCTCCGTCGGGAGGATCTCGGGGAACTCCGACGCAACCATGGGCGCATGGCCGCCGACGGCCACGTAGAAGGTGATCGCATCGTCGGCGATCCCCACTGTGGCAAGCCGCTCGAGCAAGGGCGGCAGGAGCTGGCCATGGGGAACTGGACGGGTCTTGTCGTTGACGGCGATCGCAACGGAGGATGCACCACGCCACGAGAAGTCACCGACCGGATCATTGAGCGCCCGGTGTACCTCCGCCGCCGGGTCGTCAGCCGGCTCGGCTCCTTCGAAATCGATGACGTCGACCACGACATCACCGGGGGCGTCAGCCGTGGCGACGGAACGGCCATACGGAACGCGGAACGTCGTCACACAGGCCCACCCGATGGGGCGCCGATCGTCCGGCGGGCGGCGACACAGCGGCCTCCAACGCGCACGAGGACCCGGACGACCAGGCCCTCGTGACGAACGACGGGTTCCGAGTTCACGCGCTCTGGTAGAGCTTGGTGAAGATGAACTCCTGGTGGCCGAGCGTCTCGGCAGCAGTCATCCGACCGTTGCACGTCCGCACCACCATGTCGATCAGCGCGTCCCCTGCCTCGTCGAGGTTCATCTCCCGCCGCAGCAAGCCGGACACATCGACGTCGACGTGCTCGGCCATCACGACGGCCGTCTTGGGGTTCGCCGTGATCTTGATCACGGGGACGATCGGGTTGCCGATGATGTTGCCCTGGCCGGTCGTGAACAGGTGCAACGGGAACCCGGCCGCGGCCTGAAGTGTCACGCATTCGGCCGCCGCCGAGGACGTGTCCATGAAGTACAGGCCCGGGCCATTGGTGGGCGGCTGGGCCGGCTCCAGGACGTCGATGTAGTTGGTCTCCTTCCCAATCTTCTGGAGGTTCCCGAAGGCCTTCTCCTCGATCGTGGTCAGACCACCGGCGATGTTGCCCTTGGTGGGCTGGCTCTCGGACAGGTCGTCCGTCTTGTGGCGCATGATCATGTCGTTGTACGCGTTCCACGTCGCCAGGAACTTGTCCCGAACCTCGGGGGTGGCCGCACGATCGGCGGCGACCATCTCGGCCCCGGTTATCTCAGACGTCTCCCCGAAGCAGGTGTACTGGCCGAGGGGCGTCAGCTTGTCGATCAGATTGCCGACCGTGGGATTCGATCCGAGTCCCGAGGTCGTGTCCGATTCGCCGCACTTGGATGCGATCCACACCTCTGAGAGCGGGACCGCCTCGCGCTGCAACTCGGTGGCCCAATGCACGAACTCCTTGGCCTTGTGCGATGCCTGGCGAGAAGTCTCCAGCTCGCCCTGCCCCTCGATCGAGAATCCTGCCACCGGCTTGCCGGTGGCAGCGATGCCGTCGACGACGCGCTGGGTCCAACCGGGCTCGATCCCGATCACGACCGCCGCCGCGACGTTGG
>Ga0265303_10001219_pt1 | contig 15657 bp, 18 predicted proteins | sample Helome_2_FD_192494 | JGI IMG/M metagenome (GOLD analysis project Ga0265303, IMG submission 192494) | Marine sediment microbial communities from subtidal zone of North Sea - Hel_20160317 (Illumina Assembly) | ecosystem: Environmental > Aquatic > Marine > Subtidal zone > Sediment ... | reverse complement strand
TCGCGGCAGCGGCCTGTCGGGCGGAGAGGGGCATGAGGGACTGTGGCGAAATTGCTTACGGCGAGTAATCGAATCTCAGCGTGACCTGTGCGTTGAGGGGCACATCACGAGGCTCGAATCTCCATTGACGCACAGCTTCGGTCGCGCTCTTCGCAAAGACCCGCCCGGGTTGCGAGTCCACGATCTGGATAGCATCAGTGCTACCGTCAGCATTGATCGTAAATGCAATTTCGACCGAGCCTGAAACGCCACGCCGTTCGGCATGACCAGGAAACCTGGGCGCGACGTATTCACTTATGCCGAGTTCCTGCAATGAGAGACGACGAATTTCGAGATCTTCGCTTGTACTAGTGGGCTGCGCATCCGGCTCCTCCGCAAGCGGCTGCATAACCGGTTGCCCAGCGGTCACCTGGTCGCCTGCGGCGGCCGCCAGTAGCACATCGTCGGTCTGCCCTTCTGCGACTAACGGCAACGCCGGCAACTCGTCCGGTTCGGGCGCAGCATCAGTTCCCTCATCTGCGATTGTCAGGAGCTGCGCGTCTTCCGGTTCAACCGGTGCCTCGGTTTCCTCTACTGTGCTTTGTCGCACCTCCGCTACGTCTGCTTCCGCCGCTGCTTCGATTGTCTCAAGAGACAGGCGCGCTGCTTCAACTTCGAAGGCCAATAGCCCTAGTGACGTAACGGCATCGAGAAGTTCGCTCGCGTCCTCGGTACGACCAGCCGCTGCCGCAAAAGCAGCTCGCGCCAGTAGACGGTCACCGAGTCTTTCCATTGATGCCTGAAGTCGCGGGTCGTCACCCCGTTGCACATACAAGTCGAGCAACAACGTGTGCGCATTGTCTCCTTCAGGATCAATCAGTCTTCCTGCGGCGATGTGTGCATCGGCTACAGCCAGGCTTTCAAGCAGTTGAGCGTTTTGTTGACCTTGCTCGATCTGCTGCCGTATTGCCTGAACCTCTGCGGCGTCAATACTCGTGTATTGCTCCGCGCGCGCCAGTTGTTGTCCTGCCAGATCGAAATTTCCGGTTGCGACCGCCAGGCGCGCATCTGCCACTTCACCGTCAGCTTTCGCTGCCAGCAACTGGGTAACAATCTGAATGGACGGATTTGACCGGTCTGTCTCGGTCGCGACCGCCAGTGCCGTATAAGCCCCGAGCGGGTCATCGACGATCAGTGCCTGCTGCGCCAGTTGCACGAATTCATTGCCGATCATGCGCAACCCCCTGAGTGCTTCGGCATTGTCGGGTTCCAGAGCCAACGCCTCGCGGAACAGGGTTCTCGCATTCCTTTCATCGGGCGCTACAAGTCTCCCCTCACTGAACGCCTGGTGAGCCGCCGCATTCAGCGCCTCGGAGACAGAACTCGTCCCTGCGCCAACAGGCTCGTTTGATATTGGCACATCTGATAATGCGGACGAGGCTGATAGCAGGCGCTCATCCTCGGTTCCGCGCAACAGAAACCATGATCCAACAACCATGAGCGCAAGAACTACCGCGGTCAGCGACAACCACCGCGGCTTCGCAAAACGCCCAGGCAAACTCTGTGATTTCGTTGCGGGATCGGTATGCTCTGTACGCCAGGCGAGAAAATCTGTGACATCGCCGGGTCGCTCTGAACGCTCGTAGGCCAACGACCTCCTCAGAAAACTCCACGCGTTTTCAGGAATCCCCACGATTGGCTCAACCGACATGCCCTGGTGCTTGGCAACGAGCGACAGAGTTCCACTAAACGGCTGCCTTCCACCCAACAGGCGATACGCGACACAGGCCAGCGAAAACACGTCGTCCTCGAACACCGGATTCAGCCCTGACAAGACTTCCGGACTCGCGTACGGCTTCGTTACCCAATTGAATCGATCGTCTTCGGGAAGCTCTGGATCTCTCGTGTATCGCGCCACGCCAAAATCCAGCAACTTGATTTCGTGATCCTGGGTAACAAAGATGTTCGACGGGTTTATGTCAGCATGAATGACGTTCTTGTGATGCGCATGTTGCACCGCCGCCGCTGCACCTTCAATCACTTTCCAGGCGAGGTCCGGCTCAATCCGCTCGCCCATCGTCCGACGTAACAAGGTGTTGACCGACTCACCCTCAAGCCACTCCATCACGAGGAAGAAACGGCCCTCGTGCTCATCGAAGTCGAAGATGTTAATGATGTTGGGATGCGACAGGCTTTGTACTTTGGCAGCCTCACGCTCTAGTGCCAGGCGCGCTTGCTCGTCAGACGCAATCGACGGCCGCATCATCTTGATAGCCACGTGAATTTCGCCGGAGCATTCCGGACGTCGGCGAAGGTCGACGGCTTTGTAGACGAGACTCATTCCACCGCTGTGAACGAGCTCGGCGATTTCGAATCGGTCGTTGAGGAGATATCCGGGCGACAGAATGTCGTCTGCTGCAAAGTCGACGCGCGCCGTTAACTGCATATCGGTGATATGCGCGTCATTGGGCTCCGTTTCTGAATCCTCGCCGAATGCCGACGCCAGAACACCCGAAATTTCGGTTGTTACGGCGTTTTCGAATTCTTTATCTTGCGAGATTCCCTCTGGCACGAAACCAGATTCACGTCCGGGCCGATTTTCTTTGTTTTTTTGCGCCACGGCTGGCCGGTTGATTGCGACGTGACCGAATGGGACAGTCCGCAATCTGTCTGTTTATCGACGTACTCGTCGTTGTTACTAGTATGCCCGACCGGAGCGAAAAAGGGCAATCCTGATTCGTCCGCACGAAAAAGGGGCGCCCCATGCGGGGTGCCCCAGTCTCCGTGCGAACCTCGTTTAGTCGCGAGCTTTGAGTGCGTCGCGAATCTCCGTGAGAAGTACTTCCTCGGCCGACGGCTTCGGTGGCTCCGCCGGCTTCTCTTCTTCCTTGCGCTTCAGGGAATTCAGGCCCTTGATAAGCATGAAGATCGCAAATGCGACAATCACGAAATCCAGCACAGTGTTGATGAAGACGCCGTAGTTGATTGAGGCCGTGCCTTCACCTTCGCCCAAGGCGATCGCAAGATCGCTGAAATCGACTCCACCCATCAGCACCCCGATGGGCGGCATGATGACATCCGATACCATCGACGAAACGATCTTTCCGAATGCGCCACCGATAATGATGCCAACCGCCATATCGACGACGTTGCCGCGCATGGCGAATTCCTTGAATTCTTTGAGCATTGTTTTCCCCTATGAACGATTGCAGGCTTTTGCCTGTTTGTTGTCGGGGAAGCTTACCGGCAAAAATGGCTGGTCTCGGATCTGCAACAATCGTTCACATTTCAGTGAGTGAGCCGCTTGATCTCGTTGAGCAAGTCCTGCATCGGCGCCGGCTTGCGAAAGAACTTCGTAAATACCGACTTTTCGTCGTCGTCGAGCTTCGAGGCCGTTAATGCCACGATGGGCTTTTCGTAGCCACGCTCACGAAGCACACGAGCCGCGACGACACCACCGACGCCCGGTACGTTGCAATCCATCAGTACCAGGTCCGGGTCGAACTTTAGCGTCTTGTCAATCGCCTCGGCACTGCCCGAACTCGTAATCAGGCCGTAGCCCGAACGATGCAGGTAGTGCTCGACAAGCGCCACCATGTCCTCATCGTCATCGCAGATAAGAATGCTCAGTGGTTTCGTCGCGATAGAGTCCTGACTTGGTGTCGGCAGGATCTCCACCGGTTCACGGGACTCGCCTGCTGCCTGCGCTACGGGCACGTGAACGCTGACAGTGCAACCTTCGCCCGGCATCGAGTCGAGCGATACTTCACCACCCATGAGTTCGACAAGGCGCAGCGTGATCGTCAATCCCAGCCCTGCGCCAGGTGACCCCTGTCCGTCGCCACGCTCGAATGCCTGGAAGACCCTTTCCTGGTCATCGACACTGATACCAGGGCCCGTGTCGCTTACTGACACAACCAGTCGGCCCTCGTTGTAAGTCGCCGTGAGCTTGACGCCGCCGTCGATCGTGAACTTCACCGCATTGCTCAGCAGGTTGATCAGTACCTGTCGCAGCCTGACATCATCCGCGTGCAACTGCGACGGCAGGTCCGGGTCCACGAATGTTGCAAACGAAAGTCCTTTCTCGGCCGCAAGCGGTGCCATCATGGCGGCAACGTTTTCGAGAAGCCCTCGAATATCGAAATCCTGCTGAACCAACTGAACGTGTCCCGCATCGAGAGTTGCGTCGTCGAGGACCGCTTCGACAAGAGAGGTCAGGTGCCTGGCTGATCGCGTTATCGTCTCAATACTCTTCTGCACGTCATTGGATGTCGCCGCCGAGTCCAAAGCCAGCTCGGAATAGTTCAGGATGGACGCAAGCGGTGTGCGAAATTCGTGCGACATCATCGCGATGAAGCGACCTTTGTTAGCGCTCACTCGCTCAGCTTCGCGCCGAAGATTATCGAGTTCCGAGCGTGTTTCGACGAGCTCGCTGATGAGCTCTCGTTGTCGCTCGATCAACTTTTGTTGCCTGGCATGCAGCAGGCGCAACTCATTCATTGATTGCTGCTTTTCCTGGAGCATCCCATGCTCGGCGCTCGCATCGAGCAGGATCACGTAACACCGGTCGCCCTTGGGCACGAGATACAGGTGTGCAACGGCCAACCCGGGTGCCTGCACGAATTCGAGCTTCTGTTCGACGCCGAGGTCCATTCCGACGAGGAACGGTGCCGCCCCTCGCAGGTCGGCGCCTTTCCCAACCTGCTCCAGCCCGCACCATGAACCGTCGCCCCAGCACTCGATCAAACGGAAGTCACTATCAACCAGGAAACAAAACGGCCGAAACTGTGACAGGAAGTCGGTCTGCAGGAACCCGGCAACACTATCAGGCAGGCGCATCACGCTTCCTGGAGATCCCTTTCGATGATCTTCTCGGCCAGGCGTTGAATGGCTCGTTCCACGTCGTCACCGCTCTTCGCGCTCGTCAGGAAAACGTCCGAGTACGATTCCCGCAATTGCTGTAGGCGCTCTTCCCCAACCTCCCAGTCACCGACGAGGTCTCGCTTGTTAACCAGGAGAACCGCCGGCGTTGCGCCATACTGCTCCGTAATCTGTTCGCGAAGACTATCGACCGAACCGAGCGTCATCGGACGGGTGCCGTCGGCAACAAAAATGTAGCCACTGGCACCGCGCAGGTAAACGAACTCGGTATTTCCGAATCGATCGGATCCAGCAACGTCCCAGATAACGAGTTTCTGCGCCATGTTGCGGTCCGGAAACTCAATTTCCTTCGTGTCGATCTTCACACCGACTGTGCTCAGGTATTTTTCCGAAAACTGGTTGTTAACAAAGCGCTCGACGACGCTCGTCTTGCCCACGGCGAAGTCGCCAACGACACAGACCTTGCTTGTCAGCGCGATCACGGCGGTGTGGGCTGTAGAGCCAGGTTAACCTGGACGTAGCGGCTGCGAGCATCAACCTCCGCTACGCCACCTTGGGGCATCTCAGGCCGCTGCACTTGTCTTTCAGACTCGATGCCTACGGCAGCCAGCGCGACGGCTGCCACATCAGCCCGGCTATTGGCGAGCTCTGCGTTGAGACGCTCACCGCCTGTCATGTCGGTTGAACCGGTGACCGTGACGCGAATCTCTCGACCCATCGCTCGGGCATCGTCTACGAGTTCGCCGATTTGCTGCGCATAGGCGCGCAGCGCTTCTTCATCGTTCGCGGCCAGTTCGGCACCTTCTTCAAAATAAAAGCGACGGTTATCGAGTTGCGTAACGCGATTCAGAAGCTGTTCGAGGTCGGTGCTCTTCAAGCCGCTCATATCAAGTTGATCGACACCGGCAAAGCCTGCGAATCGTGCCTCCAGGCTTTCTTTCCAGGCCGAAGGTGCGTCACCACTGACGCGCAGTGTCCGGTCGGCGACCTCATAGCGCACGTCGCCAGGTTGCCCGAAAAGGCGCTCGGCGCGCGTCACGACGATGTCGGGCTCAAGGGACTGGAAAGGCTGCATCGATGCTTCGATACGCGCGGCATCGATGTCGAGATCTGCTGCGACACTCTCGAGGTTCTTCGCAAGCGGATCTCGCAGACCGCGCAGCTGGAATTGCCCCCCATCTCGCTCAAGGCTTGTCACGTGGATACCCGGTACATCGTCGAGGGCACTACCAAGCGCCTGTAACTGTTGCGAATACGACCAGCTGCGCATACCAAGAAACGCCGCGCCCGCAACCAAAAGCAACGACACGATGATCAACACGATGGGTACGCGCTCGCGACGCTCGCCTTTCTCCTCGCGCGCCTCGAAGCGCAAGCAACGTTCGAGTTCGACTTCGACATCCGGGATCGACGACGTATCGCCCTTGTACTCGCGAATAACCTCGCCATAACGAAAGTGAATCCGCTCGAGGACAGCGCTCAGGTCACCGCGCAAACTCCTGGGTGGCACGCCGCGAATAACACAGACAAGCAGTGCGTGCGGACCATGGACCGCCCAAAGTGTGAATTCGCCCATGTCAGCGGACTCGAGCCGACCCGTACGATCGGGCGAAAACGACTCCTTCACGAAATCCTGGATGGCTGTGAACATGGCCGAAACGGCGTCACTGTCCTTGATCTTCGACGCCTCGTGATGCACGTGCCCCATGAGCAAGCCGTTCTCGCGGCTGATCAGGTAAGCCTGCTCGACCCGGTACCGCAAGGTCTTTTGCAGCACAAACTCGCCGAATGGTACGCCCGCCCGCGATGCCTGCCAGCGCCACTTCAGGCCCTTCGGGCTGACGCTGTGTTCGACAGCCTCGTTGATCTGCTGTGCGAATGTGCGCAGCGCGTGCATGATCGATTTGCGGATCGCCGGGCCCATGACCGGGTACAGCGCATCGCCATACGTCTGGGGGTCGTCCCGGAATGCCTGTTGCAGGCACTCGCCTACGGGCTCCGTCAGCGACTCGACAAGTTCCTTGTCCTTGCGATGCCGCCGGTGAATCGCCTCGGGCAGGATATCGGCAACGTCGGCTGCACGAACCTCGGGCCGCTCGACGCGCTCGGCGATCGAGTCCAGCGCCTCCTTTTCGGCACCGAAAAGCAGCTCCTTTAGCTGATCTAGATCGTTCATCGACATCGTGCCACCGCGGCCGGATCAGGCGTCGGGCAACTTGAAGTCCTTCTTAAGGCGCAATGCGACTTCAGTCAACAATGCGGCCATGTCTTCGCGCGCCAGCTTGGCATCGGCGAGATCGCGAGTCTCACTTGCCAGCGCTTTGCTCATCTCCTCGTGCGTATCCCGGATCATGCTGGCGAGCTCTTCGCTCTGCTCCTGTAAAAGGCCCCGCAGGTCCTGTGTTTCCGTACCAACCTGGTCCTCGAGCTCGGCGAACCACGATTCCACCTGCTGCCCAAGATCCTTAAGGTCCCGCGAACCCTGTTTGCCATCCTCGCGGCGCGCCTTGCGCTCTTCCTTGAGCTGGTCGCCGAGCTTTTCGATCTCGCGCTTCGCATAACCATTGAGGCGCTCAACGCGCTTCTCGAAGTTGCTCGCGATCATATCGATGTTTTTCGTGAGCCGTTTCTCCAGATCGGCGAAGCGCTGTTCGTAGTCGCGCATCTGGCCACCGAACAGGATCTCCCGGATCTTGTCGACATTTTCTTCGGTATCGTCGGCTCTCAGGCCCGCCTGTGATTGCTTCTTCGTCATATAACCACCCTTGTTCTTTTACTTGCCGTCGGGTCAGCGTTCGGCGACTTTTTCCATTCGGTACCCATGCTGGTAAATCGCCGATAGCACCCAGCCATGGTCCGGGCCGAGCTCGAGCTTCTTGCGTAGCCGGCTCACGTGCGTGTCTACCGTCCGGGTCGACACAGCCTTGTTCTCGATACCCCAGATTGCCTCGAGGAGGTGACTGCGGGACACCATCTTGCCGGCGTTGCGAAAAAAGAACAGCGCCAGGTCGAATTCGCGATTGGTAAGGCTAATCGCATTCTGATCCAGGCTCACCGACTTATTGCCCAGGTTCAGGCTGTAGGGTGCCACATCCAGTTCGTTTTGCTCGCGCGCGATCCCAGCGGTCCGCCTGAGAACCGCGGCGACCCGCGCCACGAGTTCGGCGCGCCGTACCGGCTTGACGAGATAGTCATCGGCACCCGCTTCGAGCCCGCGCACGATACTCTGCTCCTCGTCCTTCGCCGTCGCAATTACGACGGGCGTGAAATCATCGAACTCGGTGCGCAATTTCTCCAGCACCTCGATTCCACTCATATCAGGCAGGACCCAATCGAGCAGATACAGGTCATAGGTATCCCGTCGGACCGAACGAATAAAACTCGCCGAGTCAGCATGACTCTCGACCGTATGCTCCGCATCCTCCAGCCAGAGACTGATCAGCGCAGCCTGATCCAGGTCGTCCTCAAGTAATGCGATGCGCAATGCCGCCCCACCATTTGCAGAATTCCACTCCGATTATAGCGGTATTGGCGCCACTACCGGATGGGTCCCCGGATTATTTCAAATCGTGGTGCTCCGGCTAGTACACGCGCATCCGAACGAGAAACTCACGAAGCTCGCCGATCAAGCGCTCAAGCCGTTCCTTGTCGGCGGACTGCGCCGCGCTCTCGATACCGGCGCCAATGTGGGAGATGTCGTCCAGCCCGTAGGCTGCGCCCGAGCCATAGAGATTGTGGCCCGTTACACGAATAGTCTCGAAGTCTCCTGCGACCAGCGCACCGGATAGCTTTGTGACGTCTTCCTTGCGATTCTCGAGATACTTGCCAACAAGGTTGCGCGCAAAGGGGTCAGCAACGCCGATCGGATTGTCGTGGTTTCCTGTCATGGTGCTACCCCTTGCCGTTACGTGCGTGTTTCTATCACCTGCCCCTGAATACCATTCTCCACATTTCCCGAAGAACGACCAAGATCATTCGCCTTCGTTGCGGAGCCGTTGCAACCAGAACTCCATCTGCTTGCCGGCCGCTTCGCGGCCGCCGAGGCCGAAGGACAATGCGAATGCCACGGCGATCGCGCCGAGGACAAGTCCGAATGCCAGGTTAACGATATCGTCCGCGATGCCCATCGCACGCAGGCCCATAGCGAGCACCAGCCCGAGAATGGACGCACGCAGGATCGCCGCGAGGCCCGCAGCAGACTCGCCGCTTACGCGGATCACAGCCGCGTGCGCGAGGCCCGCAATCCAGAAGCCCGCAGTCAATATCACGCCACCGAGCAGCACCTGGCCGGCGAACTCGATCAGCGCTGTCACAATGTGCGAGACCTGACCGAAACCGAGTTGATTGGCTGCCTCCACGCCGGCGAAAAGCATAATGAAGACGGCCACCGCCTTGCCAACGAGATTGGACAGGTAGAAGCCATCGGCCGGACCCGTGGCGAGCCCGAGCTTTGCAGGCAGGGCATTCGCGCCGAGGCCGTCGAGCATCCGCGAGATAAGGCCCGAGATGAAACGTGCCAGCACGAACGCGACAGACAGGATGATTACAGCTGCGAAGATGTCGGGAATGGCGGCCATGAAGGCGCCGAGCATGTCCGTCGCCGGCGCGGAAATCGCCTCAATCTGCAATGTGTTCAGTGCGCCGACGAGCGCGGGCACGAATACAAAGATAAATACGAGCAGACCTGCAAGCTGCGACAGGCTGACGTTGCCGGTGAGGCCGGCATTCTCGCCAAGCTTGTCGAAACCAACGACCCGCAGGAGGTTTTGCACGAGATCGCGCAGAATTTTCGCGACGAACCAGCCCACAAGCCCGATAACGGCCGCCGCCAGTATGTTCGGCAGCATCGCCAGGATCTTGTCGACCATGCCCTGTACAGGGACCAGCAGACCCTCCATCTGCAGTGTGCCGAGAATCGCAGGCAGGAACATCAGCATGATGAGCCAGTAGAGCACGTCGCCGATACTGTCGCTGACGGGTTTCATTTCTGCCGCGGCGCTGACTTTCTCGTCGATTGTGGTCTTCGACAGCGCATTTGTCGCCAACGAGCGCACAACGCTGGCCAGCACCCAGGCGATGAGCGCCAGCACAGCACCGGCGAACAGGCTCGGGCCATACTCGAACACCTTCGTCACGAGCGCCTGAAGCGGCTCGGAGACTATCTCGAGGTCCAGCACATTGAAGAAGGCGATGAGCACCAGGAACATCACTATCCAGTAAACGCCCTTTGCGCCCCAGGACTCCGCATCAATGTCACTCTCGGTACTGCTGGCGATTCGCTCATTGAGGTTCGCCACGTCGAGCACTCGACGTGTTCCGGCGCGTAGCGCAACAGCTACGAACCAGCCCACGACAAGGATGCCGATCGCACCCATCAGGCTCGGCAGAGTGTCACTCAGAGTGCCTTGCAGGGATTGGGTGATCGATTGAATGTCCACAGCCTTCTCCTGTGCTTTACCAAAATCCTAGTAGCTGACTTTCGGCGGCAACTTCTTGGCCTGGGCAACCCAGTCCGCAACGACGCGGTTTGAAGGTGGACGTCGAACGAGGTTCTTCTCGTCGTTGACCTCCGCCATCTTTGCGGCGAGATTCTCGGCATTGCGATGTTGCAGTTCCTTAACCGTGTCTACGCCCGCACACTCAAGCAGTTCAGCATACTGACTCGCGACGCCATTAATACGGAACAGGTCCGCCATGTTGACGCACTTCAGGATGCGGGTCTCACCGATCCCGGTTTTGATAGCAAGATTGGCGCGGTCTTTCTTTTCGGCGCCTGCTTCAAGCAGGCTGTCTACCGTCCTAATGCCGGCGTCACGCAGTGCAGCGCCGAGCTTCGGGCCGATTCCCTCGATAGATTCGATCTTCCTGGACATTCTTTTTCCTTCGTTGTTTAGGTTTAAGGTCGGAGGCAGAGTCTATTGCAGGAATTGTGTTGTGCCGCCGTCTGTGACATTTGTTGACAAACTGTTTATTGACTAGCGAAACAAGCCGCCCAACGACTTGGCGCCGTGCGACAGAATATCTGACAAATCTGTATCGCCGTCACCGTCGGCATCCAGGAAGCCGCCGAGCGCGCCCATGACGCCAGGCGCTTTCTTCTCCAGCATGTCTGCCTCGCCGTCGAGCACGCTGTTGAGCGCCTGCGCGAGACCGGCCGCGCTGTCCTTTTGTGCGCTTTTCTGAACGGCACCAAGCAGCATAGGCAATGCTGCGTTAATTGCGTTCTCCGTCGCGCCGGTATCTTTACCGAGCAGCTGGCTGATCCGCCCAACGGACTGACTGTCGAGCGATTATGTAATGAGGTCGAATACTGAAGGCACGGCTATCTCCCGGTTTTGCTAGTTGAGGACAAAGGTCAGCTTCATGTTGACGCGGTACTCTTTGACCTTGCCGCCATCGGCAACGACCTTCATATCCTTGACCCACGCGCCCTCGATGTGGTCCAGGGTTTCGTTGGCTCGCTTGAGGCCCTTGTTGATCGCGTCTTCGAAACTCTTCGACGACCCGGCGGTAATTTCCGTCACTCGTGCTACTGACATGATTTCCTCCTGACTAAATTCGAATTCTTGTTGAGTGGATAAACATTCTGGGTGCAGGGTCGCGGCCGAACAATGGCGTTTCGACGTTTGTCACATTTGTTGACAATTGAGCTAATGGCGCGATAGCAGTGGAAGAACCCCGTAGCGGAGTTGATCGATACTCCAAAAAAAAGGCCCTCGTACGAGGGCCTTTTGGTCGATTTGAGGAATGGTTTTTCTATCCTGTTAGCGCCATCAACTCGTCCCAGGTTGTTTCCAGTGTTTCGTCGAAAGCGCCGTCACCGTCGATATCGATTTCCAGCCTTACGCGATTGGCATCGAGTGCAATTATGACAATGGCGGAGTTTTCGGCGCCCGTTATACGCAGCTCGCCGACGTAAGGATACTCATCGCCGCTTGACTCCAAAGCCAGTGACGTGCTGACACGTACCTCACCACCGATTCTCGGGCTGTCTATCGTAAAGGACGTGTTAACCGAGATCGCGGCCGGGAATGTGCCCTGGTCTTCAGAGATCGTCACGGTCAGGTCGGTGACGGCCTCAGCCGAACCGTCGCTCGAGGTTGCCAGTGCGCTCGTCGAAACAGTGATCGTCATAACAGAAGGCGTCATGCTATCCATCGTGATCGTGACCGTGCCATCCGCACCTGTTGTCTCGCCGCCCTCGGTCACCTGGAATGCCGACAGTTGCATGCGGACGCCCAGCAAGAACTGCCCGGACTGCAGGTCACCATCGAGATCAGTGATTGTTATGATCATGCCGCCGTTTGTCACGACGCCGTCGCCATCGTTGCATTCCGAGAATTGAAGTGCGTAGATATCGTTTTCTGATGGTTGCAGCGGATCCGCGACCGTAATGTCGATATCAATGCTGCCGAAGACTGCGCAACTGACGCTGGCAGAACTGGTCGCCTCCAGCTCAGAAGACCTCGAAATCTTGGCTGCGCCGGTCACAATCGCGCCAGTTGCACCCGGGATAGTTGGAATTTCAATACTCGACAAAGCACCAAAGACGCCGTCGCCGAGGGCCACATTGGCGACCAGGCCCGCGGTCAACGGAGCGTTGTCTATTGTAATCGGGGCGAGTTCGCCGCTGCCGCCTGTCGGGCCCGGAGCAGGCGCGCTCCCGGAGCTGCCGCCACCGCCACCACAGCCGGTGAGCAAGGCGCCGACGCACGCGGCGATAATCGTAATTCTCAGATTCCGGATCATTGCATTGTCCTCCGCAAACGGGCGATCGGCCGGGCCGGGATTGGGCCACTCGGCATATGCATTTCCAAAGTTTCACACAGCATTAGGCGACAAGACTGTGAACTGCGTCGAAGACTGCCGCAATGGTGCAATATGAGAGCCGTTTCGTAGAATAAGGTTGAACATCCGGACAATAATATGTGCCAGTACGAGCCACGGCTTCGTCGCATGTTCGGATGCAGGAGGGAACATGGAGGGCGTTCAGTCTTATGTCATTATGGTGCTGCTGATCATAAGTGTCGCAAGCATGATGATCGCGGTTCGCTACGGGCTTCAAGGTGTCGTATCTGGCCGCCGCATGTATCGAATGATGCTCACCTGCGGCGTTGACGATGCAACAGCCAGGAACCCGGATCGGCTTCTCGATATCGACATGCGGGCTGCGCGCAAGCGCTGTCGGCGGTGCCCGTCACCCGAAATCTGCGATCGCTGGTTGAATGGCGAGGCAGTACCCGGGAACGATTTCTGTCCGAATGCCGCGCGATTCATGGCCGCTGCAGAGGCCCGTCGATGCTGGCAGACCTCCGATCCGGCGCGACGCCCGGGGCGGCGACTCGACAGTTGCTGATCCCAGCCTTTGAGGACTTCGTTCACCAGGCCATGCAGGACCTGCCGGGCTGGGTGCACGAGGCGCTGGAAAACCTCGAGGTGCTGGTGCTTGAAGAGCCTGGTGCCGATCTCGACCCGGAAGGAGAGGGTCTGCTCGGCCTCTACATGGGTGTTCCGCTGCCGGAGCGCGGCTCAGATTACGCGGGAGAGCTGCCCGATGTCATCTACCTGTTCCGCCGTCCGCATCTCGAGTTGGGATTGCCTCGCGACCAGTTGCACGACGAGATCGTGAAGACACTTATCCACGAGGTCGCACACTACTTCGGCATCGACGACGATCACCTCGACGAAATTGGCTGGGACTAGAAGAAGATCTGCGTCGTTGTACCCTGCAGCGCCAGCTCCGGGTGCCAGTCCGGCACGTCCAGCGACGCCCGAACCATGTCAATCAGCACAAGCTTGGCAAGATTGACGGCAGCCTGACCGCGCTCGCCGCCGAGCACCGCCATGTCTGCCGAGGACTGCTTGAGGCCATACGCGGTAACAACCAGTTCATCGCCGCGGAAGTAATAGGCGCCTCGATAACGCTGATCGTCAAGGTGCACTGTGACTATGCCATCAGGTAGCTTCATTGCTGACAAAGCGCGTCCGCGCTTCCCAATCTTCATTGAATAATCCAAATGTTCCCACCAATCCGGTGTCGCAATGTGGCGAAAGCGACATAATGCAGGCTGTTGGGTCGCTGGCGTCAGGCTCTATTTTTCAAGACGATCCGCCGCGTCAGTAATCCTTGCAAAGTCTCGAAAAAGCCCCACCTTTCAAGGCAGTGCAGCATTGAATGCCAGGGAGCAAAAATGGCCGATTCGCCCTTCATTATCGACGTCACGCGAGAGAACTACGCACAGGTCATGGAGGCCTCTTCCAGCGTCCCGGTGCTGCTCGATTTCTGGGCCAGCTGGTGTCAGCCGTGCCTGGCCCTGATGCCGGTCCTCGCCAGGCTGGCCGAGGAGTACCAGGGCAAGTTCCTGTTGGCTAGACTGAACACCGAAGAGGAACAGGAAATCGCTGCCCAATTCGGCATCCGTAGCATTCCGACCGTCAAGCTGTTCCGCGACGGCCAGCCCGTTGACGAGTTTATGGGGGCTTTGCCCGAGTCGGCGATTCGCGAGTTCCTTGACCGGCACGTGGCAAGCGAATCCGACGACACCGTGGCACAAGCACGTGAGTTGCTGAACGCCGGCAACGTCGCGGAAGCGGAGGCAACGCTCGACAGCCTGCCGGCCGACGAAAGGGACAAGCCCGAAGTCACTGCCCTGCGCAATCAACTGTTCTTCGTGGGCCAGTTGGCTGACGCCCCGAGTGTGACCGAACTCGAGGCCAGGCTGGATACCAATCCCGACGATCACGACGCGCTGCTCCAGTTGGCGCAGCACAACGTGGTCGGCCAGGATTACGACAGGGCTATGGAACTGCTGCTTGAGCTCATGCGGAAGGACCGCAATCACGGGGACGAGGCCGGGCGGCGTGGACTATTAAAAGTACTCGAGATGCTTGGGGATGACCCGAGGGTGGGCCAATATCGGCGACGCATGGCAAGCCTGTTGCACTGATCGCATCGATCTACAGCAATTCAGACGCTTCCCACATTCTCGTCGAGCGCGCGCCTGAGCGGCAGAAAAGCAGGAGCGGTCGCTCGAGTTCGTTGCAGACCTTTGCAAATGCCTCGACCTGCTGCTTGTCCATCGGCCCGCGATCTATCGGGAAATGCACGAGAGTCATCCCGAGCTCCTCCGCGATTTTCTCAAGATCGGCCGACGAGGGCTGCCCCATCGTCTCGTCGTCAGCCCGATTGTTCATGATGCTGCGAACGCCCTGCTTGGCAACGAGCGGCATGTCCCGTTCAAACAACTGCCCACAAACATACACCTGCGGCGCCAGTTCGAGCGCCTTTATCTGCAAATAATCCTGTCTCAATTTCTAATCCTCGAAGGTAGCGCGGCGCGATGCTCGCGTGGCGGCGTCAGACGTTTCCAGAGTGCGCGCGGATCTTTCGCGAAGACATGTTCGTGCGAGGCCTGCACGACGTGCCAGCTACCGCGTACCATTTCGCGATCCAGTTGCCCGGCGCCCCAGCCAGCGTAGCCAATAAACAGCCGCAGGTCGCTTTGATCTGCCTGAGTGTCCTTGAGCGCGTCATCGACACGAACCAGGTATACCGAGTCGATCACCGCTTCGGCCTCCCCTGGTGGTGTGTCTGTACGCAGCAGTGCGCGCAAGCTGTTCATCTGCACGGGCCCGCCAAAGTAGAGTGTGCCATCGTAAGCCGCCATATCATCTTTATCGGCCACAAGCTCCATCGGCACGATGTCGGTCGGCCGATTGATGACGATACCCATTGCACCGTGTTCGTCATAATGAAGAAGCAGAATGACCGTCTTTGAGAATACCTCGCCACCAACC
>Ga0265303_10001218_pt1 | contig 15658 bp, 11 predicted proteins | sample Helome_2_FD_192494 | JGI IMG/M metagenome (GOLD analysis project Ga0265303, IMG submission 192494) | Marine sediment microbial communities from subtidal zone of North Sea - Hel_20160317 (Illumina Assembly) | ecosystem: Environmental > Aquatic > Marine > Subtidal zone > Sediment ... | reverse complement strand
TTAAAGATAAAACATTTGCCGTCGGTAGCCCAATAGGATGCCCGCAAGCCTTGCATTTAAATGCCTTCACTGTAGGCGGGATTTTTTGCGGTCGAATCCGATAAGTTTTGCTACAGTTAGCACAGGTGATGGTGAGAATATCCGGTTGTTGGGATGGCTGGACAGCGAGCCGGGTGGCCGGTTTTTCGGCCGGGAGCGCCAAGGCTTCTTTTTTCAGCGGCATAGAATGCCCGCAGGCTTTGCATTTAGCAGCTTTTATACCCGGTGGAATTTTGGCTTTATTGATCGTATAGATCTTTTGGCAGTTGGGACAGGTGATTTTCATGGATTGAGACCATAATATTTGGTTTTAACCAAACACAGGATGATTTCGTTTTATTCAGGCATTATCACATCGGGCTGAATTGCTGGAGGTATTGTTCCCATTCCATGGGAAGCAGTTGTTTTTTGGCGTTGTTACAAACTTTGCAACATGGCACCACATTGCCTTTGGTGCTCTTCCCGCCGCGGGATATGGGCACGACATGGTCCATGGTCAGGTCTTTGGGCGAGGCAGGGCGGCCGCAGTAATGGCAAATTCCCTTGGCCAGGCGGCGTTTCCACCACTGCGATTCCCTTAACGCCCGTGCTTGGTGACGCTCCCGTTTCAGATCGTCTTCGCCAAGATCATAGGCGAAGGGCTGGATTAGCTTTTTTCGTTTCATATGTTTTTTAGTTGATTAATTAATTGGCTGAATAGTTGATGGGTCAGCTGATCTTCTCTGCCTGTCCGGAAATGACGCAAAGGTTTGGGGGCGTGGCAGAAAGCACCTGGAGCATCTGTTGCCCCCACAGCGCACACCCCCTCGGACCGCGCAACTGCAGAGAATATTTCTCAACTCGATGTCTACTTATTTTCGCTCGCATTAGTAACTAAGCCCAGTCCAGATATCCAGGATTGGATTTCGTCCAGCAAAATTTGATAGTAAGCTTCCGAGCCACCCAGGCCTTTGCGGCCGAAAAAATAGTTGATTTCAAGCAGCATGGGATCGGGATCGTCATTCTCAAAGGAAAAAATGACATCAAAGCCGGCCAGGTTTATGCCTGTTTTGTGGCATATTTGCTTTACAAGGGCAACTGCTTTATGCTGCAGTCCGGGTTCGCTCTCAGCATCAATAACCGCTCCTTTGCCCAGATTTGTATAAAAACCACCATCATTTTCCTGTTTCTGGACACGCCAGTATGATATCAGCCGCTGCCCGATGATAACCACCCGCAGGGTACGGTTGCGGGATGCAACATATTCCTGAAGTAAAAATCCGTATTGACCGGATTTTTCAAATTCAGCGGTTTTTTGCAAAATCTTACCTAATTCTTCTTCTGAGTTGATCAGAAAGACGGTTTCCCCCTCACCGCCCCAGTCCAGCTTGAAAACAAGGGGATAATTTAGGCGGCCCCAGGAGGGTCGCTTCTTGAAACCCTGGTGAAAAGAATCGACATTCAAAAATATTTCAGATGCTGGATGGGCAATATTGAATTCCCGGAAAAACTTTATCTGACCCAATTTCCCTGGATATTTAAACCGGATGTTATAATCGGGAAATATATGGGGGCAATTTGCGTGGGCCATTTCAAATAACGACTGGTAGCAGCCCTGGGAAAGAATGACGGCGTCCGCTGCCTTAATAGCTTTCAAATCCGCCTCACCGGGTTCCCGTCCGGCACAGGTGATATTCTTATCAGCTTCAAATAAGGGATGAAAAGATAGGATCATTTCAAAAAATTAGGGGACCGGGATTGTTTTCTGTATTTCTGTTATTTTTAGGACGGTTTAAAAGAGTTCACGCCAGTTTCTCATGGTGAATTGAGCACTCCCCCCCATAATCGTTGGATTGTTATAGGGGCCCCCTCCGAAAGATCGTAAACCCATTGATTGGGATTTTACGTAAATATGTTCATCTACCACTAGCGGGGATGCAGTGACATTGCCGATCTCTTGATCCAAAACCAAATCCCCTTCAAATGATAAGGCGTAAAATCCTCCGCCGTTAATCGTACTTTGGTTGTCAACGTTTCCTGCGCAGGGGTCTTCGGTTTCGGCCGTTGACGTACCGAAATAGATGTTACCGGCTGCGGCAAATGCTGTTGTAAAAATTCGTTCCCCCGCCTCAAGCTCTTGAAACCATTCCAAATAAACGGAGTTTTGATCACACTGGCCCTTCTGATCTTGATCACGGTAAGCAAAAAAGTGGTAACGCGTATTTCCCTCGTCGATATTCTCATCATAGTAGGGGCTGTCGCCGGTTCCAAAGAATATCCTGATGTTGTAGAGAATATTGCCCTGGGCGTTTAAACCGTTTTCGACGATTGCCACCGGCGAACCATAGATAGGGTGCCAGCGGTGGTCCGGGTCAATTTCGTTAGATTCATCGTCGGTAAAGTCATCATTGATGACGCATTGGTTGATGTCATATCGTTTTATATTGGGATCATCGGGAATGTTGACTTTGTACAGGCGCCCTTTATCCGACCCGATGTAAATCCGGTCAATATATCCGTTGCCGTCCGAATCAATGATTGTCGACTGTCCACTGGGTACCCCTCCGATACCACCGGCATCGGCATTTAGAAAAACTCGGCGGACGACACTGCCATCGGCGATATTGATCATAAAAATGGACGGGTATCGGGTTGCATCGGAGGTCTTGCCCGATACAAAAAAGGCGACCCACTTGGTAGTACTCTTATCCACGATTCTGCCGATCTGGGCCACCGATGGCGATGAGCGGCTGCGAAACAGGTTGGGGTCGGCAAATTCCCACCGATATTTCGGCTCAGAGGGATCGGTGACATCCAGACAGAACACGGTATCCCCGCCGTTGCCCTCGGCTGAGAGCAATACGGTTTTCCATCGGCCACCGATAAATACATCCGCCAGGGCCGGGGAAGCGTCCACATAGGCCTGATCGTCCGCTTTGCGCAGATTGTTTTTGAGCCGCGGGATGAGATTGGCCGGGATGAAGGCCCAGAGTTCATCCCCGGTGCCGTAATCCGGGCATTCGTTACAATTGTTACTGCAATAATCGGGGCAATCCTCTGTTCGATCCTCCCATTCGAAATATCCTCTCATTTCTTTAACCGAAATGGATTTCGTATTATTGCCATGACGGAATCTGCCAGCATCAAAGGCGTGGAGCATGCCGTCTCGGGCACCCACATACATAACTGTTTGCCGCTTAGCCTTTGAATTTTGAAAGGCCTCGTAACTGTCACGTTCCGCCGAGGGTATGGCTGTGCCGAACAACCATGCCGGTCGTCCGGGTGGTGTGGCGCCGGCCGGGACGGAATGATCAACGGGTCCCAAAAGCCACTCCTTGGCGGTACTGGATCCGTCTTTATAGCCGCGCACCCAGTTGACCAGCCAGTTTCCATCGGCCGCATTTAATGCACCGTCTTCATTGAAGTCGTGAATATAGCCGTCGGGGATAATGTAGGTATTGTCCAGTCCCAGCATGGCGTTGGTTACGTTACCGGTTTTGAAATCCAATAGCTGTGGTTGCGTCGTGTAGTAATCGTAACTTGCCGTTATGGGCTGATTATTGTTGGGGGCCGTATTAAACCTTACCTTGAATTCTCCCGTAAAGCGGTTGATGGTTCCGTTTCCCCCTAGATTACCTTCCAGCACATCGGCATGGTTATCGTAAAAAGTCTCGGTCTGGTCGGTAATGATGATTGACGTCGCCACCAGGGGATGGTTGTTCAGTGTTCCTGAAAACGTACTTTTTATGTTATCCCCTCTGTCTTTTTCTTCACCGGTGACCCGGGAGACCGTAATATTTGGAAATTTAATATTTCTAGCATCTGGTGACCTTTGATTTAATTGCTCGCCGGCATCCCAGATTTTAGCGGTTGCGGTGGCGTTTGGATTGCGAGGGTCATAGAGCTGGGTGGCCTCCAGGTGACCCCGCATGACTTTGTCTGTCCAGCTTGCCGCCGGTGTTTCATTGCTGCCCGAATAAATCATGTTGGCAATGACCACGGGTGAACTGCGCGAAAAAATGGCATTGGTGGCCACGCTGACATCCAGGGAAAGATCAATTATCCTGGGCTCACAGGCCTCCTGCTGGCTGGTAAATTCGGCTTTCCAGATGAGTTTGCTGCCTGAAAGCCCGCGGCCGGCAATGTCCACCCGCCTTGTACGATACGTAAATTCAGAGGCACCCGGTGTCCAATTGCTTATTTCATCACCTAATATTTTAGTTCCATCCGCTTCCAGGGTATAATTGTAAACTGCATCCCAGCCGGTGATTTCCACCCAGTTTTCGCCGTTGTCAATGGATAGAAAATAGGTGATGTTGGTTTTACCCCTGCAGGGCATTTGGTCATAAAGCCCTACGGTGATTCCGGTAAAATAGGCTTCGCTCTGTTCGGGGGCAATGGCCCTGTTGGATTTGAGCTGAGCCAATCCGCCGGTTTGCCGTTCAATTTGAAAGATTACGTCATTGTGGTCGGCGTCACCTCCACCCTGGAGGTCTTCCCAGCCCAACACCCATTCGTTGGGTTTATTGCCCGGCGCACTGATAATCGCGTGGGCAAATGATTTATCTCTTGTTAATATCAGTGAAGTCTCATCGTCATCGTCAAAATCCAAACCGAAAAGACTGCTCATTCGATCGTAAGCGGAGGTGGGCATCCAATTGCTATCCAGGGTACATGGAGTTTCGGCGAGCAGCGGTCGGCCTAAATGAAATGTTTTGGTGAAAGTATTGCCGCCGCATTCACCGCTGGTTGAGGTGTAGATATCCGTATTCCATTCCTCTTTGGTAAAATAGAGATGATTTTGATTGTCCACCTTCAGGTAAAAGACCAGTTCGCTGCCTCCTGCAAAGGTTCCCAGCACCTGTCTGTTATCCCGGGCATCGATGCGGCCGTCACCATTGGTATCGCCATAGGCGGCGGATTGATCATCGGTGCTGAGGTCCAGCACACCGTCTGCATTGTTATCGTTTACATTATGATAAACTTCTGATTTTGGGCCATCGGCGCCCTTTTCCGCCAGCATCCACCCGAAATCAGATAATCTATATTCTGCGCCCTCATAAAAGAAGGTGACCGAAACTTCCTGGGTGAAGGGGATGACGATATTATCGGGATCGATGGCCTGTTGCCCGGTATTTAGAACCAGATAGCCGTTTTCATCGATATCCATATTCACCAGATTAAAGTCATCGCTCTTAAATTCTCCTTCGTAATCATGATATACATTACTGACACAACCGGCCACGGCGGCAACCGCATCCGCCCAAGTGGCACTGAGGAAGGAAAACAAAACCGCCCCGAACAAGACAATCCTGGGCAGTTTTCGGAGTCGCATATTCTTTCCTTCGCCTGTAAAGAGCATTGGTATTAAAAGATAAATTGTAAGCTGCTAACCGGTCGGAGCCTTGCTAATTGGCTGCCAAACGGGTCATTGTAAAATCCGTCATCACATCAGCGTCGCTGGAAACAAAGTTGTTGCCCGGTCCGGCCCCTTCCTGGGCGCTGTAGCCCGCAACCGCTGGTCCGTTCATAGAACCCTCCAAAAGCATTTCGATACGGCACAGGGCCCCGCGAGGTCCTTTGGCTACTGAACGAGCATAAATCAGTCCGTCTCTGTCAGTGATAGGACCCCCGCCTGGGTCGTCGTTATTCCAAATCCTGACCAGAATGTCGATGTCGTCTAATTTTTTGTTGATCACCGCGACACTTCCGGCAAAATCACCGATGCGGTCTCCATCGCTGTCAACCGCTCCCTGGAGTGCAAAACTCCAGTTGGGGGCACCCCCCGAGGCAAGGATTGCGCTGTTACCGGCAACATACTGAATTATTAAGAGCTCGGTTACATGCTGTAAACCGGATTCGGCAGCATAAAAGGCTTTTTCATAGAGCAGTTCATTTGTTGAAATTTGCAATTCCGTCCTACTCATATTGATTGCAGAGACAGATATTATGGTCAAAAGGCCAAGGAGCAATAGTGCGGCAATGATGATATAGCCGTTTTGATTTTTTTTAAGAATATCTATTTGCGGCACGGATAAGGTCCTTTCGGTCCGGGTCATCTTTCAAGAACTCTGCCCTTTAACAAAACTGATGGTAATTGGTTTCGCATATGGATTCACACCGGTCACATTGATCACGATGGTTTTGGCGGCCGTGACCGGCACATCATCCTGGATATTCCACTCAATGGTGTACCCTCCTATCTTCACGCGATGGGGATTGTTGCCCTGATCCAAATCCGTATGGTTATAAGGCAGGTAGATTAATCTTTCCAACGACTCCACGGCCATTGTGGTTGCATCCGTGCGCATCCTGGAGCTGGCATTTAGAGATATGGACTTAATTTGTAAAGTTGCCAAGGCAAGAAAGCCCAGTGCAAAAATGGCCATAGCAATTAAAACTTCAATGAGCGTGTAACCCTGGATTTTCTTCATTTGCCGAAAATTTCCGAAAAGGAGAGTCTGGTTTTTGAAATCAACGCCAATGGGATCTTTGCTGGCTTACAACTGCGCATTTCTGCAATACACGGTGGACCTGGTCAGTCGGCGCGGATGCTTGTCTGAACTTTTAATTGCTCGGTCCCCCACAATATATGTCCGGTTATCAAAATGACCTTGAACCGGTGCCCTTGTTCGAGCCAGGATCCATATCCTGACTGCGCGAATATCGGATAACGACACCGGGACTGCCAAAGGCAACCCGGTATCCAGGTCCGCGGTCAGTTGGTCATTTTCATCGGTTAGGTCCGCGTCGAAGGCCCAAATAATATTGCCGGTGACCGTACCATCATCGGTATCAAGATTCCCGTCATTGTTATGGTCGAAGGCGTATGCAAATCCGATGGCCTGGATGCTTTCTGCCACCGGGATCAACGTTCCAGCACCGGTCTGTCTGCCCAGCGGCGCTGCTCCCGCATCGGCGATGCCGTCCTTGTTGCCATCGTATTTGTTTGCAAAGCTGTAGGTGACTCTTTCATTGCTGTCGATAGTCATGTCAGCATCATTGTCAAAAGTAAATTGAATCATGTTCCGGCCGGCAATGTGGATTCCGGTGTTCGCTGATTCCTCATCATCATCGATAGCGGTGTTTCCGTCATTATCCCGACCATCGTTTGAAGCGGGGTCATAACCAGCCATTCTGATTTCTCTTTTCATCAGAGAAACAGCAGCCCGGATGTTTTGCTGCATTTCAACCGCCAGCTGCTGTTTGGCATGGGATTTTAGGCGGACCGCATGAATTTGATAAATTGCGGTTATTAATATGGCTGCCAAGGCCATTGCAATTACAAGCTCGACAAGGGTGTGCCCACCAGAATCATTCCGCATAGTCGTATTATTTTTCCCCGTCCCCGAGTAATCTAGAGTTGCCCGTTCTGTTAATTCGAATTTTCGTTAGATCATTCAGATTATTTGTGATGGATATGGTGCCCCCCGAGCCGGCGGCAAGTCCTCTGCTGTTGAATTTAAGCAAATCGCTTGCGAAATTAGTACCGGTGATGTAAATGCCACCAGGCATCTCGCCCCTTCTAATGGTCGGTTCACCAGCATCTTGATCATTATCACTATTATAATCAGCAAATACCCGGTAATTGTTGTTGCCGGGATCAAAATTCACAAGGATATTGACATTTTCCTTAACGGCCATCAATCTTGCGTGCTGCATTGCCGACAGCAAATTTCTTACCGCACTCCCCAGTCGATATTTGGGAAGCCAATTGATAAAATTCGGTATTGCAATGGCCGAAATAACAGCGATGATCGCAATGACAGTCAGCAGTTCAAACAGGGTGAATCCTGATTTTTTTCGCATGCCACACCTTTTTTTCCAGGATCGGATTGATCCAATTCCTGTCGCATGACAACCCGAATTAATACATCTGCGGGGTGAGTATTTGTTTAAATCTAAAAACCAAAAAGCCGGCCTGCCTGTTTCCTTTGGCAACCCGGCTATCTTGTTGTTATTTAGATGGTTGACTAGTTGATTAGTTAATTGGATTATTCCTTTGTCATGTTTAACTTTTTTCTATTCGACTAATCAACTAAATTCGAACAAGACTCGTGGCTTTCCGTTTCCCGATGAATCGGGACTTGGCTTTTTCATGGAAAAGACTCAAAAAGCCCCTTTAAGAAATTGGGATTTCCTGCCCGGGGCTATATTTTAACTCTATGAGGCTAACACTTTTCATGGCGATTATCACTAGTTAATTATAGTCAGTTCAACACATCAACAATCTAAATCACTTCCATTTGCGAGTCAATAGAATATATTCTCAAAAGTAAGACAAGAATTGAAGTTTGCTCGGTGTGTTGATTTCCTAATGGCGGCTTGTTCCGTCACCGTAAATATGGTAAGCAAATACCTTTAATCCGCCTGCAGCGGACGATGGTTTAATTCCCCGCTCCTTGGGGTGTTTAAAATTTCCCGCTTATACCCCATCGCTTGTCGTAGCGAAGCGGAGATCCCGCTACTCGGGGCGGCGGGGTTGTTCATTATCAGGAGGCGTATGTTTTCAGGTATTCAGGAAATCTTGGTGCTGGTGGCCATTATTCTGGGGATTTTATTTTTGCCAAGAATATTGAGCCGGGGGCAGGAAAAAGAGGCGGTGTCTCTCAAACCGGCTGTGGAGCTTTCCGGAAAAATGCGGATGGCTATCGCAGCCTCTATCATCTGGCCCGCTGCGATGGCAGCTTTTATGCAGCCCTGGAAAAATGATCTTTTCTTATTTCTATATTTCGGTCCCGGTCCGGTAGTTTTAGGCTGGATTCTTTTCTGGGTGTATGCCGGTTTCATTAGAAAATGACCGGCTTCTGGTTGCCCGTCTTCCACCTTCCCAATTTCTAGCCGTTTCCCTTCAACCCGATTTCTTCAGCGACCTCCCGCATTCCGGCTATCGTATCTGTAATCAACGCCGGGATTTCCACGCCCAGCATCCCGGCACCGTTTTCTATGATGGACCGGTCCACGCCGGCGGCAAAGCGTTTGTCCTTCCATTTCTTTTTAACCGATTTGGTTTTGACATCCATCACGCTTTTGGAAGGGCGCACCAGGGCGGTCGTCACCACCAATCCGGTCAACTCGTCGATGGCATACAGCACTTTTTCCATTTCGGTTTCGGGCTTCACATCCGTACAAATTCCCCAGCCGTGGCTGACCACCGCCCGGATGTATTCTTCCGGCCAGTTATTTTCGCGCAGAATTTCCTCGGTCTTTTGGCAATGCTGATCGGGAAACTGCTCGTAGTCAAGATCATGAATCAGTCCGACAACGCCCCATTTTTCTTCGTCGGCCTTGAACTTGCGGGCCATATAACGCATGACCCCTTCTACCGCCAGGGCGTGTTTGAGCAGGCTTTCGGTTTTGTTATATTTTTTCAAGAGCTCAAATGCTTCGGCACGGGTCGGAATATTTTCACCCATTTGTTTGCCTCCAGATTCCATCTGTTAAACGATTTCGGACGAATATAGCTTCTACTAACTTACTGTAAATAAATGAAAAATTACACCAAATGTTAGGGCATGAACCCCGTCTTGTCAAGATAAGATCCAGAACAGGTTTGGTTTTTTCTTGATCCTTTGGTTCATGGCGGTTATGGTCATTATGTAATTATCTTCCCAATTCATCTAGACTGAGATTTCAAACAATGATGAATAGACCGCCCTCCAAATCAACCCGTTTAACCAGCCTCTATGTGCGTAATTTTTTGGCTAATTTCACCGGAAATTGTATTATCGTACTGCTGAATATGTTTACACCCCTTGCGGTTTATGAAAACTGGAAGGCCTTTTTATGGCAGGGTGGTTGGATCGGTGGGTGGATCCTTATCCCGATCACCCTCGTGGTTGTCGTAAAGATGGTTCTAGGAATACAGTACCTTATTCAACGTCCGATATCGATCGGTCTTCAGCAACTCCAATCCGGCAAGGAACACCCTGCGGACCTGCTGGGAAAAGCCAAACGCCGTCTGATTAACTTGCCATCTATTCTTGGAATGACCAACCTGATCACGTGGATTGTTTTGACCTGCATATTCATGCCGATGATGTATTTTTTAATCGAGATGACGGTTCCCAGCTTTTTTTATGGTTTTTTCAGATTCGCTATGATCGGATTAATTTCTTCTTTTATTTCCTTTTTTTTGATTGATGAATATTGCCGTGGCAAATTGATACCCATTTTTTTCCCCGAAGGGAGGTTAGCTGCTGTACCGGGAACGAGAAAAATTTCTATTTTGCGAAGGATTCGGGTGTTGTTTGGCGCAGGGACCAATGCGCCTTTGATTTTGCTTGTGGGAACCATCGGGTTTGCAGTGTGGGAAGTTCAGGACTACGCCATTTCGGCCGGGCAGTTCGGCAAACTGGTGTTTACCTTCGCTGTTGCCGTTTATTTTCTTTTTGTAACGATTTCGTTTATTTTTAATTATCTGGCTGGAAGATCCATTTTACTACCTGTTAAAGAAATGATGCGTGTGGTCGACAAAGTGGGTGACGGAGATTTTCACCAAAAAGTCAAAGTGCTCTCCAATGACGAACTGGGCGTTCTCGGGGATGGCATGAACGAAATGACGGCGGGCCTTATTGAACGCGATCAAATGCGCCACTCCCTCTATCTGGCCAAGGAAGTTCAGCAGGCCCTCCTGCCCCGTTCAACCCCAAATATCAACGGTCTGGATATCGCGTCTACCAGTGTCTACTGTGACGAAACCGGCGGTGATTATTATGATTTTTTTACTCCCGAAAATCCGGATGGCGGCCGGATCAGTATTGTGGTCGGGGATGTCTCCGGCCATGGTATTTCTTCAGCCCTGTTAATGACGACGGCCCGGGCATTTTTTCGTCAGCGGTCTGCCTTACCCGGAAAAATATCCGCTGTGGTTACCGATGTGAATCGTTTACTGGCCCATGATGTGGCCGATTCCGGCGGATTCATGACCCTGTTTTATTTAAATATCGATCGTCTAAATCGTAGATTAAACTGGGTCCGTGCCGGACACGATCCGGCAGTGTTTTACGATCCCCGGACCGGTATTGTTGAGGAATTACGCGGATCCGGAATGGCGATGGGCATCGATGGAGATCATGTCTACGAGCAATTCACCAAGGAAAACCTGGCCGCGGGGCAAATTATTTTAATGGGAACGGATGGTATCTGGGAGGCGCAAAATTCAAAGGGTGAAATGTTCGGCAAAGACACCCTTTATCGGATTATCCAGCAATATCCGGATATGGACGCCAAAGGACTGTTGACCGCCTGCCTTTATGCCCTTGATAAATTTCGGGATGGCGTCAAGCCGGAAGATGATGTGACCCTGGTGGTCATAAAAGTAACCGATAATTAGTGCCGGTCCAGAAATATACTTTTATATTTTGGGTATTTAGTGTAATCAAATGCCAGGCATTAAGGGAATATTCCACTGGATACTTAACTGCAAATAACACCAATTTTGGGTAAAATCATACCCTGGCCAATTAGGCCGTGAATCTTAAGATTAAGGAGGATATATGGGTACCAAAGGTCATGGGATCGAAGAATTAAGCGGATTTGCCATGGAATTCATCAAAGAGGCCGGCAAAAAGGCCCTGCCGTTTTTTGGTAAAGGCAGGCCCCAGGTTAAATTTGATCAGGGGATGGTTACTGAAGCGGATCTGCGCATCACCGAATTTTTTCAGGAAAGACTGAGCAATCGGTTTCCTGACCATCATGTGTTTCGCAATGATGAAATGAAGGAAAACTACTCCCATGAAGGCCAGCGGTACGTGTGGATTTTTGATCCGGTGGAAGGCGTGGCCAATTATCAGGCCGGGATTCCCATTTGGGGCATGTCATTAGCACTGCTTGATAATTTCTGGCCCATCTTTGGCGTTTTTTATATGCCGGCCACCGGCGACTTATTTCATGCCCGGGCCGGCAAGGAAGCCTTCTGGGGCAAGAAGAAAATGCAAATTGCGGATTCACATATCAATGATGAAAGCGTGATGTTCACATTCTCCCGGTTTCACCAGCATTATCGTTCGAACTTTCCGGGCAAGATCCGTAACCTGGGGTGTGCCTCCGCGCATATATGTTATGTGGCCATGGGGCGGGCCGACGCTGCGGTGATTGCCAACGAATCCTTTCAGGGTATGGCGGCGGCACGGGTGATAATTGAGGCGGCCGGGGGAAAAGTCTGCACCTTTGACGGCTGCGATTTTCATTTGAATGAATACCTGGACGGACAGAGAATTGACGACCATTTGCTGGTGGCAGCCACCGGTAATTTTATGCAGGTTAGAAATAGCTTAAAGCCGATTTCCTGATCCGGGTGCGCGCACGAACCTGTTTTGGTTTCTTTTTGAGCCATCCGTCCAATTCTGGACATATACACGCTGGTTTATTACTTATCTGGGAAGCGTTCCAGGCTTCATTTTAGCAGAACAGTTTTCCGGCAGGGGCTGGTATTCATCGATTCGTCGACTCTGGCAAATTGCCATCGTCTCCATTGGGATCGGGATATATAATGTTGAACTGAGCCTTAGAAACGGCGACCGCTTTGTTCTCTATACCGATGGCCTTGTTGAGGCCTTAAATCCGGCCGGCGAAATTTTCGGCTGGGATCGCTTTAAATCATTTATCAAGTCAAATGGCGGCCTTGATGCCGATCAATTTAGCGACAGGTTCTTAGATGGTATTTCGAGGTGGTCCGGTAGGCCTTCAAAAGGCTCACTTGACGATGACTTAACTTTGATGGTTGTTGATTTTGAGAATGCGGCAACATAATATAACTGCATCCTTTAAGCTATCACCACCCTGGGGGACCATTCCCGCCTGGCAGGAAGCTAACAACAGCATCGAGCTACATATTAAACGCTACTATCCCCAACTCAGGCCTGCGATACAGATCGCCCAGAAAACGCGCAGTTGCCTGGAGTCGATTTTTCCCTCCCTCGATGACCTTTGCCTGAACACATGCCCCCGGTGCCCCGATGTCTGCTGCCTGTCTGCCAGCCCCTGGTATGATTTGCGGGATCTGATCTTTTTGCATTTTAACCAGCTTTCAATTCCCCTGTCCCAAACAATTTCAAGTTCTGAAGAAACCTGTCGCTACCAAAACCACAAGGGTTGCAGCCTGCCGCGGATAACTCGACCTTGGATTTGCACCTGGTATTTGTGTCCTGCTCAAACGGCCAACCTTAAAGAAAGAACTATTAACCGGTGGCAGGCCTTAAGCCGGGTGCTCGGGAAAATAAAAGCCCATCGCAAAAAGATGGAGGACGAGTTTATTCGAATAATTTTAAATGAGTAGCAGCCAGTTGGTCATCGATACTATAGTTTTTTAAACCATATTGTTAAGGCAACATTGGGGTTTAGTTTATGATCGATTAGGGTTATACTGATATTATAGCTTGTTTATACCGCTTTTAAGAATACTTTCCGCAATACAGAAGGTTGGTATTCGGGGGTGTAATATAGCGTTTGAGAAACGAAACGTTTTTTTGCAAAAGCCTATATCCGTAATTGAATTGTCCAATTGACTTCTGGTTTTAGGCGACAGATAAGCAACTCATGGATGAAAATGATATTGAAATAATTACTCCCGAAGACGAGATACCGGTCGTATGTCCGAAATGTCAAACGTCTAACCCGGAGGGATCCAACTTTTGCTTAAATTGCGGTTTGTCACTGCTGCGATCCCAGCCAAACCGTGCCAATTGGATCTGGCTTACGATATGCGTTCTCATCTTTGCCGGGATGATGGTTTATTTTTATCAGCGGTTGTCAAAATATGAGTCCAAAAAGAATATTCCGCAAATTTCTCAATTATCGGTTCCGGCTCCCCGTAAAAAAAGTACGGTTCCGGTTAAAGAAAAAATCACTGTAAAAAAAGACCTGAAAATCCAGCCGGTTTCTGAAAATATAAAAATCCCGGTGGGCCTTGTTGTTATCAAAGACATTACCGGCAAGGTCATCAACGAGATACCGGTACCGGTGCTCGGCGGCGGCTGGGTGGCGCTGCCGAAGCGACTTTGCCTGGGTGGGGTCGAGTGGACCCTGAGGATGGGGCCGGATACGGAGGTCAGTATCGTCGCTGGACTCTACAATGACTATGACAGGGTTGGGCTCTGGCGTATTTTGGATGAATTTAGCATTGAAGGGCCGGAACTTTATCCCTGGTCGGCCGAGGAGCCATTGACCTGGCTTTCTATACGATCGACCCATTCGCCTGAATCCCTGGAGATCACCAATACCCGGGAAGAGGGATATTTTATCGAAGGCAACCTGCCGGCCGATTTTAATGAGCCCGGTGTGGTGTTTCAAAACGGACGGGCTATCGGCTGGACCTTTGGAGAAGGTATCGCCGGTGCCTTTGTCTGGAATGGTGACCAGGGACAATACCTTAGACCTGAGATTCGGGTAGATGATTTTTATCGCATCACTTTTGCCAACAGTAGAGAAGAAGAATTTACGCGTGCTCTCGGGATGGGAACAGACTACCTAGAACTTGAGCGGTTGGAAGCCTTTGTAAACGGATTTCGATTTGAACCCAAGCTTACGGACGAGGATACACCGGCCCATTTACAGAAAGATACTGTGATCGAAACCATGCGGCCTTTGGTTGCAAATTCTTTAAAAGCCGGTTCGGCCAGGGAAGTTGCCAATCTGTTTGATGTTCAGATTCTTTCGGAAGCTGGCGATATTGAGTTGTTAATGGAAGTAGCCCGGGCAACTTCCCAAGGCAATGGATTTGAGGATGGCATTGAACTGACCGAAAATGTGGTCGAACTGCTGTCACCGCTAAAAGAACAGGATACGATTCAGCTGACCAAATTTTTCTCGGAGCTGTATCAAAACTGGGTTGTGTCTTTATATAACAAGGGGAGTTTGCAGGCTGCCCGAAGAGCATATCGGATTGGCAGCCGGAAAATGCCGGAAGATCTCGGTATCCATTTGTTGGGGGTCCAACTGGCCTTGGCAGACTATAACTGGGCTGAGGCTGAAGAGCTGCTGGAGATGAAAGAATACCCGCCTTCTTTAAATGATAAAGTTAAAAATTTGCAGAATCAAATATCTGAGTTAAAAGCTCAAGAAGGAAAAATCGTTATCAACTTTATTCCCGGCAACCGTTATATTCCGGTATCGGCGATTGTTAACCGCAGTGCGGATCAGAATTTTATTGTTGATACCGGGGCCTCCATGGTCACGATTCCGCGCTCAACTGCGGATTACTTGGGCCTGGCTGTTGACGAGCGCAATCCCATGCGCAGGGTGTTCACTGCCGGCGGCGTCAAATATGCCCCTGAAGTAACTCTGTACTCGATTACCATTGGGGGCTGGGAAGTTAATGAGGTCAAAGCCCTGGTTCTTGACATTCCCAATCAACCCGATTTAGGGTTGCTGGGGCTTAACTACCTGCAAAGATTTCGAATGGATATGAATACGGAGCAAGGTGTCCTCCTGCTCGAACCCCGCTGAATTGGCTTTTAAAGCAGCATCTTTTGTCTCATAGCTGCGTTGTCACGCAAATTGAAATGCTCACGTACTGACGTGTACGCTCCGCTTTCAATTTGCGGGACGCCTTGCTCTCAAACAAAACTTGCCACTTTAAAAGCCAATTCACGGGGGTTAAAACTTTGTTGAGCACCTTAGCATTAATATCCGGTTTCTG
>Ga0265303_10001217_pt1 | contig 15661 bp, 14 predicted proteins | sample Helome_2_FD_192494 | JGI IMG/M metagenome (GOLD analysis project Ga0265303, IMG submission 192494) | Marine sediment microbial communities from subtidal zone of North Sea - Hel_20160317 (Illumina Assembly) | ecosystem: Environmental > Aquatic > Marine > Subtidal zone > Sediment ... | reverse complement strand
AGGCGCGCGTCGTCGACGGCCGCCTCCAGAGATTCGCCGAACGCGATGATCAATGAGCGCAAGGCTTTCGGCGGCAGCTCCTCGGTACCGATCTCAACAAGAAAGTCGGCAGGCCGGGTCACGTTGCGGAGCCCCCACCCTTGACCGACTCAAGCATCGGAAAACCCAGCGCTTCGCGCGATGCGTAGTAGGCTTCGGCAACGGCGCGAGCCATTTTTCTGACGCGCAAAATAAAGCGCTGCCGCTCTGTGACTGAAATGGCCTGCCGCGCATCGAGCAGATTAAACACGTGGGATGCGAGCAGCATTTGTTCGTAGGCCGGCAGCGCGAGCCCGAGTTCGATGAGCCGCGCGTTTTCATGTTCGGCATGATCGAATTGATGAAATAGTTCGTCGACGTCGGCGACTTCGAAGTTGTATTTCGACTGCTCGACTTCGTTCTGGTGGTAGACGTCGCCATACGTTATGCGGCCCAGCGACCCGTCCGTCCAGAGCAGATCGAAAATGCTCTCGACGCCCTGCAGATACATTGCGAGGCGTTCGATGCCGTAGGTGATTTCTCCGGTGACCGGGCGGCACTCGAGGCCACCCACCTGCTGGAAGTACGTGAACTGCGTGACTTCCATACCATTGAGCCAGACCTCCCAGCCAAGGCCCCACGCACCGAGAGTCGGCGACTCCCAGTTATCCTCCACGAAGCGGATATCGTGCACCGACGTATCGATTCCGATCGCGCGCAAGGAGTCGAGATAAAGGTCCTGAATGTCAGCCGGCGATGGTTTTATGGTCACCTGGTACTGGTAGTAATGCTGCAACCGGAATGGGTTGTCGCCATAACGGCCATCGGTCGGTCGGCGTGACGGCTGCACATACGCCGCACTCCATGGCTCGGGCCCGACCGCTCTGAGGAAGGTCGCCGGGTGAAAAGTGCCCGCACCCATTTCCTTGTCGTAGGGCTGCAGGATGACGCAGCCGCGTTCCGCCCAGTATTGCTGCAGCTTGAGGATCAGGTCCTGAAAGCTGAGCACCTTGGGCGAGTTGTCCTCACTCATTGCTGTTTCACCGGGCTCAAACCCGCGCAGTATATAGGAGTTCGGCAAGGGTGGGAGGTCGCCACGGGGCCGACGGCCGGAAATGAATTGCGGCCCGGTAACCCGTCATCTGTATGGCTCGCTGCGCTGCGCTTTACTTCCGATGACGGGCTCCGGGCCCGCAACGCAAACACGCACACGGGTGCCAAGACTAGCTGCACAAAAACGGTGCAGACGCGAGCCAAAATGCACTATACTGGTGCGGAATGGAGAGGACGCGTACAACGCACCTCAATGAAATCATAGGATTACGGAGCGCACCATTTTGGCACGCTTCCTGCAGCTACAGAATCAATTGGCCCGGACGCGCCGGGCCTTATTGCGCTTTTAAACTGGAGGAAAGATCCATGAAGCCCAAGGAGGTACTCGGCCTCATCAAAGAAAGTGAGGTCAAATTTGTCGATTTTCGTTTCACGGACACGAAAGGCAAAGAACAACACGTAACCGTGCCCGCCCATACGGTCGACGAAGACCTGTTTGAAGATGGCAAGATGTTCGATGGCTCGTCGATCTCCGGCTGGAAGGGCATCAACGAGTCCGACATGATTCTGCTGCCGGACCCTGCGTCTGCGGTTCTGGATGTCTTTTCGGATGACACGCAACTCAACCTGCGTTGTAACGTCATCGAACCGGGGACGATGCGGGGCTACGACCGCTGCCCGCGGTCACTGGCCGAACGCGCCGAGGCGTATCTGAAGTCAACCGGCGTCGCTGATACCGCGTACTTCGGCCCGGAGAACGAGTTCTTCGTCTTTGATCACGTATCGTGGGACGACTCGATGCAAGGCGGGTTTTACAAGATCGATTCCGACGAAGGTGCGTGGAACACGAACCGCAGCATCGAGGAAGGCAATACCGGCCACCGGCCGACCGTCAAAGGCGGCTACTTCCCCGTACCGCCGGTCGACTCGCTGCATGACCTGAGATCTTCGATGTGCCTGGCGCTCGAGGACATGGGTATTGAAACGGAAGTGCATCACCACGAGGTCGCGACCGCCGGCCAGTGTGAGATCGGCGCGCGGTTCAACACCCTCGTGCGTAAGGCCGACGAGGTGCAGATCCTCAAGTACGTCGTGCACAACGTTGCGCACGCGTACGGCAAAACGGCAACGTTCATGCCCAAGCCGCTCGTTAACGACAACGGTAATGGCATGCACGTGCATCAGTCACTGACCAAGGATGGCGAAAACCTGTTCTCGGGCGACGGCTATGGTGGCCTGTCCGAAATGGCGCTGTTCTACATTGGCGGCATCGTCAAGCACGCGAAAGCGCTGAATGCGTTTACGAATCCTGCGACGAACAGCTACAAGCGGCTCGTCCCGGGCTTCGAGGCGCCGACGATTCTCGCGTACTCGGCGCGCAACCGCTCGGCATCGATTCGTATCCCGTACGTGTCGAACCCGAAGGGCCGGCGTATCGAAATTCGTTTCCCGGACTCAATGGCAAATCCGTACCTGGCGTTCTCGGCAATGATGATGGCCGGCCTCGATGGCATCCAGAACAAGATCCACCCTGGCGACGCCATGGACAAGGATCTCTATGATCTGCCCCCGGAGGAGGAGAAGGAACTGAAGCTTGTAGCCTTCTCGCTGGACGAAGCGCTTGAAGCTCTCGACCAGGATCGGGAGTTCCTCAAGGCAGGCGACGTGTTCTCCGATGACCTCATCGATGCGTATATCGAGCTCAAGGAAGAAAACGTCACCAGGCTGAGAATGACGACCAGTCCGGTCGAATTCGACATGTATTACAGCCTGTAGAGGCTAAAAGTGTGAACCGGGCGACATTTTGTCGCCCGGTTACTGGCCCACGCCCGGCTGGAATTGCTATGCTAACTGTATGGAAACACGCTCGATTTTCGCTCTTGTCTGCCTCCTGGCGGCTGCGCCCGCTTTCGCGGAGGCGTATCGCTGGGTGGATGAAGACGGCGTCATCCACTTCTCCGATCGACCTCAGGAAGGCGCCGAAGTGGTCCAGCTGTCCGAGTATTCTCGCAATACCGGCGCCAGGCTCTATACCGACAGCAATCCTGCCAACGACGACGACGACGATGAAGGGGCAGACGCGGCGTTCAGTTACCAAAGCATCTCTATTACGTCGCCAGGCTCGGAACAGACGCTGTGGAATATCGAGGGCGTACTGAACGTCGCGGTGTCGCTGACGCCGGGGCTGCAGCGCGGCCATCGGGTGCGCGCGTACTTCGACGGCCAGGCACGGATGGTAGGCGGGACGACGTTTCAGATCGAGGAGGTCTGGCGCGGAGCGCACAACATCCAGGTGGAGATCGTCGACTCGACGGGCAAGCTCATGATTCGGAGCGAGCCGAGTCGCTTCTATGTGCAGCAGAACACCGTCATCGGAAGACGCCGCTAGCCCGTAGCAAACAAGGCCATTCCGGCGACGACGGCACGAACGACCGGCAGTCGCGCCGTATTCTCGACAGCCTGAGCGCAGGCGTCATTCTACTTGACGCGAACCTCCTGATTACCGGCCTGAATCCCGCCGCGGAAAACATTCTCGGCATCAGCGTACAGCGTGCACGCGGCAAATCGTTGCTGCGCCTCGTCGACGATGAGCCGGAGTTGCGCGACGTGCTGGCGCGCGTCATCGAAACGGGCGACCACTACGCAAACGAGCTGCGGCTTGGTCCGACCGAAGTTCACAACGAAGACCGGATCGTCGACTGCCGCGTCGCACCGATCGAACTGGACAATGCGGTGCTGCTCGTCGAAATGACGGACGTTACGCGGCGCTCGAAAATCAGCCGTGAAAACGCATTGATGATTCAACACGGCGCGGGCCGGCAAATGATTCGTCAGCTCGCGCACGAGATCAAAAATCCGCTGGGCGGCATACGCGGTGCCGCCCAGCTGCTCGAAAAACAATTGCGCGGTGGCGCGGGAAACGACGCCGACGAGCTCACCGAATACACGGATGTCGTGATCAGCGAGACCGACCGGCTGGCGGGGCTGGTCGACACGCTGCTCGGACCGGGCGGCCCGCCGAACAAACAACCGGCCAACGTGCACGAGCTGCTCGAGTACGTGGTTCGTCTTATCGAAGCGGAGGAACAGAAGAGTATTGTCTTCAAGCGTGACTACGATCCCGGCCTGCCATTGATCGATCTGGATCGCGATCAGATGGTCCAGGCGCTGCTGAACCTCGTTAGAAATGCAGTGATGGCTCTCGAAGGGCAAGGCACGATCACACTCAGGAGCCGCGCGGTAACGAACTTCACGATCGGTGAAATCCGGCACCGCGTGATCGCGTCGATAGAAATCGAAGATGACGGTCCCGGCATTCCTTTCGAGTTGCAGGACTCGGTCTTTTATCCACTGGTTACAAGCCGCCCAAGCGGCACCGGACTCGGCCTGCCGGCGGCGCAGGAATTGCTGAGCCGCCACGGTGGCCTGATTGAATTCGACAGCCGGCCGGGCAGGACAGTGTTCCAGGTGCGAATCCCGCTCGAACAGGAGCAGAGCTGATGGCGGCGCCAGGTCTGGACGTATGGGTGGTCGACGACGATCAGTCGGTCCGCTGGGTGCTGGAAAAAGCGCTGCGCCAGGCGGACATGGTGGCGCGGAGTTTCGAGCGCGCCGAGCATCTGCTCGAAGCTATCGAGCACGGCGAGCCGGATGTGTTGATAACGGATGTGCGTATGCCGGGGATGAGCGGCATCACCTTGCTCGAACGGCTGCGAAGCCGCAGCCCGAACCTGCCAATCATCGTCATAACGGCACACTCCGATCTCGAGAACGCCGTCGCCGCATACAAAGGCGGCGCTTTCGAATACCTTCCCAAACCCTTCGATATCGACGAAGCGATCGAACTGGTCAGGAAGGCGGCGCGACAAAACGGCCAGCCAGCGGCGGGCGAAGCGCAGTCAAAACAACAGATTCCATCGCTGATCGGTCAGGCGCCGGCAATGCAGGAAGTGTTCCGCTCAATCGGGCGGCTGGCGGGGTCCAGTATGACGGTGCTGATTACGGGTGAGTCCGGGACCGGCAAAGAGCTCATCGCCCGTGCGCTGCACGAGCACAGCCCGCGCGCCAATAGACCTTTTGTCGCATTGAACACCTCTGCAATCGCAGCCGAGTTGCTCGAGTCGGAGCTGTTCGGCCATGAAAAGGGCGCCTTTACGGGCGCAGATGCCCGGCGCATAGGGCGCTTCGAGCAAGCGAATGGCGGCACCCTGTTTCTCGATGAAATCGGCGACATGTCGCCGGCGCTGCAGACCCGGTTGTTACGCGTGCTCGCCGAAAGCGAGTTCTACCGGGTCGGTGGGCAAACCTCGATAAAGGTCGATGTGCGTGTCATTGCAGCAACGAATCAGGACCTTGCCCGAGCCGTCAAGGAATCGCGCTTTCGCGAGGACCTGTATCACCGGCTCAACGTTATCCGCATCAACTCGCCACCGCTGCGGCAGCGCCGTACCGACATCCCGATCTTGCTCAGGCACTACCTGACCGAATCGGCCAGTGAGCTCGACGCGCCAACGAAGTCGATAGACGCCGATGCGCTCGATGTGTTGCTGAACTACGAGTGGCCAGGCAACGTTCGCCAGCTCGTCAACGCGACGCGGCGGCTCACCGTTACGGCGCCGGGTGCGGTCATTACCACCGAAGACATTCCCGTCGACCTGGGTGGTCAGGTGCCTTCGCAGCGCGCAGCGCAGGAATGGACGAATAGTCTGGCGATGTGGGCGGAGCGGCAGCTCAGCGTGAATGAGAGCGGGCCGTTACTTGATACGGCGCTGCCGGAGTTCGAGAAGACGCTGATTCAGATCGCGATGAGCCAGACCAACGGCCATCGCCAGGAAGCGGCGAAGCTGCTCGGTTGGGGCCGGAACACGCTTACGCGCAAGATGAAGTCGCTGCAACTCGACTGATTGCAGGAACGGACCGCACTCGGGACATTTGTCTCCCTCATGGCTCGCTGCGCTGCGCTTTACTTCGGTCGACAAACGTCCCGCTCGCGGCCCATCTTCATGCCTACCCGCTGCGGTCGGCTCCTACAGCCGCAATGTGCCTACGAGGTCGGTGACAGAATTCATCTTGTGCCGTCTTAGGTAGTCGGAGATGCCATCGTTGATCTTCGTGCACAGCAGCGGGTCGTAGAATAACGACGTACCAATACCGACGGTTATCGCGCCGGCGATGATGAACTCGATCGCATCCTTTGCGGTCGTGATGCCGCCCTGGCCGATGATCGGCACGTTGTGTGGACCGGCGACATCGAAAACCTGCTTCGTCTTGAGCAGCGCGATCGGCTTGATTGCCGGGCCGGACAGTCCACCCTGCACATTACCCATCACGGGCTCGCGTTTCTCGATGTCGATCGCCATGCCCATGATTGTATTGATCACCGCGAAAGCGTCGGAGCCAGCCTCGATGCAGAGCCGCGCGTTTTCCTGAATGTCGGTCTGGTTTGGAGACAGCTTGGTAATGATCGGTTTGCTCGTAACAGCGCGGCAAGCCGCGACGACACGCGCGGACATCTCCGGGACATTGCCGAATTGCACACCACCTTCTTTGATGTTCGGGCAGGAGATGTTGATCTCTATCGCGTCGATCGGTGAATCGTCAAAGCGTTTCGTGACCGCTACGTAGTCATCGATCGTCGAGCCGCAGACATTCGCAATGAAGCGCGTCTCGGCGAAGTCCAGACCCGGCAATATGTCGTCAACCACCTTGTCGACACCGGGGTTTTGCAGGCCAATGGCGTTGAGCATGCCCATCGGTGTCTCGCACACGCGATGCGGCGGATTGCCGAGCCGGGGCTCGAGCGTTGTGCCCTTGAGAACGATGGCGCCAACATCCCGGTTCGAGAACCCCTCGACCCGTGTGTATTCCTCGCCAAAGCCAACACAGCCCGAGAGCAGCACGATCGGTGACGCCAGAGACAGGCCGCAGAAATCGACTTGGAGTGAATTTGTTTGAGAGTCGGGCATTGGATGCGGCATTCTACGTCAATGTTTAGCCTGATTCTCTACGAACCGGAGATCCCGCCGAATACGGGCAACGTGATTCGACTGTGCGCGAACACCGGGGTTTCCCTGCACCTCATCGAGCCGCTCGGTTTTGAGCTCGATGAGCCGCGACTCAAGCGAGCCGGTCTCGACTATCGTGAGTTCGCGAGTGTGCAGACACACGAATCTCTGGATGCCTGCCTGGAATCACTGGGCGCTCCGCGGCTATTCGCGCTGAGCACGCGCGGCAAGACCGCGCACGACCAACCCCGCTATCGTGAGGGCGACGCGTTTGTACTGGGCCCGGAAACCCGCGGCTTACCGCAGGAACTACTCGATGCGCTGCCGCCCGGCCAGACACTCAGGCTGCCGATGCGCGATGGCAGCCGCAGCCTGAACCTGTCCAACGCTGCCGCCGTTATTGTTTTCGAGGCCTGGCGGCAGCTTGGCTTCGAAAATAGCGTCTGACTAAACCGCGGGTTCTATATTGCTATTGAGCCGGAACAGATTGCCCGGGTCGTGTTGCCCTTTGATCTTGCTGAGCCGCTCGTATGCGGGACCGTAGTTGCCGACAGCCCCATCACCGTCGAAATCAATATTGTCGTAGTAGCCACCCGTGAATGGTGCGATCGCTGCGTGCAACGCACGCGTTGCTGCGATGAACTCCTCGTCCTGCTCCGCAGAGCCCCACGCGGTGAGCATCACGAGCATTACCTCGGCGTTGCGATGCGGGAACGCCGTATCGAGTTCGCCAACGCGTTTGACGGCGCCCCCAGCGACGTGATTGGCGAGGAAGGTGCGCGGGTCGTCGGCATCGATAATGGCGTCGACGAGGCCCTGGCTCCACTCCTTGATCATGCCGTTTTTGGCATAGGACCTGACACCATGCGCCAGCAGGTTGTCCAGGCCAGTTTGCATGACCATGTGGTCCTGCACGGCGACACCGTCAGCGAGCGGCTTGCCGATCTTGCGCAGCGGTTCGAGTTCTTTCTCGCCAACCGCCGGCGCGCCGTTATAGACGACATCCATCATGATCACGCGGTTGATCTCGGGCAGGGTACCGATCGTCGGTCCGACATACATTTCGTCGGACAGGCCGGCGGACCATTCTGCGTAAAACTCGAGTACATCCCTGGCCTGGTCTATCGGCCAGATGATGCTGCCCGACAGGACGTTGCGGTCAAACGGATGCAGTTGGTATTCGAACTCGGTTGCGACACCGAAATTGCCGCCGCCGCCGCGAATTGCCCAGAACAGATCGGGCTCTTCTTCTGCACTGACGTTGCGGACCTGACCGTCTGCCGTCACGAGCTGCGCACCGGCCAGGTTGTCGATTGTCAGCCCATATTTGCGATTCAAGCGTCCAAAGCCGCCACCGAGCGTATAGCCACCGACGCCGGTATGCGAAACAACGCCCGCTGTTGTAGCTAGTCCTTGCGCAAGGGCCGCGGTATCCAGCGCATTGAGTAGCGCCCCACCCTGCGCACGTGCACGTTTTGTCTCGGGATCGGCTGTCACCGTGTTCATCTGCGACAGGTCGATCATCAGCCCGTCATCACAAATCGACTTGCCGGGCCAGCTATGGCCGCCGCCGCGAACCGCGACAAGCAGTTCGCGCTCGCGAGCGAATGTTACCGCCTGACTAACGTCGTCGGAGTTCAAGCAACGTGCGATAAGCGCAGGGCGCTTGTCGTGCATGCCGTTCCATATCGAGCGTGCGCCGTCGTAGTCAGGGTGGCCTGACAGCAACACCGGCCCTGTCATGCTTTCGCCAAGCTCTTTGATCGCGGCTTTTTCGAGCTCAATCTCGGCGCCGTCGAGGGAAATGCCGCGAATACTCATGTCAGCCTGAGTGGCTACCGGCGCCTTCTTCCCACAGCCCGGCAGAATTGGAATCGCAGCAGCTACGCTGGCAGCTATCGCGGTGCGGCAGAATTTACGTCGGTCCATCATGATTCCCCTTGTCCTATTATTAGAGTGATGTCTAGCTCAAATTAACCAGGCTCGATGTTGCTGTTTAGCCTGAACAGATTGCCCGGGTCGTGTTGCCCTTTGATCTTGCTGAGCCGCTGGTATGCGGGACCGTAATTGCCGACAGCCCCGTCGCCATCAAAATCGATGTTGTCGTAATAGCCACCCATGAACGGCTCGAGTTTGTAGTACCACTCGCGCGACAGCGCGATAGCAGATTCATCGTCCACCGGGTCCATCCAGCCACCTCCGACACCGATCATGGTTTCAGCATTACGATGTGGAAAAGCCGTATCCGATTCGCCGACGCGCTTGGCGGCGCCACCTAACGTATGCGTGAACATCGCCAGCCGAGGGTCGTTCGTGTAGGACTCGAGCATCATGTCGACGAGACCTTGCGTGATTTCGCTGGCCATGCCGTTCTTGATGTAGGAACGTACACCGTGGCCAAAAGTCGCATCTTCCTGCGTCTGCATGATCATGTAGTCCTGCATGCCGACGGCGTCGTCCATAGGCGAGCCGATTTTCCTGAGTGGTTCGAGTTCTTTCTCGCCGGTGGCCGGGTCGCCGTTGTAGACAACCTCCATGATGGCGATGCCAGTGCCATCGGGCATCGTGGCAAGAGCCGGACCCACGTACATTTCGTCGCTCAGCCCCTGATACCATTCACCATAGAACTCGAGCACGTCACGTGCCTGTGCGATCGGCCATACGATGTTTCCGGAAAAGAGCGTCTGCTCGAAGGGGTGCAGTTCGAATTCGAATTCCGTGACCACGCCGAAGTTGCCACCACCACCGCGAATTGCCCAGAACAGATCGCTTTCCTCGTCGCCGCTGATGTGCCGCACGTTGCCATCGGCCGTGACGATTTCCGCAGACTTGAGATTATCGATGGCGAGGCCGTACTTGCGATTAAGGCGCCCCATACCGCCGCCCAGCGTGAAACCGCCGACACCGGTATGCGAGACGACACCGGCCGTCGTAATAAGCCCGTGCTCGAGGGCGGCCGTATCGAGCGCGTTCAGCAAGGCGCCGCCACGAGCCGTTGCGCGTCGCGCATCGGGGTCGGCCGTGACTGTATTCATGAGTGACAGGTCTATCATGATGCCGTCGTCGGCAACGGACTTGCCGGGCCAGCTGTGTCCACCGCCGCGGACGGCAGTCAGAAGTTCGCGCTCTCTCGCGAAGGTGACGGCGTTACTGACGTCTTCACTGTTCATGCAGCGGGCGATCAGCGCGGGGCGCCGATCGTGCATGCCGTTCCAAATTTTGCGCGCGCTGTCGTACTCCGGGTGGTTAGACAACAGCACCGGGCCCGTCATGCTTTCGCCGAGCTCCCTGAGCGCGGCGCGTTCGAGTTCTATTTCTGCACCATCGAGAGAGATGCCACGAATACTCGTTACAGCTTCGGTGGCGACAGGAGCCTTGCGTTCGCATCCTGGCAAAGCAGGAATAGCGGCAGCCATGCTGGCGGCAAGTGCGGTACGACAGAATTTACGTCGGTCCATGATGATCCCCTTTCGTTTTCTTGTTGCGTGCTTATTGGGACAAGCTTAGAAGATTCGTGCGCGTTTGCCAGTTTGCAGCGGTCAGTGCTCCGATCCGGCATGCATGCGCTGTACCTCGTCGTCGCTCAGGCGCAAAAAGCGGGCTGCATTCCAGAACAACACATCCCGCTTCTGCTCGTCGGAGAGAAACGGCGCGTCGTTGATGACATCGATCGAGCGCTCTATTGTCTCGGGCCAGACCATCTGATCGGAACCGAACATCACGCGCTTGCCGAAGCCCGCATCAAACAGCCCTTTCAGGTAACGGTAAAAACTCTCGCGTTGCTGCGTGTAAACGATCACGCCGACCTCGACGTGGACCTGCGGATGCGCATACATAACGGCTAACATGTCATCGAGCAACGGGAAGCCGGCGTGCATGATGTACAGACGTAATTCGGGATGTGCGGCAAGGACCTCTTCGGTGGTCAGCGCGCTGTGCATGCGGCCACGGTACTCGCTCGCGCCGAGGTACATGACGCCGGGCGGACCCGTTCCGACATGAATTCCTGCAGGGATGTCATTGGCCTCGAGCATCGACCAGTAGGGCTCGAGCCGCGGGTCGTCAGGAACGATGCCCTGATACTGCGTCGTTATTTCCGAGAGCACCTCCAACTTGCCCGCGTCGCGCAACGCAACAAGCTCTTCGGGAGAAGGCGACGCATCGTCGAGCCTAAAGCCGAGGCCGGGCATGAATCGCCCTGGCGCTGCGAGCATCCACACATCGACCTTCTCGCGCGTGCCGCTTAGTACGCCGTATACATTGTGTTTGCGCGCTTGCGCCAGCGTGCGCTCCAACAGCTCTTCATCGGACATCGGCGACCAGACCGGGTCGTCGCAGGGCGGTTCTTTGAGGCCACGCATAAAGCTGGCGGCGTAAGGCTCCTGCTGATCCCAAACAGGCATCTGCATCGGCGTACACATGCCTAGCGGCGGCGGGCCCTCGGCAGTGTAGTCGAGCGCATGCAGGTGCATGTCAATGACCGGCGCGGGCGTATCTGCCGGCGCCGCAGCGGAGAAGACCAGGCAGCAAAGCGCAAGTAGGCAAAGAGTCGAATTCACGGATATCTCGTGCGGCTCTAGTGTTCAGATTTGAGCGCGCGGCTCATCAGGTCCGCCACGGCCTCACGGGGTGGTTTCCCTTCGTAGAGTATTCGATAGACTTCGTTGCAGATCGGCATTTCGATGCCGAGCTCGTCGGCAACTTCTTGCACCGCTTCGGCGGCCATGACTCCTTCGACGACCTGCTGGATTTCTTCTTTCGCTTCCTCGATCGACATGCCGCTGGCAAGTGCGAGCCCCATGCGCCGGTTGCGGGACAGGTTATCAGTACAGGTTAGAACGAGATCGCCCATGCAAGCGAGGCCCATGAAGGTCTCACGTTTTGCACCCAGAGCGACGCCAAGACGCTTCAGCTCTACGAGTCCGCGCGTGATCAGCGCAATTCTTGTATTGGCGCCGAAACCGAGGCCATCTGACATGCCGGCCGCGATCGCCAGCACATTCTTGATCGCGCCGCCGACCTCGACGCCGATGATGTCATCGGAGGTGTAGGCGCGGAAATTATCGCTGGAAAGCGCCCTGGCCAGTGCCTCGGCGAAACCGCTGTCGTTGGCCGCGATGGTCATCGCGGTCGGCAGGCCTTCGCTGACCTCCTTGGCGAACGTCGGACCGGAGAGCACCGCCATGGGGCGGTCTGAGCCCAGCACTTCGGCGGCTACCTGGTGCGGCAATTTGCCCGAATGCAACTCGAACCCTTTCGTCGCCCAGCACACTCGGGACTCGGGGCCGAGCAGCGGTCGAATCCTGGTCAGCGTGTCTCGCAGGCCGTGACTCGGAACCACGACGAGGATGTCGTGCGCGCCGTCGAGGCATTCGTCGAGGTCGGGATAGGCCGCAAGGTTGGGCGGGAAGCCGGCGCCCGGAAGATAACGTGTGTTCTCGCGATCGGCCGCCATGGTTGCGAGCAGGTCGAGTTCGAGAATTCCGCCGAGGCGCACGTCCGCCCCACATCGGGCGAGCTGCATGGCCAGCGCCGTTCCCCAGGAACCCGCGCCGACCACGGCAATTCTTTGCGCGTCAGTCGAGCTAATCAGTGCTTCTCCGCCGCCTCCGCCGCCGCGGCATTCTGTGCAACCTGCTGCATTGACTGCTGATAGAGTGCGTCGAAGTTGATCGGCTGCAGGACGAATTCGGGGAAGCCGCCTTTCTGGATAATCCCTGCGACGGACTCCCGGGCGTAGGGAAACAGGATGTTCGGGCAGAAGCTGCCGACGATGGCCTTGAACTCTTCCTCTGCATAGCCAACGATGTCGAACATTCCGGCCTGCTGAATTTCCACGAGGAAGATCGTTGCGTCATCCTCTTTTGCATCGACGGTTATCGTCAAAACGACCTCATGCAGACTTTCCGTCACCGGCGTGTGGCTGCTGCGCAGATTCAGGTTTGTTTGTGGTTTCCACTCCGTTGCAGCGAAGATCTTTGGCGCCTGTGGGGACTCGAAAGAGAAGTCTTTCAAGAAGACCTTGTTGATGGATATGTGCCTGTCATCTTTGTTTTCGTCTGTCATCTTGTTTTCCTGAAGTTAGTGGCGCCCGGCACGCCGAAACTTGTCGGGCGTTGTATGAATACTTATTTCTTGCGCTTGGTCTTTTTGACGCTGACGACCGGGAGGCCCGCCTGGCCCCAGGCCGCCATGCCGCCTTTCAGGCCATAGGCGCTTTCGAAGCCGGCTTTTCTCAAAGATGCGATCACCTTGTTCGACGAAATGCCGCTGTCGCACACCGCCACAACGGGCTTGCCTTTGAGTTTGGTGACCTTGTCATGTCCTACGTCGAATTCGTCCATCGGGATGCTGCGGGCGTTCACGATGTGACCGTGGGCATAGGCCTCGGCGTTTCTGAGGTCAATGACCGCTGCGTCGTTATTGATCAGCATGACAGCGTGCGTCGGATCGACGTTCACCATGCCGCTCGCCTTGCGCCGTAGCTCCGTGAGTATCAGGACAAAGAAGCTGGTCACAAAAGCCAGCACCAGCAGCGTGTGATTGCCGGTGAATTCGAGAAATTTTTCCATGGGTGTTTTTCGGGGCGGGAGAAGCGACGCCCGGCTTGTGGCAAAGGACGCATTATACCAAACTGCCGAATCATGAAACTGCTCTCCGTTGTCTTATTATTTGTGCTAACGGCGGCCGCGCCTGCCGGGGCGCAGGCCCCTGAGGGCGAATTGGCGAAAATCAAGGAGCAGGAGCTCGAAGAGGTGCGCGAGCGCATCAGCGAGTTGAAGCAGAGCATGGACGACAGCGCCGCGACGCGCGACCGGTTGACGGTGGAACTGCAGGACGCTGAAGTCTCGATCGCCGAAAAGCGCATCCGGCTCAAAGAGCTCGAGCGTGAGCGCCAGTACAGCACGCAGCAGAAGGCCAAGCTGGATCAGCAGCTGGCGGCTCGCGAAGCGGAGCTCGACGAGGAATCGCTGGAGCTGGCGAATCAGGTCCGCGCCGCATATATGAGCGGCAGCCAGGAAAAAATCAAGCTGCTGCTGAACCAGCGGGACCCGGCGACTCTCGGCCGGCTCATGGCCTACTACGGGTATTTCAATGACTATCGCGCCGGAAATATCGAGGCCGTCACGTCGGCTATTCGTGAGCTCGCCAGGCTGCGAAGCCAGGTTGCCGCCGAGGAGGCGAGAATAGCCGACCTCGCGAAGGCGCGTTATGCGGAACTGACCCGACTCAACGCCGTCCAGGAAGAGCGCCAGCAACTGCTCGTGAGGCTGCGTAAGAAGATTGTCGACGAGAGCCGCGAAGTTGAAAGACTGGCCGCTCAGGAAGAAGACCTGTCGCGCCTGATCGCCGAACTGACCAGCATCTTGTCCGACTACCCGATCAGCTCCGAGCAGCCGTTCAGCGAGTACAAAGGTCGGTTGACCTGGCCGGTGGCCGGGACGCTGGTGCACGACTTCGGGCAGCCTCGCGTCGGGGGCCGTCTGAAGTGGAACGGCGTGGTGTTGGTGGCGCCACGCGGCCGGGAAGTTCGTTCCGTCTATCACGGTCGAGTGGTTTTCGCAGACTGGCTGGCGGGGATGGGCTTGCTGGTCATAGTCGACCACGGCGAAAGCTTCATGACGCTATACGGCTACAACGAAACTATCCTCAAGAACACGGGCGACTGGGTAGCGCCAGGTGATGTCATTGCGACCGTGGGTGATAGCGGCGGCCAGTCGCAGGCAGGCCTCTATTTCGAGCTGCGCCGCGGTACACAACCGGTCAATCCACAGCGATGGTTCACGCGTCGCCCCGGACAGTAAAAACGTGACGGGAGCCTGTAGGCGCATACCCGACGCTATGCTATCTTCAGGAAACCTGTACGGTCGTAAGTCGTGAACAGGTGCGCAGGGAGACATGTATGCTAGTGAAAACCAGAGCTATTCTGGTTGTGGTTATCGGCACCGTGATGGGCTTGAGTCTGTCGTTGAGCGGTGGCCTGATTGCCAGTCACTACGATCCCGAGGAAGAAGAGCTCGCATTGGAGCAAGCGCGGCTGTTGGCCGAGGTCATGCAGCGCGTCAAGCACGATTATGTCGAACCGATCGACGACAGCGAACTACTCGAGAGCGCTATCCGTGGCATGGTCAGCGATCTCGACGCCCACTCGCAGTATCTCGACGCAGACGAATATCGCGATATTCGTATCAGCACGACCGGCAGCTACACGGGCATCGGTATTGAAGTCAATGACAAGAATGGCGCGATCGTAATAATCACGCCGATGGCGGGATCCCCCGCGGCGCGATCGGGACTGCGTAGCGGCGACGAGATCATTGCGGTAGATGGCATCGCCGTCGAGCCGGACAAGCTGCAGGAAACCATTGGCCGCATGCGCGGGCGCGCCGGATCAAAAATCAGCGTAACCGTCAAGCGTGACGAGGAAACGGTTGTTCACGAAATGCGCCGCGAAGTTATCCGTGTCGCCAGCGTACACCATGAGATTCTCGAACCGGCATACGGCTATGTGCGCGTCAATCAATTCAGCGAGACAACAGCGCGTGAGCTGAGCCGGGCAATCGACACGATGCAGGATGATGCTG
>Ga0265303_10001215_pt1 | contig 15667 bp, 9 predicted proteins | sample Helome_2_FD_192494 | JGI IMG/M metagenome (GOLD analysis project Ga0265303, IMG submission 192494) | Marine sediment microbial communities from subtidal zone of North Sea - Hel_20160317 (Illumina Assembly) | ecosystem: Environmental > Aquatic > Marine > Subtidal zone > Sediment ... | reverse complement strand
GCCCGGAAGACCCGCCAGCTGCTGCAGCACCCGCCGCACCAGGGATCGGGCCAGGCGGCGCTTGTAGCCGGGCGGCGAGAACAGGTTGCTGACCTCACCGAGATCCGCTCGCGCCGCATCGGCGGCCGCGTCGATGGTCTGTGTATCGAGCCCGCCCGCCGCGACGATGTCTGCCGACCGGTGCAGTATCACGGGGCGCGAAGTGATGGAGCCCAGCACGAGGCGCGTCGTTGCACCGCCGAACCAGCCTGCGACCGTGCCGGCCGCGTAGTCCAGCCCGTTGCGCTGGGCGACCTTGATGAAGGCCGCGACACCGGTGGGGGGCGGCAGGTGGATCTCCGTGAGGATTTCACCGGGCTTCATGGCCGTGTAGTCGATGCCGTCGTCGAGATAAAGATCAGCAACCGCGAGCTCGCGCGAGCCGTGGCGGTCGACGAGCGTGACGGTAGCGCCCAGCGCAATCAGTGCCGGTGCGGTATCCGAACTGTTCAGCGAGTGGCAACGCGCCGAACTCTTGATCACGTGGCACAACCCGCCGTCGGTCTTGAAGCAGGGCTGGCGACTCTCTCGCCATTCGTTGCTCTGGTTCGTGTACCAGCAGCGAGTTGGCAGGCACAGATTGCCGCCGAGCGTCCCCATATTGCGCACGTGCTGCGAGCCGACTGCGCGAATGGCGTCGGCCAGGGCAGGGTAGCGCCGGGTCACCGCTTTGCTCTGCAAAAGATCCGTCAGGTTGCAGCCGGCGCCGATGCGCAAGCCGCCGTCCGCGGTTGGCTTCACGTCCTGCATCCCGGGCAGATCGCGGATGCTCACGAGTCGCTTCGGCGTGACCAGCCCGAGCTTCATATTCACCAGCAGGTCGGAGCCACCGGCGACCACGGCCGTCTCCGTGCCCGGCTCTGACAGCCAGTCGAGACCCTCCCGCAGGGTCGCGGGTCGCAGGTACTCGAAAGGCGGGAGTTGCATGGAGTAGATTCTCCGCGCCTGCCGCGGTGCTGCGAATCCGTATTAACCGTGGGGACCGCTGCCCGGATAGCCTGTCGACCGGGCAATCCAGGCTCAGCGCCGGGGTGTTGGTTTCAGCCCCCCCTGCCAGTCTGCTTCGTTCAGGCGTACCCGGCGCGCAAACGGCTAATCGACGTTGCATGTTCGGGATGACCAACCCCTTCAGGCAGACAATATTATCTGGGGGTCACCCGGAGCCGGTCGTTGATCTGGACCTGGCAAAGCCCAGCAGAGCGATCGCGCTGGCAAACAGCGCCATAGCCGGCGGTACAGGTACGGTCGAGACCCGCACAAAATCGATCTCCAGCTCGTATTCCTCGTTCGCTCCCTCGGAGAATGCCGGCCAGCAGGCTTGCGAATCCGTATTACTCGTGGGGACCGTGGCCTGGTGTACCAACTTGTTGCTATTGCTTGATGCTCATCCGTGCTGGTTTAGCCTGCAAGAGGCGCGGTCTCGCCTATCTGCAACTCCGATAGCAACTCCTGAGCGTCGTATAGGTGTCGTCGACGCACGCGGTAACCTTCAACCCATCACGGGCTGTTCCGGGCCGCACCCTGCTGCATGCTCGAACTGATCCAGCGTGAATGAGTTCGCAATCCCTGGCGCACTGCGTTTGCGATGCAGTATCAAACTCGGGCATATCCTCGGAGGTTTCCTGCGCAGCACATGCATACAAGAAGGTTAGCGTGATCAGTAGCGTCAGCAGCTTCATTTTGCCCTCAAACATCGGGTCGCTATTCACGTTTACACGCGAATGACCAATATGCCAAATAGCCGACCACATGAGAAATCGCGGCAGGTTAGATGATCGTACTTCAACTTTGCTTATTTGTTGTCGGTTCCCGTATTGTATATAGGTGATGTCGGGTTGGGTGAACCTTCCACGAAAAGCTTACCGACCCCAGGGCAAGCACGTGAAATTGCGCATTTTGTTGCTGCTATCCAGCGTAATGCTGGCTGGCTGCATCCCACTCGTAAAGCAATCCTCCGCGCCACCAGTTGTCCATCCCCAGCTTGGCGAGTTATTCGCAGTCGGAGACGAAAATACGATGGTAATCCCGGTATGGGAGAAATATCCGGCTTTCATATCCGAAGACTCTATAAGGGAGTCTTCGACATTAAGGCTTGGTGATCCCGTATTCGCCCAAGCCGGCGCGCTATATCGTGTGCACGACCAAATTCCCAGCAGGACGTCCGCAGGACTAGTGATGCCGGTAGCAGGAGTAGGCAGGGGCATATTCTTCTATGGATATATTATCGTTTCAGAAACAGGGAATATCTTTTTGTTGGACAAGTCATACGATAGCAGAGACCTGACAAGGCATGCGTCAATTGCCGATGACAACAAAGAGGAGCTGATTGCTTTCATGGCATCAGGCAAGCGCGACGCGTTTGGGGACTCGGAAATCTGGGGCTTCTTTGATAGCAAAGAAACAAACATTGAGTTTGGCGACGCGGATCGAAATCGGGTCATTAGCTTTTTAATGGATGAAGTTGCGACACGTTGAAATCCTTTATGACAGAAAGCTTGTTTTCGTCCGATCGGGTGACGTCATTCAGCAGGAGCGGTGAAAATTCTGACATTCGCATCAGCACAATAGATATGTAACCCGTGCTCCCAGGCGCACGCGCCACTGGCGATGGCCCGAGTGAAAGCGGCTTATTCCTCTACCCGCCGCTCGTGCTTTACCCAGTCGACCTCCATCGTCCAACTCTCCACCGTCATGGGAGACGGGTTGATCTTGGCGAAGTTCAATACCGCGAAGAGGGGCTCCGGGAACTGGTCGCCTTGCCCCTCGCTGCGGTGGATCACTTCACCGTCGAGGAGGAATAGCAGATTGCTCCCGTCCCATTCGACCGCGTACTCGTGATAGTCGGCGAGCGTGGCTTCCTGAACGTGCATTAGCTGCTGCCAGTCGCCTCCACCACAGTATCCAAGATTCTTAATGGCCCGGGCGGCGTAGTGGTCCGGGCCGCCGTCGCTGTGATGTTCGAAGATGTCGATCTCTCCCGAACCGGTCATCGGCCAGCAGACGTTCTCGTCCTCCTCCTCGACCGGCGGCTCATTGTTGCGCGCTCCAAGCAGCCACCACGCCGGGAACATGCCGGACTGACCGCTGTCGCGTACACGAAGCCGGGCGGTCCAACGCCCCTTCACGAACTCCTGGCGGTTCTTCGAGGTGATACGTCCTGCTACATACCGCGTGGGCGGGTGCTGATCTTCGGACTTGCTCAAGTTGTCACACTCGGCGGGCTCGCCGAGGTCGACCACGCGGAGCTTCAGCGTTCCGTTGCTGACTGCCCGCGTGTCGTGCAGATTGTTCCGGACGTAGCACTGATCCTCGTCGTTGACCCAGAGAAGCTGGTCCTGCCAGTTCTCTGGATCGAAGCGGTCGAAGTCGTCGAAGAAGTCGACTTCCCACTCTTCCGCCATCGACGTCACAGTCGCCGCCGGCCCTTCGGGCTCCGAACTAGTGCAGGATGCGACCGCGCAGAGCACAACTCCCAACAGGGTAAAGATCCAGCGGGGCTTCATCGTTGCCATGAAAGGATGTCTCTTCTTCTGGTCTGAAGTGTGCGTGCACACCGGGTAAGACAGGCTCCGGGTCCTGGACCTATGCATGTCGCGGCCTGGTCAGGCGCCGCCAGATCTCGGGTCGTCTGCGTTTCATGAGTCTAGTCCGTGCTCGTTTCGTTCACCATCGATTGCGTGGCGCCTTGCCGGACAGGCCGATGGCCATCCTCGACGCTGGCTGGGCCAGCGACTGTTCGACCGCAACAGTTGTGAACTCAAGCGGCAGGCAAGGCAACAGGGGTGAACCGACACCTCCTGCCACGGGCCGGCGGCCTGTGACCGTCGCAATTGGGCAGAGAGATTGCGGATGCGCCATGGCGGTCATTTGACCCGCTTATCTGCCGGAGATATCGTGAGATTTAAGGGTGCCTTTGGAGCGCCGGCGCAAACTGGCGCTTCCCGGGGCGTGCCAGACATATAATCTCCGACAAGGCCACGCACCATGAAACACCAGCATTCGCGCTCTGTCTTCAGGTCCTTAACGAAGACTCTCATCTTACTTGCGGTGGGTGCCGTGCTATGGGTGAGCGTGTCGCCCGCTTCTGCACAGGACCAGCCGACGCGGATCGTCTTTGCCTCGGGGCCCGATGACACCGGTACGGTGAAACGCATCGTCGACGATTTCAATGCCGAGCACACCGGCCGGATCCAGGTGACGTGGCGGCAGATGGATCGGGACAACAACACCCACCACGACCAACTTGTAACCGACTTCGAGGCGCAGGCGGACGGCCCCCACGTCATCGCCAGTGACGTGATCTGGACCGCGGAGTTCGCGAAGAACGGTTGGGTAGAGGACGTGACGAAGCGGTTCTACCGCGACTACGAACGCGCCGCGTTCCTGGGACCAGCGCTCGAGTCGGCGATCTACCGACTGCGGATCTGGGGCGTGCCCTGGTACACCGACACCAGCGTACTCTTCTACCGCAAAGACCTCCTCGCCGACAGCGGTTTCGACGCACCGCCGCGCACATGGGACGAGCTCATCCAGATGTCGCGTAAAGTCATGAAGGACGCCGAGATCCGCCACGGGTTCGTCTTCCAGGGCGCCGAGTATGAGGGCGGTACCGCAAATGCCGTGGAGTATATCTGGGGCGCCGGCGGCGAGGTGATGAGGGGCGAGTTGCTGCTGACCAGCCCATTGCGCGGCACCCTGGCCGAGACCGACGCGGTCACCATCAATAGCGCAAATGCCGCCGCCGGGCTCGACGCGGCGCGTCGCCTGATCGCCGAGGGCGTTGCGCCTGCGGAGGTCGTGACTTACCGCGAGCAGGAAGCGCTCGACGCTTTCCTGGCGGGTGACGCCGTGTTCCTGCGCAGCTGGCCGTATGTCCAGGGCATGCTGCAGACGTCCCCGCTCTCGGACGCGCAGGTCCAGGTAAGCGCGCTGCCCGCCGCGTCCTCGGCAAATTTGGGATACAGCTGCCTCGGCGGCTGGAACCTGATGGTGAACGCGCGCGCCAGCGACAAAGAGGCGGAGGCGGCTTGGGAGTTCATCGGCTACCTGACCTCGCCGGACCAGCAGAAGCGACAGGCACTGGAAGCCGGGCTGCTGCCCGTCGTCGAATCGCTGTACGAGGACCCGGACGTCCTGGGCGGTGTCCCGGTCGCAGCGCTCGCCAAAGAGATAGCTTCACAAATCCGCGCCCGCCCGATGACCCCCTTCTACTCCGACATGTCCGCGCAAATCGCGAGCGCTTTCCATCGCGTCCTTAACGGGGAACTTACGGGAGCTCAGGCGGTGGAGGCACTCGACGGCGATCTGCGAGCGATCGTCATGCGCAATCGCTGACCCGAGAGATGGGCCCAGGGCCGGCGAGAGACTAGATTCGTTTCGCCAGTTGCCGGATGCACTCCGCACGCTGGGCAATATCCTCTTCCAGTGCCTGCAACTCCCCGAGAATCGATTTCGCCACATCCTGCTTCTGCAGGTTAGTGTCGAGTAGTTCCTCCAGTTCAGCAATCGCGGCACGCAGCGCGGGTTCGGTTTCCAGCACTGTCGCAGTCTTGTCCGTGTCGGGTTCAATAGCCCGCGTCTTCTGCACCCGCGGGAACTTGTATTTTCGGCTCATCGGCAACAGCGATCCGGGACGCCGACGATAGACGATTCTCAGGTAGTCGACTGTTTCGAGCCCACTGACCGTGAATTTCTGGATTTCGTCAGGATGTCTGACGCCCATTTCAGTCAATTGCGGATACTTTTCCATGATTCCTCGGTCAACAGTTGAAGCCGAACCGTGCCCTGTCTGGGGCTGCGCCCTGCCAGGATCGTTGAATTACACCCGCCTATCTGCGGGGTCCCGGGGGTTCTACAATCGGAAGGTATTAGGGCGCCTGGAGAAACACTAGCACCTTCTTTTACCTCTTACTAATCAGCCTGCTGCCCGTGGCGTTGTCTTTCTTCAGTGACAGTGTAGATCGGCGCCGATTGCTGACCATTTACGTCGGCATAAAGGTTCTTACGATCGCCTGGATTCCGGATGCGGCGCAAAAAAAAGCCCCGCATCAGCGGGGCTATTCTTGATCTGAACTGTCTCAGATTCAGGCGAATCGTTTTCTGAACAGGGACAGCGACCCGAGTGCACTAAGCATCAGGATCAGTGCACCCGGGACCGGGACAACTGTGAACGAAGCATCGTCGAGAAATGCCACATTGAGGCCGGCGGGGCCGAGCAAGCTCTGGAGATCGAATACCACTCTTGCGGCGTCGGCGCCGGCCGGCACGATATCCATCACCGAGAACATCTCCCAGGTATCGGTGAGCATCGGCATGAGGTTGTCCGTCCGGGCGATCTCGTTACCGCTGGCCGAGTCGAACCACTCAATGCGGATCTCGACGCCGGAATTAACGGAGCCGCCTTCGGAAAAACCTGTTAACCAGCCGCTGAACGTGGCGTCCAGGCCGGCATGCAGCCCGGTAACTTCCTGGAATATGCCGACGAAGGTGCCGGAAAAATCGGAAATGAAGATTTCCGCCGATGCCTCGCCGGTGCGCGGATTGTTGGGGCTGGAAAAAGCGGCAAAATTTACCCCCCCTTCTCCGGCACCGCCGAATGCAAACCAGTCGCCTTCAGGGGGCGGTCCCTCGAAGGCTATGAAGGATTCAAAACCGGAGTTGCCCAGCAAATTTTCGCCAAGCATCGTCGTAGCGGAGGCCGCCGACCCGGCAAGCGCCAGCGTCAGAGTCATCAGAAACGTTGCGACAGTTTTCATCAAAATATCCCCTTTATTATCTATTTTATGACTGCCTGAGAAGAATGGCAGCTTTGCCGCTTACCGAGTTGCAAGAAAAATGGGGCCGGTGGAAACCGGCCCCATGATCTTCGTATCGGACTAAGCCCGAGTCACTTGCTGATGCGGCGTCTTGCCGCAGCCAGCAGACCTAACGCGGAGCCGAACAGCCACACGGCAGCAGGAACCGGGATCGGGATAATGTCCAGGGAAGCTGCGTCGAAGCGTGGGGCGCCACCGTCGTTAGCGAACAGCGCGAAACGCACAGACGCGGCTCCTTCAGGAGCGACGCCGCTAATGGTCTTTTCGATCCACTCATCCTCCGGGGCTGAGCTATCGAATGTGTTGTTGGTGAGTATGTCGCCGAGAAGGTCGCCGCCTGCATTGCGGAACTCGAGATTAACCGCGGCAAAGCCAGTCACCTCATCCCCACCGGTGGGGCTCATGATCCAGACCCCGGCATTAACCGTGTCTCCGGGATTCACGTCAAGGTCCTGAAACGCACCGGCGACGAAAAACCCTTTAAGCACGACGGTACCGTCAAACGCACCAGCCGAACCGATGGGTTCGGGGCTGCCTTGAATGCGGAACGCGTTGCCGAAGGCTGTCCACCCAGCTCCCGCGCCAGGTTCCTCGGCTCCCCCAAACGGCGCGAGCTCGAAACTTGGATTGGCTAATAGATTGGCTGACGCGTTCGCCACCAATAGGAAGCTCGCTGCCATTGCAATGGCGATGCGCGAGCAGTTGCTTGTCAGTTTCATTGATATAGCCCCTTTATTATTTCCATCTTGTGTTGTTTGTGTGGCGCTAACACCCTGATGCGTTAGCTGGCCTTTTTTTAAATCAGCCGCTGGCCCGAATCTGAGAGGGCGACGTGCTGAACTTCTAGCCTCAACAATATTACCTGTTTGACAACGCTGTCAACAAGGATTCCGGAAACTTTCTTTGGCGCAGGGTGTTGCGCGCGCGTTATGTAAAGCGCTGATAAGTCAGAGGATAAAAAACTCTATCGCTACGTAGCGGCATGATGGATGGACAACGTGCGGTGAGCGGCAGCCATGGTGTGGTTTGGGACCGGTGTGTCGTGAAGTCTGCCGATCGGGAGGGCAGGGTCACGATCGGCCAGTCCGGGCAGTTGCACGGCGATTGTCAAAGGATAGGAAACTCTAAGGACAAACAAGGCTGTGCGCGTTAAGTTAAATTGATCCGCCGAGCCCTTCACGGGTCCTACGGAACTCAGGTTGTTCAAGCAGTGGCCGGAGCGCCCCGCCGCTGCTCGAGTTCTAATCTGACTTCGTATGCCTTTTCTTCCGTCATCGAATAGGTCGCGATGGCCCATATCGCGATCCCCGACGTTGCGCACGGGATAAATGCGTCGCACAACCGCATGAGGAATATCGTGCGCTCCGTCTGATCGCCCTGCAGCGCGACGTCGAATCCGGTCGCGTTCAGCAGGAAGCCACCGGCAGCGAGCGCAGCCGCCATGCCGAGTTTCACTACCCACCAGAAGATCGACCCGTACATGCCTTCGCGCCGCTCACGGGTCTGCAGTTCGTCCAGGTCGACAACGTCGGCGATCATCGAAGGCATCAAGGTGAACAGCGCGCCGAGGCCGAAGGCCATCAGTGGTGCCGGCACCAGCAACAGCCAGGGTATGTCGGGGTTGTAGCAGACCCATTTCAGCGCGTAGCCGACCATCGAGATGCCGATCGCCACATAAAATGTCCGCTGCTTGCCGAGTTTCGTGCCCAGCCAGGTGACGAAGACGACGACGCAGAATGTCGAAACCGCACCCAGCGTGCCCGAATAACCGGCATATTCCGCGCCTTTGACGGTATCGCCACCAAAGACGTAATAAATGATGACGTAGAACTGGAACGACGCGATCAGCATGAAGCCATTGAAAACGAGGAAAGTTGCGGCACACAGTTTCAGGAACGGCTTGAACTTGAGGGTCGTCAGGAATCCGTGCAGAAACCCCTTGATGTTTGCCAGGACGCGAGTCATCACTGCTTGCTGCCGGCGCTCGTGTTCCTGGCTTTCCGTCTCGGCGACGAATTTGAAGCGCTCGCGCAGGAAGATCGCCGGGAGGATACCAATCACGATGACGGCAGCGGCAATGACGATCGACAGCCCAGCCGCGCCGTCAACCATGTCGTCGAACCAGCGCTCGTTCTGCATGATGAGCAGGAACCATGGTGCAATGACGTAGGCGAGTTGGCCAATGAAGTTCTGCACGCCCATCAGTCGGGTCCGCTCGTGGTAGTCCGGGGTCAATTCATAGCCAAGAGCCACCCAGGGCGTGGCAAACATGGTGTACGCGAGGTAGAAAAAGAAGGATCCCGCCAGGAAATACCAGAAATAGAAGGATTCGCTCCTGCCATCGGGCAACTGCCAGAGCAGCGCAAAGATGACGGCAACGACAATAGCGCCAACGAAGATATAGGGCCGCCGCCGTCCCCAACGGGTTTTGGTGTTGTCGGAGATGTAGCCCATCAACGGATCGGTGATCGCATCGGTCAGGCGGGGCAGGGCGCCGAGGAGACCGACGAGCGCCGGATTCATTCCCAGGCCGAGGTTCAGGACGATCACCATGCCGCCGATTGCGGCGGCCAGGAGATTGTTGACGAATGCCCCACTCCCGTAGACCAGCTTCTGGTAAAACGGAATGCGATCCTCGGCCGAGGTCGCGTGGTGGGTGACTTGGCTCATGCTGTTGTGCCCGGTTGTGGTCCTGGGTCTTGAGCGCTTAGTGTGCCATCGTCCAACAAATTGACAGCGCTGTCAAACGTTGCTACAAAGCCTGCGGACGTGAGCGATGACTAAGACTACAGCAGTTACATTGAATGAGCCGGACGCGGTCGAGCAACGGGTCGCGGATTTGTTGGCTCGAATGACGCTGACCGAGAAGGTCGGGCAAATGCGCCAGCTCAGTGCCAGTGAAGGCTATCCGCCTGATTATCTTGCAGCATTGATCAGAGCCGGGTCCGTCGGTGCGGTGATTAACCAGGCTGATGTGCACATCATCAACGAGCTGCAGCGGCTCGCTGTCGAGGAAAGCCGGCTGGGGATTCCGCTGCTGGTCGGCCGTGATGTCATTCATGGGTTCAGGACAATTTTCCCGATACCGCTTGGACAGGCGGCCACCTGGAACCCGGAGTTGGTGCGCCAGGGCGCGCGGGTAGCGGCGCTCGAGGCGGCGGCAGCGGGCATCAACTGGACATTCGCGCCGATGATCGATGTTTCGCGCGACCCGCGCTGGGGCCGGATTGCGGAAAGTTTTGGTGAGGACGTCTTCCTGACCGCCGCGCTCGCGGTCGCAATGGTGGACGGTTTGCAGGGTGACGACCTTTCGTCGCCCGGCAGCATCGCCGCCTGCGCCAAGCATTTTGCCGGTTACGGGGCCGTGGAAAGCGGGCGTGATTATGCGGCCACCAATATTCCGGAAAACGAGCTGCGCAACGTCTATTTGCCGCCGTTCAAAGCAGCGGTGGAGGCCGGCGTGGCGACGCTGATGACTTCATTCAGCGATATCGACGGTGTGCCGGGCACGGCCAACACGTTTCTGCTGCGGCAGATACTGCGAAACGAATGGGGTTTTCCGGGTATCGTCGTCAGCGACTGGGATTCCATTCACCAGCTGCAAATCCACGGGTTGACCGAAAACGACTGGGAGTCAGCTTTCGAAGCCGTGACTGCCGGTGTCGATATCGAAATGGCCGGCGAGGTGTACGCCAATCACCTCGCTGCACTGGTCGAATCGGGTCGAATCGCGATCGGCATGATCGATGCCGCCGTCGCCAACGTGTTGCGCACCAAGTTTCAGCTCGGATTGTTCGAGCCTCCGCACGTCGAACCGGCGGTGCACCCCTCACCCGGGAGTGAGCACGCGCTGTTGGCGGCGAAAAGGATGGCAGCGCAAAGCGTCGTGATGCTCAAGAACGATAGTCGCACCCTGCCGTTATCTATAGAACAGTTGAGTTCCGTGGCAATCATCGGTCCGCTGGCGGACGCACCATACGAGCAGCTGGGAACGTGGATTTTTGATGGCGACGTCGCGCTGAGCGTTACGCCGCTGGAAGCGATTCGCACCCTGCTTGGTGATGCGGTTGAGGTCCGTCACCTGCGTGCGATGGAGAATTCGCGCAGCCGGGAGACGGAGGCCTTCAACGAGGCCGTCGAAGTCGCGCATGCCTGCGACCTGGCCATTCTGTTTCTCGGTGAAGAATCAATCCTGTCCGGGGAAGCGCATTCGCGCGCCGATATCCATCTGCCTGGCGACCAGGCGAAGCTCGTGGAACGTATCAGGGAAACCGGCAAACCGGTCATTGCGGTGATCATGGCGGGCCGCCCACTGACGCTGGCAAACATCGTCGATCATGTCGACGCGCTGCTGTTCGCCTGGCACCCGGGAACGATGGCTGGCCCGGCCATTGCAGATCTGTTGTTTGGCCGTGAATCGCCCTCCGGAAAGTTGCCCGTGTCGTTTCCCCGCATGGTTGGGCAAATCCCGATCTACTATAGCCGGAAGAATTCCGGCAAACCCCCGTCACCCGATAACATCGTGCACATCGACGAAATCGACGCGTTTGCCGAACAGACGTCCGTTGGCATGACTTCATTTCACCTGGATGCGGGATACACGCCGCTGTTCGCCTTCGGTCACGGGCTGTCCTACGCGGAGTTCGAATATGACCACATTCGAACCGGCGCACACACGGTCAGAATCGGCGACACGGTGACTATCAGCGCGGAGTTGACCAACAGAAGCGACATTGCCGCAGACGAAATTGCGCAGTTGTACGTGCGCGACCTGGCCGGGAGTGTCACCAGGCCCGTCAGGCAGCTGGCCGGGTTCCAACGGCTGCGTGTGGAACCCGGCCAGACCGTGACCGTCGCGTTCCGGCTGCATACCGATGATTTCGCGTTCTACGGGCGCGACCAGCTTTTGGCGACAGAGCCCGGGGAGTTCCACGTCTGGATTGGTGGCAGTTCGGATACGGAACTCAGGACGGAATTCCGCATCGTCGCGAGCGGTTGAAACGCGGGGCCACGCCGGTGACACAACATGTGCGATTCACCGTCACGATCGCCTTGATCGTGGCGCTCGGCGGATTCCTGATGGGCTTCGACGCCTCCGTGATCTCGGGTGTCGTCGGCTTCATCGAGACCGAGTTCGAACTATCCAAGCTCGAACTCGGCTGGACCGTGTCATCGCTGGCGTTCACGGCGACGCTCGCAATGATGGTGGCCGGTCCAATCAGTGATCGCATTGGTCGACGCGGGGTGTTGACCGGCGCAGCCGTCCTGTTCGCGATATCCGCAATCCTGTCGGCTGTCGCACCAACGTTTACGCTGCTGGTGATCGCCCGCATGATCGGTGGCCTCGGCGTCGGCGCCGCCCTGATCATCGCGCCCATGTACATTGCCGAGATTGCGCCGGCCGAGACCCGGGGCCGACTGGTTTCCTTCAATCAGCTGAACATCGTCATCGGGATTTCGGCGGCGTTTTTCAGCAACTACCTGATTCTCACGCTCGGTGAATCCGACCTCGCATGGGCGGCGCAGCTGCGCCTGGGAGAATGGAACTGGCGCTGGATGCTCGGTGTCGAGACCTTGCCGGCGGTGTTCTATTTCCTGGCGTTGTTGATCGTGCCGGAGAGTCCGCGCTGGCTCGCGATGCGGGGCAGAGACAGCGAGGCGCTCGCGGTTCTCGAAAAGGTCAGCGGCCCTGCCAAGGCCGCCGCTGAACTGGGGGAGGTGCGCAGAAGCCTCGATGCAGAGTCCGGGCGTGCGAAGACATCTCTGCGTGATCTTTTTCACCCGTCCATGAAACTGGTGCTGACGATCGGGATATCGGTAGGCATTCTGCAACAGATCACGGGCATCAACTCGGTTCTGTTCTACTCGCCAATGATCTTCCAGCGCACCGGCATAGGTACCGACGCCGCATTCATGCAGGCGGTCATCGTCGGCCTGGTCAATCTCGTCTTTACGCTCGTGGCGATCGCGCTGGTCGATCGGCTGGGGCGACGGCCTCTGCTTGGTTTCGGTTTAACCGGGATCGCGGTTGGCATGCTAACGCTGGCGTACGGATTCGGCACTGCGACGTATACGCTTGATCGGGCTGCAATCGACGCATTGCCGGGCGAGATCGATCGGGCACAGATTGCCACCGTCGTCGACGAGAAATTCCAGAGCGACGTCGAGTTTCGCGAGACGGTCTCGTCCGCGATCGGTGCGACAAATTACAGCAAGCATGAATCTGTCCTCGTCAGCAGTGCGATTGACGTGAATTCCGCGCTGGTCCTTGCCGGGATTCTTGGCTTTGTCGCGAGTTTTGCTTTTTCTATCGGACCGATCATGTGGGTACTGTTCTCGGAATTGTTCCCCAATCGGGTGCGCGGAATGGCGATCTCGTTTGTCGGGCTCATCAATTCGACCGTCGCGTTCCTGGTTTCCCTCGTTTTCCCATGGGAGCTTGAGAATCTTGGTAACACGAACACTTTCCTGATCTACGGGATCGTTGCCGTCATTGGTATGGTCTTCGTAATGCGCGTACTTCCCGAAACGCGCGGCCGTTCACTGGAAGAACTGGAGCGGTTACTGGTTAAAGGCTGACCTTGCGTGTCTGCCGGTAAGGAGGATCCAAGGCGTTTGGCGCACCCGGCATTTCCTTTGGGGTCTGCGAGCCTTCTGTGTCGCCGTGCGTGGCAACAACTTTCGCACGGCCGGTTCAGGCGGTCGTGCGATGGCCGCGGCCAAAACCCGCACCGCAGGGTTTGACAGAATGCTGTCAACAGAAAATCCTGGCGGACAGCTACGCCGCAAGCGATCGCATCTTTGCGCTAACAGAGATGCGTCGCGACCAATCGCCCAAGTGCCATTGGAAAACGTGCGGTTCCCGGATTAGTCTCGGTTGCCTGACCATTGGCGGCAGCGAGCATGGCAGCGCCGTTTCTAATTGACAACGCTGTCATTCTTTGATATTGATTGGTGTCAGAAAGGGTGGTACGGGTCATACTCGCCGCTTCGCTTTCGCAGCAATCAAGAACTAATAAAGATCGCCCGCTGCCAGACGAGCACCAGCCAGAGAACAAGTTTCATGGGTCCGAATTCTTTCCTGCTCCTGATCCGCATCACGATTGTATTGACTCTGGGCGCTACTCTGGCGGCCTGCGGCTCGGGAAATGGCCAGGACAGTATTCCCGGTGACCCGGTTCCCGGGTTCCGGCTGATTTTCGCCGATGAGTTCGACCAGAATTCCCCACCCGATCCGGCGATCTGGAACATCGAAACCGGCTATGGCCCCAATAATGACGGTTGGGGCAACAACGAGTGGCAGCTCTACACTGACGAGCCGGAAAACGTGCGCGTTGAGGACGGTTACCTGGTCATCGAGGCGCAGTGTCCCGTGGAGCCCTGCGGTGTGCGCGACGGCACGGTCACGTCGGCAAGAATCAACACGACGGACAAGTTCGAGTTCAAGTACGGCAAGGTCGTCGCACGCATCAAGCCGCCCGTCGGCGAAGGCACCTGGCCGGCCTTCTGGTCACTCGGCGCGAACTTCCCCGAAATCGGCTGGCCGCGGTCGGGCGAAATCGATTTCATGGAGCTGTTCCAGGGCATCTCCAACCCAAGAACAACGCACACCGCCACGCATTGGTGCGACCAGACCAGGCAGGCGCCCGCAACCTGTGCATTTCCCGAAGGCCGGGCTCTCCAAACCCAGAGTAAGGCTTTTCCCGACTCGCTCGGCGACGATTTTCACGTCTGGGAAGTGGAATGGGATGCGGATCGGATCACCGCCAGGATTGACGGCATACCTTACTTCGATTTCGTAATCGATCCCGAGGTGATGGAAGAATTCCGCAGGGAGTTCTTCATGCTTTTGAATATCGCAACGGGCGGTGATCTGGGCAGCGCTGGCCAGCCGCCCAGTGGCAATGAGGTCTGGCCGCAGACGATGCTGGTGGACTACATCAGGGTCTACCAGAAAATCGACGGGTACGACGACGGTGTCGAAGGCGGCGACACTACGCCGCCGACACTCACCGACGTGACCATCGGCTCGAACAATGCCGACCGGAACGTTGCCACGACGGGCGACTCGGTCATTGTGGTTTTCACCGCCGACGAGCCGATCGCGACACCCAGGGTCACCATTGGCGGCATTGCCGCCGATAGCGTAAATGGCCTTGGTACCGACTGGCAGGCGAGCCGCGCGCTGACGGCTGCCGATGCCGACGGCGTCATCCCGTTCTCGATCGAGTTCATCGATCTCGCGAGCAATCCTGGCGTGCCCGCGACCACGACCACTGACTCCACGAGCGTGACCCTGGATACCACTGCGCCCACGGTCACAATCGAGGGCGCGCCGGCGGCTTTCGTCTCGCTCGATCCGCTACCCGTGACGTTCCAGTTCAGTGAGCCGGTGACCGGCTTCGAGGTGGGCGACATCGAGGTGACCAACGGCGCTGCCGGGAACCTGGCTGGCAACGGTGCCACTTACACGGCGGACATCACCCCCACCGGCGTCGGCAGCCTGGTCATCGGTGTCGCCGCGGGCGCTGCGGTAGACGCAGTAGGAATTGCGAGCGAGGCGGCAGCCGATGTCATCGTGACGAGCGGCCTGGATAATCCAAACGCGCCGCTGCTTACGACCGTCAGCATCGCGTCCGACAACGTCAATGCAGGCTTCGCGATTACCGGCGACACGGTGACCATCACCATGATCGCCAACGAGTCCATCACGCAGCCGACGGTCACCATCGGCGGCGCACCGGCGGATCTCGTGACCGGCGATGACGCCAACTGGTCGGCAACCCGGACGACACTCGCCGCCGATAGTGACC
>Ga0265303_10001213_pt1 | contig 15684 bp, 14 predicted proteins | sample Helome_2_FD_192494 | JGI IMG/M metagenome (GOLD analysis project Ga0265303, IMG submission 192494) | Marine sediment microbial communities from subtidal zone of North Sea - Hel_20160317 (Illumina Assembly) | ecosystem: Environmental > Aquatic > Marine > Subtidal zone > Sediment ... | reverse complement strand
TCCCGTTTTGCGGGAGAGACGCGAGGAGCGCCCGTCTCCTGGCGGGCGGCGACGAAGCAGAGAGGGTGCCGACATCACCTAGGCCCCCTGGGCCTCCGGACGCGACGTTGGGGCGGTCCCGGAGGAGCGCCCCAACGTCGCGTTGCGTCTGTTGTCCAGCTTCGGCCTCTATGCCAGCTTCGAGCACACCGTTTCGGTGATCATTGCTGCGACGACATATGGGTCGGCATTGGCGTTTGGCCTTCGATCCTCGATGTAGCCCTTCTTGTCCACGTCAACCATCCAGGGGATGCGCACCGAGGCACCCCGGTCGGAGACGCCGTAGCTGTATTCGGACCATGGGGCAGTCTCGTGCAGACCGGTCAGGCGTTGTTCGATACCTGCGCCGTAGTAGGCGACGTGCTCCTGAGCGACCTCCCCGAGTGCTTCGCACGCCGCGATGATTGGATCCCAGCTCTCGCGCATGGCCTTCGTCGAGAAGTTGGTGTGCATTCCCGCACCGTTCCAGTCACCCTGGACGGGCTTCGGGTTGAGAGTTGCCGAGATGTCGTAGTCCTCCGCAATGCGGTAGAGCAGCCAGCGTGCGAGCCACACCTCGTCGCCGACGGCGACCGTGTCCACAGGGCCGATCTGGAATTCCCACTGGCCGATCATCACCTCTGCGTTCGTGCCTGAGATTGACAGGCCGGCCTCCATGCAGGCCGTCGTGTGGTCTTCGACGACTTCGCGACCCCAGATCTCGTCTGCACCGATTCCGCAGTAGTAGCCACCCTGTGGTGCAGGGAAGCCACCGATCGGCCAACCGTGAGGACGACCGTCCTTGTAGAACGTGTACTCCTGCTCCATCCCGAACCACGGTTCCTGGTCGCCGTACTTCTCGAGCGTCTCGACGGCCGCAACCCTGGTATTGGACTCATGTGGGGTCATGTCCGTGTCGAGGACGTCGCACATCACCAATACGTCGTTTCCGCCTCGGATGGGATCAGGGACGACCCTCACCGGCCGCAGGACGCAGTCCGAAGACCTTCCGGGCGCCTGCTCGGTTGAAGATCCGTCAAACCCCCAGATGGGGGGTCCATCTCCGTCTGGCACAACCTTGGTCTTGGATCGCAGCAGGGCCGTTGGTTTTCGACCATCGATCCAGATGTATTCAGCTCGATAGGGCATGGTTCCTCGCTTTCAGCGGTGTTCTCCGTGGCGCGGGCACGCGGAAGCGCCAACGCCGAGCGCAAGGAAACCCTGGGCCGATTTCCGAGGGGTAACCGGAGTGTGAACACTGTGTTACGAGGTCTCCCCTGCCTGTGGACAACACGGTTTCGCGCCGTACGATGTGGTCTCCCAGAGGTGGAGCATCCATGGATCGCCAGCACGAATATGTCCTCAGCACGGTCAAGGAGCGGGGAATCAGGTTCATTCGCCTGTGGTTCACCGACGTCCAGGGCTTCCTGAAGTCGTTTGCGATCACGCCAGCCGAACTACCGATCGCCCTTGAGGAGGGACTGTCGTTCGACGGTTCCTCGATTGATGGGTTCTCCCGCTCACACGAAGCAGACATGCTGGCGAAGCCAGATCCTTCAACCTTCCAGGTGCTGCCGTGGAAGGCCGACGAGACGGGCGTAGCGAGAATGTTCTGTGACATCGTGACTCCGGACGGCCAGCCGTTCCCTGGCGACCCGCGGTACGTGTTGCGGCGCAACCTCCAGCGCGCTGCCGACCTCGGCTACTCGTTCTACGTTGCTCCGGAAATCGAGTTCTTCTATTTCAAGGACTCCTCCCCGCATCCCGAGGTGCTGGACCGCGGTGGCTACTTCGATCTCACCCCGCTCGATGTGGCGCAGGAGTACCGGCGGTCGACAATCATGCTTCTCGAGCAGCTCGGGATCCCAGTGGCCTTCAGCCATCACGAGGTTTCGCCGTCACAGCACGAGCTCGACCTTCGCCACAACAATGCCCTGTCGATGGCAGACAACATCATCACGACGCGCCTCGCCGTCAAGGAGGTTGCTCTCGAGCATGGCATCTATGCAACGTTCATGCCCAAGCCCCTCGAGCAGTTCGATGGATCCGGAATGCACCTGCACCTGTCGCTCTTTCAGGATGACCAGAACGCCTTCCACGACGAGAACGGACTCCACGGGCTCTCAAAGGTTGGGGAGGGCTTCATTGCCGGCCTCCTCACCCATGCGTCGGAGATCACGGCAATCACCAACCAATGGGTGAACTCGTACAAGCGGTTGGTCGGAGGCTTCGATGCGCCGATCTTCGAAACATGGGCGCGCAACGATCAGAGCGCCCTCGTGCGGGTTCCCGCCACCAAGAAGGGCAAGATCGACTCCACTCGGATCGAATATCGTTCACCGGACCCGGCGACCAACCCGTATCTCGCACTGTCCGTCATCCTCGCGGCGGGACTTGCAGGAGTGGCGAACAACTACGAACTGCCGCCGGAGACGGGATCCGATGTGCTGTCCATGACGCGTGCTGAGCGCAAGGAGGCAGGTGTGCGCCACCTCCCCCACACCCTGCGCGATGCCATCAAGGCAATGGAGTCGTCAGACCTCGTGCGTGAAGCCCTCGGGGATCATGTGTTCGAGTGGTTCCTCAAGAACAAGCGGCGAGAGTGGGCCAGGTACGAACAGCATGTGTCACACTATGAACTCGAGGAATTCCTTCCGGTGCTGTGATGTACATCGCTATCTACCCAGATTCACCAAGCCAGTCCTTGACCACAGCCGTGCTGAGTTCGGGCTACCAGCCGGTACCTGTCGTGGATGTCGCCGATGCGGGAAGGAAGGAGCCATCCGGAGGTTGGCAAGCGGCAATCGTCGAACTCGGCGACCTTCCCGACCTCGCCATCACTGTCGCCGGGAAGCTTGCTGAAGAACTCGCCATTCCCGTGTTGGTCGTGGTTGACCGCACCATGACCCTTGATCTGCTGGAGTCGGACGGCTTCACCGACTTCATCCTCACTCCGCTCGACCCTGCCGAGTTGAAGGTTCGCCTGAACCAGATGGGGTCTGTCTCAGCTCCGAGTCCTGAGGAGCCCGTGCTTCGCTATCACGATCTGGAACTGAATACCGCGACCTACCAGGCCACGATCAGTGGAACACCAAAGGATCTCACCTACATGGAGTACGAGCTGCTTCGGTTCCTCGTGGAGAACCCGAACCGCGTCTGGAGCAGGGAACAGATTCTCTCCAAGGTGTGGGGCTACGACTACTTCGGAGGGTCGCGAACCGTCGATGTCCACGTCAGACGCCTCAGGGCGAAGCTGGGCGAGGAACGCTCCTCCTGGATCACCACCGTCCGCTCCGTTGGCTACCGCTTCGGCTGAGGGTTTCACATGGCAGGAGGCTCCGAGGCCGCCAAGCCCCGGAGCTCCTGAGTTCACCTAGAACTTCAACCAGGTGATCGACTCGTAGTCTGTCATGTCCGTGGCAAGCATTCCGGCGTCAGAGATCGTGTACAGCGTGTCGCCGATGACCAGCGACCGCATCACGGGAGGCGTCCAGTAGCCGCATTCCTCGCACTCGGGCTGACCACTCGGATGCTCGATCTGTGCGACCTGCTTCACACGCTCCGGTGTGGCTGCCACCACCGCCGCTCCCGCAAAGTGATCCTCGGCACCGGACTTCTCATCCCAACTCCACCGCTGGAGCGGCAGGACCGCAATCCCTTCGGGTGGCCACCACAGGAAGGCATGGTGGTCCCACTCTGCCTGTGAGTTCGCATCGTCAAAGGTGAGCCTCGACAGACGCCGAGGGTCACTCGGATCCGAGACATCGAAGACCGAAACCTGGGTTCCAAGGGTTCGCCCCTCGTCGGTGGCATCCTGGCCAACGCCCATCAACAGGTGCTCGCCGATCGGATGCAGATACGACGAGTACCCGTTGATCTTCAGCTCGCCCTCGACAGTCGGATCCGTCGGATCGGACAGATCAATCACGTAGAGCGGGTCGACCTGGCGGAATGTGACCACGTACCCGCGGTCACCAATGAAGCGCACGGAGTAGACACGCTCGTTCTTGCCGAGCCCACCTACGGAACCTGTCTGGACGAGATCATCGTCGCGTTGTTGCATGGTGACCACCGAGGTCTCTGGGACCTCATCGGAACCCCACCACGGATTCCCGTCAGTGACAACTACTCGCAGCGTCCCGTCGTACTCGTCCATGGACCACTGGGAGAGCAGGGTGCCATCGACCTCACCCGAGGCCACGTAACTGGCGACCTCGGGGTCCGAGATGTCGAACATGTGGATCTGGGTCTTCACGTTCTCGGGTGGCGAGTCGCCCTCCCGAGCAATCATGGGCCACACCATCCACGATCCGGTGGCAACGTAGAGGTTCTCGGTGGATGCGTAGACCGTCTCGCCCTCGGCAAGAAGCCCAATTCCGTTTCCGGGCTCGAGTCCCGCATCGATGTCGAGCGTGAGCACGGTGAGCATTGACAGACCACTGAACTCATCGGGGTGGCCGACCTGGTCGCAGCCAAGCAACGGTCCATCGGAAGTCGTGCCGTTCACCTTGTCCTCGAGCACATACCAGGGAACCCAGTTCTCGAGCGTCGAGTCCTCGATCAACTGCTTGTTGGCCTCGGTCGCTTCGCTCTCGGCCTTCAGGCCCCCGCCTTCTGGGTATTGCCATGCGAACCCCGTGGGGCCCGATCGAACGATGACACGCACGGAACCGTCTGCCATGCGGGAGGAGATCATTGCTCCATCCATCGTGAGGGTTCTGACGACCTCCATGTCTGCTGGGTCCGAGACGTCAACCTCCGTGATGACGGTGCGTGGGCTGTACCAGCCGCCAATATCCTCAGCGACGCCGCCGAACGGAACGGCGTTGCTGTCCCCGTTCGTGAGGATGAGGAGCCGATCTCCAGAGAGGAACATCTGCTGTCCCCATCCGTCAATCGCGAGCGATCCGACAATGCGAGGGGTTCCCGAGGCGTCGATCCAATGGAGGCGACCCTGGGCGATCACAAAGATCCGTTCGCCGTCAGTCTTGACGAGATCGGGCTCATCGATACCTGCAACCTGAACATTCGTCCCTGAGTAGTCGACACCCTCAACGCCGCCTGCCGCAGCTGCCGTTGTTGTTGGTGTGCCGGCCGTACGGTCATCCGAGGCCAACGACTCTTCTACTTCAAAGAAGACGTCGGGGCCGTACCACCCGCCCCCATATCCTTGGAGACCGTACGGGCCGACAAGCTCGATCGCATGTCGCTTCACGTAGTCGAGAAACTCGTTGCACGAGTCGAACGGTTCCACCGCTGCGCCCGCTGCGAAGATGCCTTCGCCCCCCACGGGTCCCAGATCGGTTTCAGGTGTCGAATTCTCAGCTGTGCATGCGGTCACCACCAGGGTGAACACCGCTGCCAAAGCGATGATCGAGCGTTTCATGAGGTCCCCTCTCTCGTTCCTCACTGCTACGACGAGACAGGGATCGGCTCGGGTTCCCGCTTTCTTAGAGAATCCTTAGAGGGCTCAGGATGCTCAGCGCTCCGAAGCCCCGAGCATCTCAGCCAAATTCGATTCCCTGGGCGAGCGGGAGGTCGGTGGACCAGTTGATGGTGACCGTCTGGCGACGCATATACGCCTTCCAGGAGTCCGACCCGGCCTCACGGCCACCGCCGGTCTCCTTCTCTCCCCCGAAGGCGCCACCAATTTCGGCACCCGAAGTCCCGATGTTGACGTTGGCGATGCCACAGTCTGAACCCTCGGCAGAGAGGAAGCGTTCAGATGCACGCACCGAGTCCGTGAAGATCGCTGATGACAAGCCCTGGGGAACACCGTTCTGAACAGCAATGGCATGATCGAGCGAGTCGACCTCAATGAGATACATCAGGGGCCCAAAGGTCTCGTCCTGCACAATGGGTGCGTCGGCAGGGATCCTCACGAGCGTCGGCTCGAAGAAGAAGCCAGGGCCCTCGATCTCGTGGCCTCCCGCGAGCAATTCGCCACCCTGCTCGAGTGCAATCTCGACAGCTGCCCTGGTCGTGTCAACGGCCTGCTGGTTGACGAGCGGGCCGACAAGCGTGCCGTCATCGAGGGGATCGCCGACCGGAATCGTTCCGTATGCATCCACGAGGCGCTTCGCCATGTCATCAGCGATGTCCTTGTGAACGATCAACCTCCGCAGTGACGTGCACCGTTGGCCCGTGGTTCCCGCTGCGGCAAACAAGGCCGCGCGAACGGCGAGGTCGGGATCTGCGTCTGCCATCACGGTGATTGCATTGTTGCCGCCGAGTTCGAGCAGCGACCGACCGAGCCGCTTGGCGACCTGGGTGCCGACCTGTCGTCCCATCCGCGTTGAGCCAGTAGCCGAGATCAACGGAATCCTGGGGTCGTCGACGAGCGCATTTCCGACAGGGTCCACGTCGCCGACCGTCAGGTTGAACACGCCTTCGAATCCGGTGCCGCCCATCACTTCGTGGGTGATGTTCTGCACGGCTACCGCACACAGAGGAGTCATGTGTGACGGTTTCCAGATCATCGAATCTCCGCACACGGCGGCAATGAACGCGTTCCACGACCATACGGCAACCGGGAAGTTGAAGGCCGAGATGATCCCGATGGTTCCAAGTGGGTGCCACTGCTCGTACATCCGATGGCGGGGACGTTCCGATGCAATGGTGAGTCCATAGAGCTGGCGGGAGAGCCCGACGGCGAAGTCGGCAATATCGATCATCTCCTGGACTTCGCCTTCGCCTTCGGCGTGGATCTTGCCCATCTCCATCGAGACGAGCGCACCGAGCGGCTCCTTGTAGTCGCGTAGGGCATCGCCGATCGCGCGGACGTACTGACCGCGAGCTGGCGGCGGGAGCATCTTCCACTCCTCGAAGGCGGCCTGGGCAGCAACAACAGCAGACTCGTAGTCGGCGAGGCTCGCTTCGCGAACCGAGGCGATGAGTTCACCCGTACTGGGGTCGAATGAGTCGATGGAGGGGCCACCACCTTCGAGCCAGCCACCGGCATACACACCGGACACGGTGTCCGTGATCCCGAGTGCCTTGAGAACAGCGTCACGTTTCATGGGTACCTCCGAGGTGATTCGTGGATTGGGTCAGCGAGCGGCGATGCACTCGATCTCGACGAAGAACCCTCCGGGGAGGGCGCCAGCCTCGATCGTTGATCGAGCTGGCTTGGCCTCTCCGACGTATTCGCCGTAGACCGCGTTGACTGCTGGGAAGTCGCCGATGTCCGCCAGGAAGATGGTCGTCTTGACAATGTCGCCATAGGTCAAGCCGACGTCGCCAAGAACGGCACCGATGTTGCGCATCACCCGATGGGTCTGTGCACCGATGTCACCCTCGACCCCCGATCCTGTGGCGGGGTCGATCGGCACCATTCCAGAGCAGAACACGAAGCCGTTTGCCTCGGTGGCAATGCTGTACGGACCGAGTGGATCAGGACCCGACGGAGCGTGGAGAATCTTCTTGGGCATGACGGAACCTCACAAGCTTGCGTGATCCCATTCTGCCAGCGACTGAGACGCTGCGCTGCTGGTCGTACTAGCTACTTCTACACCCGAAGGGTGTTCAGCAGAAGCTCTTGCCACAACCGCAACCACCGGTGGCTGTGGGGTTGTCGATGGCGAATCCAGCGCCCTGCAGGCCGCTGTCGTTGAAGTCGATCGTTGCACCGTCAACCATCTGGGCGCTCTGTGCGTCGACGACGACCCGCACTCCATCGGTCTCGTTCACGATATCGGTGGGGTCCACGACCGAATCGAAGAACATGTCGTAGGCATATCCGGAGCAACCGGAACGCTTGACACCAAGGCGGAGGAACATCTCGTCGTTGTTCTCGGACTCAACAAGGGTCTTGACCTTCGCAGCAGCGTCGGCGGTGAGCATGACGCCTGCGACGCCCGTCGTTTCGTCGATGCGCGTTGTTTCAGGTGCAGTCACGGTGCCTCCATGATCCGGGTGCGTTGGGATACGACAGTGTAGAGCCTCTTCCCCGATGCGGGAACGGTTTCTTGGGTTTGGGAGCTTTGACGCCCTGCGGCTTGGGCCCTCTGCATCTTCGTGCGTCGGGTGACAGCAGGTTGTCTGTCACCCGTCTCTCCATACGTTCGAAGCAGATACCCTCCGCCCATGGTCACAGAATCGGACATTCGTACGGCACTCGCCAACGTCATCGACCCCGAACTCCACGCGGACATCGTGGACCTCGGAATGGTCGGCGAGGTCGGTGTCGATCGCGGGGACGTCACCGTTGGACTCGCCCTCACCATTGCCTCGTGCCCGATGCGGGGCCAGATCGAGTCCGACATCGAACGAAGGGTCGGCGCGCTGCCTGGCGTCGACACGGTCAACATCCGTACGACCGTCATGACCCAGGAGCAGCGTTCGACGCTGATGGAACGGGCGCGACTCCGTGCGAGGGAGACCGCTTCCGCCACATCGGTGAACCCAGCAACACGAGTCATCGCCGTGAGCAGTGGCAAGGGCGGCGTGGGCAAGTCGTCCCTGTCAGTGAATATCGCGCTTGCCATTTCCGCGCAGGGCCACTCCGTGGGAGTGCTCGACGCAGATATCTGGGGCTTCTCGACACCACGCATGCTCGGAGCGGGTGAAGAGCGACTCACCGCAAACGCCGATCGGAAGATCGAACCGACCGAAACTCATGGGATCCGGCTCGTATCCACGGGCCTCATGCTTGACGACGAGAACACTGCGTTGATGTGGCGAGGACTGATGCTGACCAAGGCAGTCGAGCAGTTCCTGAACGACGTGGCGTGGCCGGAGGACCTCGGATACCTCATCATCGACATGCCGCCGGGTACCGGCGACGTGCAAATGGCGCTGTCACGCCTGCTCCCGCAGGCAGAAATGGTCGTGGTGACAACGCCTCAGGTCGCCGCCCAGAAGGTGGCGGCGAGGGTTGCGGACATGGCGAGGCGATCGCACATGCCCATCGTTGGCGTGATCGAGAACATGGCGGGCTTCACGGCGAACGACGGTTCACACTATGCGATCTTTGGCGAAGGCGGAGGCGAGGCCCTGGCCACCGATCTGGGGGTGCCCCTTCTTGCCTCGATCCCGATTGACCCGAGGGTGGCAGCAGGCGCAGATGCCGGCCGTCCGGTGGTTGTGGACGAACCGGATAGCCCTGCCGCCGAGGCGATCGTCCGCGCATCGGATCGGATCACGGAGATCCTTCCACCTGCTGCGATGGATTCGTGTGTCGGAAGGCTCGGCGCACTCGCCGCCGCATTCGTCGCCGAGGTGGCAATCACCTCAGCTACCTGAGCACCCGACCACGGTTGGACTGCTACACGTCAGCCGCAGAGGGCTTTGACCAACGGGTAGGGGTTCACCCAGTCGCTGCCTGGAGGCGCGTATTGGAAATGCAGATGGGGCAGCCAATCCGGCGCATTCCCTGAGGACCCATTCCCTCCCAGGAGCTGACCCACACTGACATTGGTTCCGCTGCCGATGCCGTCTGCGAAGTTCTCGAGGTGGGCGTAGTAATAGCGACTTCCAGACAAGCCTGTCAGGTACACGGAACGACCGCCAAGCGAGCTGTTGGATATCCGGGTAACGGTTCCGGACTCGATGGCCACCAGTGGTGCATTGCGGGCTGCAACCATGTCGACGCCCTTGTGCGTGCGACCTCCAGACCTGGGAGCTCCCCAGGTATCCGAGAACGAGTTCGCGGCGTTGATCGGGCATGTCCTACCGTCGGTGGTGACAGGGGGTGGGGGCGGTGGAGCAGTCGTGGTCGTGGTCTCTGGGGGATTTGTGGTGGTGGTCTCTTGTGGTGCAGCCGTCGTTGAAGTGGTGCCATCGGAAGCCGATGTGGTTGTCGTCACGGAGCCCGCAGCTGTCGTCGTTGTGCTTGTCGCTGCCACGGCAGCGGCCTCGCGCTGGCGACGCTCTTCTTCTTCACGTCGGAGCCGCTCCTCTTCTTCACGACGCCGACGTTCCTCCTCCTGTACCTGGAAGGCCGTTGCGACCGACTCGTACTCCGCATCGGCGGCCGCGAGTGCCGAACCAAGCTCCTCGGCGAGAACCGTCAACTCGCCTACCACCTCTTCCTGGTCGACAAGCGTCCGGTCGAGTTCTGCCTGTTGGTCAATGTGCAGGGCCTCCGCCGCTCGCAGACCCTGCAAGACGATGAGATCGGCATCGTTGATGAGCGCGTAGTACTCGTTCTGGACCGGGATGTCGGAGAAGGTCCTCGCGGTGAACACTCGCTCGGTACCGAGCGGCCCACCAGCCATGTACCGCTCCTTCACGAGTTCCCGAACCTCAACCCTGCGCACACCGATCTCCTGCTCGAGGTCGGAGACCGACTTGGCGAGATCGGAGATTCGCTCGCGCAGGATCTCCTCATCCGCCATGGCCTGTACGAAGCGTCCCGTCATGTCCTCCAGGTCGGAGGAGGCTGCACGGCGGCGGGCAAGGGCGGAATCAACATCGGCTTGGGTGAGCTCGCCCTGGGCGAGCGCGTAGCCAGGAGAGAGGACGGCGACGACGAGGGCCACCACAATGACGATGCGATTGCGCATCAGACCCCTATCTCACACGGACTCGAGCGGACTCGTCCGTCGTGTCATCGAACCATACCGCCGCATCCCTTGAAAGCTTCGTCAGCTGGACCCTCACCTGGTGCGCTGCTGCGGGTCGCAACCCGTGCGGCACCTCGGCATAGACAACGTCGACGAGGGCACCAACGGTTCCCGCACCTGCCCTGACCGCTTCGAGGAGTTGCCGTTCGCGCTCGAGACGATGGTCGATGTATTCGTTGATGACAGCACCGGCATCGTCGATCGCATCGCCGTGGCCGGGTTCGAGCCGATCGACTCCGAGAGATCTGACGAGGTACAGGCTGTCGAGGTAGTCGGTTGCGTCCTCGATGATGACCGTCGACCCGCCCATGATGTGGTCTCCCGTGAACAGCACATCGCCCTGCCTGAAGCACAGATGATCAGGGGTGTGTCCCGGGGTGTGGATCGCATTCAATTCGGTGGTCCCCCACGCAAGGGTGTCACCGTCCGAGAGGCGGACATCCGGAACAAAGGCTGGGCCCACGTCGTATCCATACGCAGGGACGCCCAGTTGAGCGGCAAGCGGATTGGCGAGCGGTGCGTGGTCAGGGTGGGTGTGGGTAACCACCACGCCCACAGGTGTCGCGTCACCAAGCGCCGCAACGATTGCCATGGCGTGCTGCTCGATGAGCGGTCCGGGATCGAGTACCAGCGCCTCGTCACCACTCCTGAGGACGTACGTGTTGGTGCCGGGCCCCGTGTAGAGGCTCGGGTTGGGGGCGAGGACCCGATCGATCACTTCCGCCTCTTGAACTCTGCAGGGAGATGCCCGCCCTTGGCGACCACCGCCGCAAGCCTCGCAAGGATGTCCGGGTCGGCCTGATCTGCCTCGATCGCATCGAAGAGTTCCTCATGTGGCAGCACGATGCGCGCCTCGTCTTCGGTAACGAACAGCCGAGGCTGTATTGGTGGGACGATGGCGAGGGCAGCAAGCTTGTCTGCAAGCGCGTTGGCTGTTGGTTCGCTTGCAAGGATCTCGAGGGTCTTTCGCGTGGGGAATGCAACGTCCCACTCCCCTTCATCCTCTCGCCTCAGCGCTTCGAGCGGTGCCACCCACGCAAGGTCGATCAGCTCATCTCCGTCGACGACTCCCGTCACTCCTTCGTTGGCGACAGCAAGGAAGAATCTGGTGTCGAACCTGATCGGAAAGACCTCGGGAGTGATCCAGTTCGAGAAGTAGATCAGCGCATTGCCATCAAGGGTCAAACCAAGGTACTCGGACTGTGCAAAGACGTCGTCTCCGGGCGGTTCCTCAACGACGCCGTCGGTTGTGAGCCACAGCCCGACCTCTTCGGCCGTCTCGCGCACGGCAGCAACCCGCCAATCGTCGGTGGAAGCGAATGTTGACGGTGGGAATGCGTCTGACTCATCAACTGCACCTCCGGGAAACACCCAGGTGCTGGGCATGAACCTGGAGGTGTGCGGGCGCTGCACCATCAACACCTGGAGTTCCGGAGCATCCCTGACCAGGCACATGGTCGATGCCCTTCGGTAGTCGGTCATTTGATGACGACCCACTTGGCTGCGATCCATCGTGTTCCCCACTTGCGCAGGACGTTCCGCACGGACGGAACGAGCAGCGACAGGCCCACGATGTCTGTCAGGAAACCTGGGGTCAGCAGCAACGCACCGGCTACGAGGATCATGGCTCCGTTGACCAGCGGTCCAGTGGGAACACCGCCTTGTTCGAGCTCCTGTCGTCCCTCGATCCAGGTGGCACGTCCCTGCCGAGACACGAGCCAGGAACCGACGAACGCCGTCACCACGACGATGAGCAGCGTCCACCAGATCCCGATCTGGGAACCGACCAGATAGAACAGGACGATCTCAATGATCGGAACGATGATGAAGCCGAGGAAGAGCCAGGTTCGGAGCCGCATACTGGGAAGGTAGACGGCACACGGCCTACGCACAACGCTCTTGTCGGTACGCTGTCGTCACCATGGACCTCAAAGACCTGCCATCGATCGACAGCCTTGCCTCAGCGATGACAGCCGACTTCGACCGGATCCCCAGACCGGTTGTGGTTTCGGTCTGCCGGACTGCGCTGGATCTGGCTCGCTCCGAGGCCCGGGTTGGCGGCGAGCCCGATCCTGCATCGGTCGCCGCGGGGAGACTCGCCGACATCGACGCCGCACGGCCCCAGGCGGTCATCAACGCCACAGGCGTTCTGTTGCACACCAACCTCGGGAGGGCTTCGATGGCGGCATCGGCGGCAGCCAGGCTCGCAGGGCTCGCAACGATGCCTGGCAACGTTGAGGTCGACATCCGCACGGGGCGCAGGGCAAAGCGCAACGACTACCTGGGGGCCTTGCTGCCAGCCGCATCAGGAGCCGAGGCTGGTTTCGCCGTCAACAACAACGCAGGAGCGCTCCTCCTTGCCCTCGCATCGGTTGCCGGAAGGGGTGGCAAGGTCGCTGTCTCTCGTGGAGAGCTGATCGAGATCGGTGGATCGTTCCGGCTACCGGAACTCATGCGAGCAAGCGGTGCCGTCCTCGTTGAGGTTGGGACCACCAACCGCACGCGGCTCTCCGACTTCTCCGCGGTTGCTGGCTCAGTCGATGCCATCTTGAAGGTGCACCCATCGAACTATCGCATCGAGGGCTTCAAGGAAGAGGCGTCACATCACGATCTCGGCACGCTCGCCCGCGAGCACGGAGTTCCGTTCATCTTCGATGTAGGAAGCGGACTCATGGATGAGGAGGCACCGTGGCTTGGCGACGGGCCGCGAGGCTGGATTGCGGGGGAACCCGGAGTGGCCCAGGCGGTGGGCGCGGGAGCTGATCTCGTGCTCTTCTCCGGGGACAAACTACTCGGCGGTCCGCAGGCTGGCATCATCGTCGGAAGCCGAGTTGCCGTCGATCGTGCCGCGAGCCACCCCATTGCACGGGCGGTCCGCCTCGACGGCGGGACCATTGCCGCCGTGGCCGAGACCATTGAGATGTACCTCAACAAGCGCGTACTCGACATTCCGTTCTGGGCGATGGCTTCTGCGTCCCTCGAGTCGATCGACGAACGAGCGCGCACATTGTCCGACGCCATTGCGGGGATCGCGATCGAGGACTCAGGCTCGGTGCCTGGCGCTGGCTCGGTGCCTGGAGTGACCATCCCAACCCGTGTCATGCGGCTTCCGGGCAGCGCCGATGCCGTGTGGTCGACCCTCGCGTGTTCCCAACCTCCGGTGATCGGAACGCGACGAGACGGCGCTGTGTACCTCGACCTTCGATCGGTGCCGCCCGAGCTCGATGACAAGGTTGCAGCTGCCATCCGATCCACGCTCCCCTAGATGCCGATCGTAGGAACCGCCGGCCACGTCGACCATGGCAAGTCGACACTCGTTCAAGCCCTGACCGGGACAGATCCCGATCGCTGGGCTGAGGAGAAGGAGCGCGGGCTGACAATCGACCTCGGCTTCGCATGGACCGATATCGCAGGGCACGATGTTGGGTTCGTTGATGTCCCTGGGCACGAACGATTCATCAAGAACATGCTCGCCGGCGTGGGCGCCGTCGACTGCGCCCTCCTGGTGGTCGCTGCAGACAGTGGATGGATGCCACAGACCGAGGAGCATGCAGCCGTGCTCGACCTCCTCGAAGCTGACCGTGGCGTGATCGCGATCACGAGATCAGACCTTGTCGACGCGGACACCGTGGAGCTGGCATCGCTCGAGGTCATGGAAGAGGTCAGGGGAACACGGCTGGAGGATTGGCCCGTCGTCGCCGTTTCCGCCGTGACCGGAGAAGGCCTCGATGCCCTGAAGGCTGCGATCGCATCCGTCCTCGAGACGACTGCTCCCAATGATCAGGCACCGGTGCGCATGTGGATCGACCGTGCGTTCTCTGTTCCCGGCGCGGGCCAGGTCGTCACGGGAACGGTCATGGAGGGCACGATCGCCATCGGGGACTCCCTCCGTGTGCTCCCATCGGATACCGATGTGAAGGTGCGGAGCCTGCAGCACCACGGCCTTGCCGTCGAGGAGAGCGGTGCCGGGGGAAGGACAGCCGTCAACGCCTCCGGCGCCACCGTCGAACTGGGCCGAGGCGATCTGCTCGCAACTTTGGGCAACGCGGACTCCACGTCTCGGCTCCTCGCCTTGGTCATGCCGACGCGCACGATGCAGGACATTCCGAACAAGGGTGCGTTCCACCTCCATGTCGGTACCGCGAGCCGCCCGGCGCGGGTTCGTCGGGTCGCCGGATCGCAGGGATATGTCATCGAGGTGGACGAACCTGTGCCGGCGATCGTGGGCGACAGGCTGATACTGCGCGACAGTGGACGACGGAGCGTCGTGGGCGGGGGTCGCATCCTTGACACGCACCCGGTTCGACGACCGACATCATCCACCGTCGATGCGCTTCTGGCGGTCGTGGACGCAGATCGGATCGAGCGAGCAGATGCGCTCGTAGAGGTGCACGGCGTACTTCGAGGCGATGCGATCACGGCAGCAACGGGAGGCGGCAGGCCAGTCCATGCTGTGGAGACACCAGGTGGGTGGGCGAGCGCTGGCGAGCTTGAACGTGTTGCCGTGGCCAGCCGCGAGGCTGCAGCCGCTTACCACGACCGCTACCCGACCCGGCCAGGTCTCCCGAAAGCCGAGCTGGCCTCGCGCCTCGGCGTCGAGGTCGGCATTGTCGAAATTGCTGTTGCACGATCTGATGGCATCAACGACGAGCAAGGTGCGCTGCGGCTCGCAGGCTTCTCCCACACCCTCTCAGCGGCAGAGAGCGAGCGTTGGTTGCGGGCGAAATCCCAGCTCGAGGCCTCCTTTGATGTTCCTCGCGTCTCTGGTCTCGACATCGATATCGAGACCGTCCACTTCCTCATGCGCAACGGCGAGCTCGTACGCGTGGGAGACGACCTCGCTTTCACCGCAGGCCAGGTCAACGAGCTCACCGATCGGGCCGCTGAACTTCAGGATGGGTTCACCGTGTCTGATTTCAAGGAGCACTTCGGCATGACACGGCGACAGGCGGTACCAACTCTCGAGTGGCTCGATTCGATCGGCCGAACTCGCCGCTCAGGGGACGGTCGGGTCGTTCGAGGTTGAATCGCAGGCCTTCTCCAACCTGCCCCGATCGTGAACCTGCGTGGAACTCAGGCGGAGGAACGAGCGATGGCGTGT
>Ga0265303_10001211_pt1 | contig 15699 bp, 12 predicted proteins | sample Helome_2_FD_192494 | JGI IMG/M metagenome (GOLD analysis project Ga0265303, IMG submission 192494) | Marine sediment microbial communities from subtidal zone of North Sea - Hel_20160317 (Illumina Assembly) | ecosystem: Environmental > Aquatic > Marine > Subtidal zone > Sediment ... | reverse complement strand
ATTACCGGACCTGGCCAAGTCCCTCGGTCGCGCAATGCGGGAATTTAAAAAAGCAACCAATGAATTCAAAGAAACCATGCAAATCGACAACGAATTGTCCGAGGTGAAAAAGGCCTTTGATGATATCAACGAGGATGTCAAACAAGCGGTTGACCTGAAACCGGAATTTGAAAGAAAATCGGAAGATAACGCCAAACTCGATAAGGCTGGAGCCGATAAAGACCCAAAAGACAAGGTCGAGCCCAAATCAGATGATTTTGACAATTTAAAAGATTTAAAAACGGCCTTTGATAATCTGGAAGCCGAAAATGATTCATCTCCAACCCAAAATACCAAAACGGCAGAGGAGACTCCCACCACCAATGATGATAAAAAAGATAAATTAAAAGGATCTGCTGACGATGATCGAGGATGAAAAACTCCCCTTTACCTCTCATCTGGAAGAGCTTCGTAAACGACTGATTACCGTATTCATCGCCATTGGTATCGGTTTCGTAGTATCTTTTGGGTTCAAGGAGCGACTGTTTAAGATTCTGGTCCAACCCCTTATCAAAGTTATGAAAGAAGGGGAAACCCTCATCTATACCGGTCTTCCGGAAGCTTTTTTCACCTATTTAAAAGTAGCCTTTCTCAGCGGGCTGATCGTGGCCAGTCCCATCATATTGTATCAGTTCTGGATGTTTGTAGCTCCGGGATTATATAAAAAGGAACGCCGTATGATGGTGCCCATTGTTTTGCTCTCCTCTTTCTTTTTTATCGGCGGTGCGCTTTTCGGATATTTTGTTGTTTTTCCCTGGGGGTTTAAATTTTTTATGGGATTTGCCACCGAGACCATCCGACCCCTTCCCTCGATGAAAGAATATTTTGGTTTTTCCGCCAAACTTCTGCTGGCCTTCGGTCTGGTATTTGAGCTTCCGCTGGTGTTAACCTTTATGGCCAAACTGGGCATCGTTTCGGTTGAATTTTTAAAAAAGAACCGCAAATATGCCCTGCTCCTGTTTTTTGCCGGCGCCGCTATTCTGACACCACCGGATGTGATCACCCAGGTCCTGATGGCCTTGCCGCTAATGGTTCTGTATGAAGTCAGTATCATCGGGGCCAGAATATTCGGCAAGAAAAAAGCAGAGCCCAAAGAAGCTGAGCAAGAAGCTGGATAATTAAAAGAAATTGAAGTTTTTGTAAACTTTTTTACGATTGGATTCGTCTATAGCTGCAGTGGGCATCCCATGTCTAAAAAGTATGGGATGGGACCCTGATTTGTGAATTTAAAAACAGTATTATATCAGTAGGTTGAATATAATAATAATATATAGTTTGCCATTGACAGAATTGCATTAAACTGGTAGTTGAAATTTCTTAAGTTTAAATCAGGATAGCCAAAACCAAATAGGATAAAGGGGGGGCAACAGGAATATGATTAAAAAGCATTCAATAACCACGGTAATTATCGGAGTTGCAATCTTATTTGTTAGCGCCGGCATTTATGCGAAATCAGTACCGGATGTGATTCCGCTGCAGGATCCGGCCTACAAGGAGCATAAAAAAGGGGTCGTCAAGTTCGAGCACAAGAAGCATTGGGACGCTTACTCCAAGGAGTATTCGGAGTTTTACAAAAACGGTTGTGGTGAATGTCACCATGACGACAAGGGCAAACCGCTGACAAAGTTGAAAGACGGGGACGAGGTTCAAAAATGTATTGAATGCCACAAAACTCCGGCAGAAGCTCCTAAGGGCAAGAAAGCCAAAAAGAAGCTTTCCAAAAAGGAAAAAATAAAAGAATATCACGCGGAAGCCCTGCATGCGAATTGCAAGGGCTGCCACAAAAAGTTCAATAAAAAGTATAAACCCAAGAAGGCACCGACAACCTGTACCAAGTGCCATCCTAAAAAGAAGAAATAATAAAATCTAAATTAAGATACTAAAAGGGTAAGTATCAAAAAGATGCTTACCCTTTTTTTATTTTACCGCTTTCCCAAATTAGTTTTGAAAAAAGGAATTGCGGTATAAGTGGTTGTAGAAAAAACGTTGAAATACCGGAACGTTTTTTGACAACCACTATAACGGCAATCTGATTTATTCAATACTTTTAAAAGCGACACCCACCCAATCATGCTCTGTATCTTGCCACTTTACTTCAAATTTTTTTCTGGCATAGGCTTTAATTAAATCAGCCAATTCATGACTGCGAATCCCTGAGAAAACAATAATTCCATTTGGATTGGTGTTTTTCCTCAAACATGGGCATATTTTTTTCAAGGTGGGATATCTTAAATTTGCGGTCACCAGATCAAAGTGCCCATCGATGGTCTCAAGATACTGGTCTGATATCTCAATTCGATCCCCAAGGCGGTTAAGTAAAACATTTTCCCTTGCTTCCGACCTGGCAGCGGGATCAATGTCAATCCCCAGGCCTTTATATATACCCATCCTCACCGCAGCAATTACCAAAACACCCGATCCGACACCGATATCCAAAACGCTGGTTTGGTTTTCAGGCCTTTGTGATTTGAAATCCTTCAGGGCGTGCTCGATACCCCGAATGGCCAGGCGTGATGTTGGATGCCGGCCGTCACCAAAAGCGGCTCCGGGCTTTATTTGAATGACAATATCTTCGGATTCCGGCTGATAATGATGCCCCGGAGGTTTTAATACCACATGGGTCGACACGCGCACCGGTTTATTAAAGGAAGGTTCAAGAAAAGTGCTGCCAAACTCATAGGTGTAGACAAGCTCACCGTCAGAAACCAGATCCCGGATAACGGCTTTCACCTGCTTTTTAGTCAAGCCCTGGGTGTCAATAAGTGTTTTTTCAAGAGCCGGCGGGGTAACCCGAACCGTCGAATCCGCCACGATCCGAAGCGCATGGTTTCGCACCTTAATCATATCATCCAGGATTGGTTTTTAAAGATGAACGTCCAACATCGAACATCCAACGTTGAACATCGAATAATGATGTCGCTTCGCTCCGCGATTTAATTTCAAGACTTGATGTGTTATCCTGACCCGGATAGTTAGCTTCGGTACTTGTGCATGCATTCCGCTGTAAGCTGTCTGCCGCCCGCCTCGCTGGGCGGCCCTTTCATCGTTCAACGTTCGATGTTGGACGTTGTCGAGTAGGCAAGGCAGCTCCCAAATTCTTGGTTGCCACCAAGCCCCTCTCAGGTAGGGTCGAAGACTGGCGCGGTGCCCAAGAGTCCGTTTCCAGTCCCCGCCTCGTCAAACGCAGCATGCAGATTTCCCGCACTACGCTTACTCTATCAACTTCGTATGAAGGGTTATGTGACCTATCGTACTGGCAGCGCTTTCAAGCCTTGTATCGTCTGACCCCGTAGTCATCATACAATCCCAGAGTCTTGTAAAACCAGGCTCTATTCCACCTGTCCCAGCCGAAGCCACAACGTTTTCGTGCATGCATCAGATGCCGTCTGATCTTTTTCTCCACCCAGTCTCTAACATAGCTAAAACACTCGCTGGAGTTACCAACCCGAAAGTAATTGACCCATCCTCTAAGCATTGGGTTGATCAGATATATAACCCGATCAACAGGCTGCGATTTATGACGTCGGAACACTTCCTTGAGATCTCTTAGCAAGGCGGTTCTCGCTTTCATCCGAGGTGTGATTCTTAATCCCCACACACCTCGCTGAGTCTTTACCCGCCTGTAATCAAACCCCAGAAAGCTGAACGTTTCATCACAGCAAAGGTCTACTATCCGAGTCTTCTCATAATTCATCTGAACACCTAACCTCTCAAACTCTTCCGAAAGCCTTTTGTAAGCAGCCTTCAAGAGCCACTCCCATTTCTTGAAGCCATCAACCAAGATCACCATATCATCCGCAAAACGGGCATACTCAATGTAGGTGAACCTACCTTGTCGGGTGACCGCCTTTGCCCGCTCCAGCATCTTATCCACCTCGTTGAGATAGATATTGCTGAGCAGTGGCGATATCACTCCGCCCTGGGGAACACCTTTCTTCCCACCCGCCCTTAAAATCAGCTTCAGCAGTCTCATCACTTGATCCTCATCAACCCGTTCGGCTACCTTCCTCAAAAGAGTGTCATGCCGAATATTATCAAAATAGGCCCTAAGGTCCAGGTCAATGACTCGTGTTTTGTTTCTTACAACCGCTTCTGCTACGCGATTTACGGCTTCATGCTGGCGTCTTTTGGGTCGATATCCATATGAACCTTCTTGAAAATCGGCTTCGAATATCGGCTCTAAAATGAGTTTGAGTGCACCTTCGACCACACGGTCCCTTATCGTAGGGATTCCAAGGACCCTGACTTTGTCCTTGCCCTTGGGGATCTCCTTGATTCGATTCCGCATGGGTCGATATGTCTCGGAGACAAGTTCATCCCGTATCTGTTTGAGAAAACCGCCCACACCGACCTTTTCAATGTCTTGGAATGACACACCATCTATCCCCGGCGCGCCGTCATTCTCCTTAGCATTTTTGTAGGCCTGCTCAAGCGTCTCCATCTTACAGACATGAACATAAAGTCCCCAAAACCGCCATGTCTTATCGGACTTCGCCTTCAGATATATCTTCCTTCTCAGGTCCTGCAGCCCAATGGACGTCTTTATCATCTCGTCCCTGCCTCCCAGTGTTGTTAGAAGATTGTTAACAGCAAGGTCCCTTCGCTCCCCAGACGTTACTCCGGGTCATCGCTAGTACGGACCCTTCCGCCACCCTCTCGCCTTTCGATTCATTTCCCGCGGTAAACGGTTATAGAACCTACCTAACTCCAGGATATTTCTTCCTGGGACGAGGAGGGCTTCTCCAGTTGCTTGGTATGTCCTTGTCACCGTGCTGTCGCTACCACCCCGCCGGAGTGATTAACCGTATCAATCAGCTTTCGGCTAATCATTCTGCCTTCGTTCTACGGCTGAAAACTCAACCTCCGGGGCTTCGCATTTTCGGGGCCACCTGTGCGTTCACTCTCGTTACGGCCCGGTGACTCGCTCATATCCCTAAAGGATTACTTTGTCGATGGGCTTCAGGTATTTGGTTTCCCTCCTACCTGCCATCCAAGCTACAGGGCTTCTGATTCTTACCCTGACAGGATTGACTCCTGCTGAACATACCAGCCTTAGCTGGACACACAACCGGACAAGCGGATTTCCCAGACATCCGGCTCTTCGGTTAATCGTTCAGATAGCCTCCGCTCTGCGGAGTGGATTCAGGTCTTTGCGGATAACCGGTTTCGGCCATTTAATCCAGTCCAGTGCCTGGTTGAAGCCGTCCCATGTGTACGATCTCCTTTGGCTTTTGCGGTTCAGCCATTTATACAGGATCCGCGTCGCATGGTAGTGATAGGTTGTGCACATCCTCGAATTATCCGTCACGGCATAGTAGCTCAGATGTCCTTGTACGCGTCTCTTGGCTCCCCTGAGCATGGCTCCCTTGCTTAACACCTTTCTGGCGCTTTGCGCCCACTGTGTAAAGTCGCGAAGACTTTCTCCAAACTTCTTGCGGCTGGTTCGCCGCTTGACCTTGAACCACCCGTCTCTGGTCTTGCCGCAATAGTGCGTAAAGCCCAGAAAGGTGAATTCCCTCGGTTTTTGTCCTCGCTTGACAGCGTTTTCCCGGGCAACACGTCCAAATTCCAGGCTGCGGGTCTTTTCCGGTGAAAGCGCCAGGTTGAACCCCTCCAGACGATCCTTCAGCCGCCGTTTGAATGCCACGGCATCTGCTTTGTATTGAAAACACGCCAGAAAATCATCGGCAAAACGAAAATAATACGCTTCGCCACGGCTTTGTTTCCGGATCCGCCTGCAAAACCACAGGTCCAATACGTAGTGCAAATAGATGTTTGACAAAAGCGGCGACAGTATCGACCCTTGGGGTGTCCCTTGCTCGCTGGCTCTTACAAGACCATCTTCCATGATGCCGCTTTTAAGCATCCGGGTAATCAACCGTATCACCCGATGGTCCCCGATGCGGTGCTCCAAAAATTTGATCATCCAGCTGTGATTGACGTTATCGAAAAAACCTTTGATATCGGCCTCCACGATAAAACTCACGCGCTTTTGCTGGATGGTCCTTCCCAGGGCGTCCAAACATTGGTGCTGATTGCGCTCTGGTCTGTAGCCGTAGCTAACATCCTCAAAGCCTGCTTCATATATCGGCTCCAATGTCCGCTTTACCGACAGCTCCACCAGCTTGTCCTCGAAACTGCTAATACCCAACGGGCGCTTTTGATCGCTGCCCGGCTTCGGTATGTAACTGCGCCGGCTTGGCTGCGGTCGGTAGCCCATTCGGCTCAGCCGCTCTGACAACCCTTGAAGGTTGCCCTCAAGGTTCTGCCCATACTGTTGCTTGGTTACGCCGTCCACTCCCACTGCTTTATCATCATCAAGCCGATGATAGCAGCCCCGCAAGTTATCCACGTCCGTTATATGATGATACAGCGACGTGAACACCACATCCGGCTGCTTGCGGGCTCTTTCTCCTATCCGTTTTAGGTCAGTTGCCATCAAATTCCACTCTTTGCATAGTGCTGATGTTTCTCCTTTCACGAGTGATCAACCGTGGGAACCTTCGCTCAGCGGGCGTTAGCCGCTTCTTCGCTAAACCTTTGCGGTCTTACCGGTTCCCATCCCTCGCATCGGCGTCTTTTGGCCACCTCCTTTTACGTTGGCTGACCATACTCGGCTACTACTGCTCCGATCCGCAGTGCTTCACCAAGAACCTTGGGAACTTTCCGATGCTCGCCTGGTTACTTCGTCGTCGTTGTCCAACTCGATGCTGTCTGAGACCCCGGGGTGCCGGGTATCGCTCGTCAGTATCGCCATACCCGTTTCGCCTGCGCTCACATCGACAAGATCGGCACTCTCCCAAAATTGCATCTTCTCGGGGCTATTGGGGCAGATTCAGGGCGCACACCCTTCACCTCGCTGGACTTGCATACCTCCTTTTTATAAGATAATATGTTTCCGGGTGGCTGACTAAGCCTTGCCCGGGAGGGCTTCTGTCTCCCTCACAACTACGAACCAGAGCCAGGTTCGAACCGATGTTCGAATGTTCGTTTTTGAAACAGGGTTGCTCTGTGGACGAGGGCCGGCCCCCACCCAGGGGTTCCGATAGCATGCACATGGGAATAAGTGGCCAGGACATTTTTATAAACAATCCCGTCTCGATCCTTATCGATACCTACGCCCCGTTTCATCTGAAAAACCAGATCGTTTTTGTCTCCGGTCCAATTCGACACCCGGGAGTAATGAAATTCATGGCCTCTGATTTCTGTTCCGACATCGAAATAAGGATTTTCCTGCTCAACTTTAAAGATAGTGTATCCATGCCCCTGGGGCCGTTGGAAAAAATCAAAGGTCAGCGGAAGAACGCCAGCCATTGGATAGGATTTACCTTTCAGAACCAGATTTTCTCCCAGGTACATCAAACCGCCGCACTCGGCATAGATGGGAAATCCGTCCTCGACCAGAGCCTTCAGCCGGGCACTGAAACCTTTGTTGTCCGCCAACTGGTGGGCATGGGTTTCAGGGAAACCGCCGCCGATATAAAGGCCATCCAGCTCGGGCAGCTCCTTGTCCTTGAGTGGGCTGATGAAAATAACTTCAGCACCCCCGACGGCCAGGGCGTCGATGTTTTCCGGATAATAAAACTGAAACGCCGAATCTTTAAGAATACCAATACGGGGCTTTGGTTGCAGGTCGCTGGTTACCGGTCGCTGGTCAATGGTTACTGGTCTCTGGTTTGTTGTTTCCGCCTTCCGCATTCCGATTTCGGCCTTCAGCCCGGGGGCCTGGCTGGCGATTGACTGGATAGCATTTAGATCAAGATGCTCCCGAGCAATTCTGACGACGGCATCGATCGATTTTTGGGCCCAATCGTGCTCGGGAGTCGGGACGAGTCCCAGGTGGCGTTCGGGAAAGTGCTGCTGGCTCAGTTTCGGTATTGCGCCCAGCACCGGAATTCTGCAGTAGTGCTCAATGGTGTCACGCAACTTTCTTTCGTGCCGGGCATTGGCGATCCGGTTGAGGATCACGCCGTTGATGGAGACTTGCCGATCAAACTGAATACAGCCGGCCACAACAGCGGCCATCGTGCGGGTAATTTTGGTGCAATCGACACACAACACCACCGGGCAGTTGAGCAACTTGGCAAGCTCCGCCGTACTGGTGCTGCCCTCAAGATCGATCCCGTCGTATAGACCCCGGTTGCCCTCGATAACGGATATGTCACAATCGATGGAATGAGATAGAAAGGACTGAAGATTCTGGTCTTGGTCTAAAAGGAAGGAATCCAGATTATAGCAGGGCCGGCCGGCAGCCAATGCCAGCCAGCCCGCATCAATATAATCCGGACCTTTTTTAAAAGGGGCGATGGATTTACCAGACGCGCTCAACGCCGCCGTGATTCCGATCGACAATAAGGTCTTTCCCGATCCGCCGCGCAGGGCGGCAATAATTATCCGGGGAAATTCCATTGCATTAGGCTGCATTGATTAAAGTTGATGAATCCGGACAAACGGCCGTCGATGCAGACGGTGACTAATCCTCTGTTTCTGCATGTGCCTGTTTGCCGGCACCCTTGAGACCGTACATCGACGTGCTCCCACTGGACCAGTATTCGAGAACTTCTTCGGTCACCATTTGGTTGATCAGCTTTTTGGCCAGCCGGGGTTTCAGTTCCAAAATCTTGGCCAGGTCGTTGAAATAAAACTTGGATTTGGTTTTTGATTTCTTTTGGAGACCGGCGACGATCCTTTCTTTTGCTTCCTCGTACTCCATGTTTAACCTCTTTTCAATAAAATATAGGGAGCCCGTGAAAAGGCTCCCTTTATTGGTTTAAACGCTTAGAACTTGAATTGCGTCGTCTGGCGCCAGGTAAAGTAAGCCGGATCACGGAAATCATCGATCAGATGATGGGTGAAATCCAGTTCACATTTTTCAAAGAACCGTTCCCATCCAATGCGCTCGGCCCATTCACCCAGACGCTCGTATTTTTTAGCGTCATTGGAATAGGCTTCCACGATTTTCTTGATGGTGGCGGTGGTCTGGGGCCAGCGCGGTGCTTCGTTGGGAATAAAGGCTACAACGACCTTGGAGAACTTGGGTGCGCTGATGCGATTGGACACTTTCCCGCCGGCCATGATGACGATGCCGTCACCTTCGGTGTCGGCCAATGGCATGGAGGGACACATGGTGTAGCAGTTTCCGCAGAACATGCAGCGGCTTTCATTGACGGCCACAGTGTTAACCTTTGTGCCTTCGATTTCCATCTTGGTCGGCTTGATGGCTGCCGTGGGGCAGGCGGCAATGGCCAGTGGAATTTCGCACATCTTGTCCAGATATTCATGGTCCAGCAGGGGCGGTTTGCGGTGATATCCCAGAATGGCGATATCCGAGCAGTGCACCGCACCACACATGTTCAGGCAGCAGGCCAGAGAGACCCGCAGATGGGCCGGCAGTCGGTGGTCCTTGAAATCGTCAAAGAGCACGTCCATGGTGGCCTTGACCGGACCGGATGCATCCGTGGCCGGTGTGTGGCAGTGAATCCATCCCTGGGTGTGCACGATATTGGTGATACCGGCACCGGTTCCGCCCACCGGAAACTTGAAGCTGCCGCCGGCAAACTTGCGGCTTTCAAGGTCCTGGACCAGAGGTTTGACCTTGTCTTCGCTGTCCACCATAAATTCAACGTTGTTACGGGTGGTAAAGCGCAAATACCCGTCACAATGCTTTTCGGCAATTTCGCAGATTTCACGGATATGGGTGGTGCTCATGAGACGGGCACCGCCGACCCTTACGGTGAAGACCTTGTCACCGGATTCGGCCACATGAAAGTATACGCCGGGTTGAATGTATTCATGATACTGCCAGGTGCCTTTATTCTTGGCAATCACCGGCGGATAAAATTCATCGAATTTTTTCGGTCCGATGTCGCTGATTCGATTTTCCATCGGTTTGTCAGGATTATAACCTGAAGATACAAATGCCATATTTTTACCCCCTATCTCTGATGATGTTTTCTGAATTCGTTGATGTCACGTGTCCAACCGCCGTCGACTTCATCCTCATTCCAGAAAATGTAGGGGTTGGATCTGGGCTCCTGTACCATCCGCGGATCGGGAGCAATTCCGGTAGCCTCGAGTAACTTCTGGAAGCCCTGACGTTTCATGAGCTCGCCGAGACGTTCACGGTTCTTGCCTTCTTCCATCCACCAATCCCAGATTCCCTCAATGACCTCTTTAATTTCATCGTAGGGTTCCTCAGCCTTGATAAAGGGCACCAGCATGGAGCCCATCTGAGCGCCATCAAGAATCGGAGCCTTGGCGCCTACCAGGATTGAAAGGCCTCTGTCGTTACCAATCCGAAGCGCTCTGGGCATGGCATTGATGCAATGCATGCAGCGGTTACATTCTTTGTTGTCGATCATCAGTTTGTTGCCTTCCATCCACATACAGTCGGTGGGGCAATTATCGAAGATCTCTGACTGGATATCAAAGGGACCCCAGTCGCGGCCGGAATGGGCACCGCCGTTGGGTGCAATTTCACCGCCGATATAGGCAGCAACCGCTTCCTGGTCGATGCGGATATCATCTCTCCAGGTTCCGATATACGACATGTCGGCCCGGGCGATGGATGCCACACAGCAGTTCGGGCATCCGTCGAATTTAAATTTGAATTTGTAGGGGAATGCCGGTCGGTGAAGCTCGTCCTGATATTCCTGGGTAAGATGGTAGCAAAGGGCATGGGTGTCGTAGCATGCAAATTCGCAACGGGCCGTACCGATACAGTCGGAAGGGGTTCTCAGGTTGGAGCCGGAGCCGCCCAGATCCTGATTGAGATTATGAGTCATTTCATAGAAGATTTCTTCCAGCTGGGGAGTAGTGGTTCCCAGAAAAATGATGTCCCCGGTGGATCCGTGCATGTTGGTGATGCCGCTGCCGCGAAAATCCCACAGGTCACAAAGCTTTCTCAGATACTCGGCGGTATAAAATTTTCCGCTGGGTTGATTGATCCGCATGGTGTGGAAGTGCGCCACGCCCGGAAATTCTTGCGGCTGGTCGCAATAGCGACCGATAACACCGCCGCCGTAACCGAAAACGCCGACGATTCCGCCGTGTTTCCAATGGGTTCGACCGTGCTTGAAAGAAAGTTCCAGAACGCCCAGAAGATCCTCCACGACATCCTCGGGAATCTGGAATTCCACATTAGCTTCGTTTTTTGCCCTCACTTCGGCCTGTTGCTTGAGGTCAGACACAAAGCTTGGCCACGGCCCGCTTTCAAGCTGGTCCAACAAAGGGGTTTTGTGTTTTGCCATTAGTTACCTCCATATTTTATTGATATTAAAACCTAAGACCTGGAAAATTGTATCCATTTTGTGGGAATTAGCGGTGTCACCTCCTCTCGATGATTGGATTATTCTTTCTATTTTTCAATTACTGGCGCATTATTCCATTTTTTCGATCAAGGGGCAGATATAAAATTAATATCCAGTCTTGTCAATAGAAAAGCAGCGTTTGATCTCGTTAAGGCGTTAAAAAAATTCAAAATTGCGAGGCCCACATTATCTTGAGGTGAAATTTGGGTCAACCGCTCTATACAGTGTTTCTGGCCTTAGGCAATAATAGCTCAATGGACCGATGTAACGACTCAACATGCGCCTCCAAATGCTGCTTTACGATGGAAGTTTCGGCAGATCGGGGATTAAATTCATGGGCCACGGCTTTGGTCAATTCTAATAAATCTTCCTGGGAGCAAACGGAAAGATAATACCCGAAACATTGATCAATGGCATCGGGCAACTCCGGGATCTGCGGTTTCAGGGCCAGGCCTTCAAAAAAACCTTCCAGGGTCGCCGGGACAGCCCGGGAGTCCGCCCAGGTAATATCTCCGACACCATCCAGGCGATCCAGGCGCATGCGGATGGAAAGGCCCAAAAAGAAAAGCAGCAAGGCCTGCAGAATCATTTCGGGGCCTTTGACGCTATTTCCCAGGTGGTCAGGATTTTGAATGAGGAAGGCATAGCGGCGGACGGTAATCAGCTTAAGGTCAAGAAGGCCATTTTCAATCCGGACAATAAAGTCACCGGCGGCATGGTGCCAGGCAAAAATCTGCTCAAAGGTTTCAACATTGTAGTAATAGGCCAGAATCCTGGCTGCCTGCCGGTAAAGCTCTGACTGTTGTTCGGTTGAGAGAAAATAATGGCTGCCGGCGTCATCCCAGACGATAATTTTTTCCGAATTGTCCGACATATCCCTGGAAATATGAAATTCGTTATAGCCTTCAAACCATTGCCCGAGGAAGATGGAAATTTTTCGTTTCCCGGCCGTGGTGGTCTGGCCGAAGCCATAAACCTGGGGCAAAAATGAAAGGGGGAATCCGTCATTCAACCTTTTTAAGTTGCGGTATTCCCCATGAATGGTCAGGATACCGGTTTTAGAGACCGCCACATTGAGCACAAAAAAAATCGATTGTTGACCTAAGAGGACTTCTATCCGGGCCGGGTGATAAAACTCCCCGTGTTTTTCAAGGCGTATTCGGATTTCACGGATATCCTCCGGTTTCACCTTCTGCTGAAGGCGCTGTGCAGCCGCCCGGGATAAAATCTCCAACCCCCGGTTTTCCAAAAATGCCCGCACAGCGCCGAAATAGTCTCCGTGGCTGATGGAGCTCTCGTCTTTTTTTCCTGAATAATTCCGCGACAGAGGCAGCGGCTGCCACCAGAGGTCGTGGTTGCTATCAACCGGTGTTGTGTTGCTATATAGAAAATAGGAGAATTTTGGGTTGGGTGGCATGGGTATTTTCAGCTCATAGCTCACAGCTGATAGTCAAAATGATTCGATCCTTTTTTACTATGGGCTTTGAGCTTTCAGCTATGAGCTCAGCGAGCTGCTATTTGCGGTAACCGTCAATCTCTTTCAGGATCTCGGGCGCTATGTCATATCCCAGCTCCAGCGCTTTGTCGCAGTGTTGAACCGCCAGATCATGATCCCCTTTTTCCAGATACGCTATGGTTAGGTTATTATGGGCCGGGGCAAAGTCGGCACTGAGTTCAAGGGCCTTTAAATTCATCTCAATGCTGTCTTCTACGCGACCTTTCATCAAATAGGCATTGGCTAAATTAGCAAATGCCTGTATGTAGCGAAAGTTGAAAGTAGTGGCTTTTTGCAGATTTTTGATGGCTTCATCCACATTTCCTCTTTGAAGCTCGATAAAACCGATGTTACCGTAGCCTTCCGCAAAACCGGGTTTGGCCTTAACCGCCATCTGGTTGTATTTCAAACAGCCCTCCATGTCTTGACGCTGCAAACAGATACCCCCGAGCAAAACATAGGCATCTGCCAGACCGGGGCTGCAGTCGACGGCCTCGAGCAATTCCTTTTCGGCTTCGTCATACTTTTGCTGGCCCATGAGACCGACTGCAAGGTTATAGTGGGAATTTCCACACTCCGGGTTTCCGGCGATGGCTGCGCGTTGCTGAGCGATATAGTCTTCGGCGTTTTTGGCTTTTGTCATGATGTAATTTCCTTTTGACCATTATTATTTTTCAAATATTAACACGGTTAGTGTTGGGATCAAAATAACGATACCCGTCGACATTGTCAAAAAAAACGATCCGGCTTTCTAGAGCAGGGCCCTTTTTTTGTCAAGCTTACTTAGTGAGACATCTTTTTTCTTGACATAAGTATGCCTTTTATCTACCGTTTCAATTATATAGGCCGAACGTGCTTTTACATATGCTATTTGTCAAAGCAACACAATATTTTGTTACAACTTGAGACCATTGCAAAATGCTCATTTTTGTTCAAGTTCCCCGCTAGAGAGCAGCGGGACTTCGTATCTATTTTTTATTGATATGGGTACTCAGCAAGGAAGGTTAAAATTTTAACCACAGACATTCATGGCGTATTTCGAGGATTAAAATTTTACCCTGACGCCGAAATTGGGCAAAAAGGGACGTTTTGCAATGGTCTCAACAGGAGGTGACTATGAAAGCCGGATGCTTTACAGCCATCGCAACGCCGTTTACGGATGGGGCCGTTGATTATGAAGATCTGGATAAACTGGCGGAATTTCAAATCCAGAACGGAATCACCGGAATTGTGGCCGTCGGGACAACCGGTGAAAGTCCGGTTTTGTCATGGGATGAACATAATAGGGTTATCGAGGCCATTGCTAAAAAAACAAAAGACCGCTGCATCTGTATTGCCGGCACCGGAAGCAATAATACGGCCGAATCCCTCGAAGCCACCAAACATGCCGCCGAAGTCGGCGCCGATGCGGTTTTACTGGTAGACCCCTATTACAACGGGCCCAGCTCCCTTGAAATCCGCAGAGAATACGTAGCACCCATAGCTGCTGCGTTTCCAAATCTTAAAATTATACCGTACATCATTCCGGGTCGTACCGGCGCCCAGATGCTGCCGGAGGATCTGGCGATCCTGTATAATTCTTATCCGAATGTCAGTTCTGTCAAAGAGGCCACCACCGACGTGAACAACATGAGACGGACCCGGAAATGCTGCGGGGATGATTTTATCATCCTGTCGGGTGATGACGGCATGACCTACGAAATGATGATCGATCCCGAGATTAAAGCCGCCGGCACGATATCCGTAACCTCCAATGTGGCACCCAAAGCACTCTCCCGGATGGTTCAGCTTCTGAATGAAGGCAATCAGTTGGAAGCCAACACGTTGATGCTGAAACTACAACCGCTTTTCAGCCTGGTCACCGTTGCAACCACTGAAATAACCCCTTACGGCAACGTCCTCTGCAAGGCCAGAAACCCAGCAGCTTACAAGGCCATGATGTCAATTCTGGGAATGCCTTCCGGCGGATGCCGACCGCCCCTGGGTCGACTGACCCGAAACGGCCTGAATGTGGTTCTTGATGGACTCCGCAATGTTTATACGAGTTCACCTGAAATCCTGCAGCCAATCGAGGAGTTTTTCAATGTCGACATCGGTCAACGGCTGGAAGACCCGAAATGCTGGGAGGGGTTATATTACAATCAGTATTAAGATTCGTGCAAAACCGTCGGCTGCACAGTTCCCGCGAAGCCGGGAGGTCTGTCGGATTTGGGTCGTAACGTTGGACGACCCAACGATCTTTGCATCAGGGTCTAAAACAAAATTCGTTTTTGGAAATGGAACATCTTGATTATTTTGTGGGAGCGGATTTCCAGCCGCGATGACTGTTGCTGGAGTGAATGTTTTTCGCGGATGAAAAGTTGCTCCCCCATTTAATCAATTTATTGATGGACATCCTAAGCCTTCGGCCTCACTTCAAAATCCCCTTCTTTGAACAGCAGCCATTTTAGCCATTTAATTCCGAACTGCAACAATTCAATTTCATCGTTTTTGATCTTCTCAACGGTTTCAGCGTCCACCGCATAGCGTTTCAAAAAGGAACTCTCAAATACAAATTCTTTAAATTTGTCGAGATTGTAACTGGCCAGAAAAAACATCTTTTTGGTCTGTTCGGTAAATTTCATATTCGGTGGAAAGGAGCGTTTTCTGACCAGCAAATCCGTCCACTCGGCATTGATCCGGTCGTGAATATCCACCCCCTGGTCCTCGCGCCATTTGGCGACCGTCCAGGTGGCATCCTCCTCGAAGCCGAGGCAATGGGGCTCGTGGACAAAAAAATAAAACTCATCCCCGTCCGGATCATCTTTATGACTCAGGGAGGCAACACCAAGCGGATAATAGGGCAGGTGGTCGGCC
>Ga0265303_10001210_pt1 | contig 15702 bp, 13 predicted proteins | sample Helome_2_FD_192494 | JGI IMG/M metagenome (GOLD analysis project Ga0265303, IMG submission 192494) | Marine sediment microbial communities from subtidal zone of North Sea - Hel_20160317 (Illumina Assembly) | ecosystem: Environmental > Aquatic > Marine > Subtidal zone > Sediment ... | reverse complement strand
GGAATGCGCAAAGTCACCGGCAGAACCGGCCTGCCCTGGCCGGATGTCATGGCGGCAATGCAAGATGATGGATGGCGCAGGCCGACCGAGATGAATCGTGAGTCGATGATGGCATCGGGTTCGTGGGGCGTACCCACGATTCGTATGGGCGATTTCGTGGTGTGGGGACAAGACCGCGACTGGGCGCTGGTCCGCCATATCGAGGAACTTTGTGACACAGGAGATGGGATACTCGTATGACATCGGTAATTTTTTCCCACGGCCAGGAGAGTGGGCCATGGGGGACAAAAATTCGGGCGATGGCCGAGTGCGTCCGAGGCCTGGGATGCCAGGCGGACAGCATCGACTACCGCGGGATCGAGGATCCGAGTCAACGCGTCGAAAAACTCATCCGCGAATGTGGCGGTATCGAGGACCGGCTCATCCTGGTCGGATCCAGCATGGGTGGGCACGTGGCCACGGCTGCTGCCGCGGAACTCGGCGCAGCCGGCTTATTCGTCCTGGCACCGGCCTACTACATGAAGGGCTACGAAGAACTGACGCCCGCACCGCTGCGAATTCCAATTTGCATTGTGCATGGCTGGCATGATGGTATTGTGCCCGCAGAGAATAGTATTCGGTTCGCGCAAGGCTGCGGCGCCACGCTGCACCTGGTCGATGGAGACCATAGACTGACGGCGAATATCGATGAGATCAACGAATACTTGACCTATTTCGTCAAAAAGACATCCGAATAATTCGGAGAGTTGGGAGGAACACATGAAGTACCTATTAGTATTGATAATGAGCCTGACCTTGTTTGCGTGTGGCGGCAAGGAATCGGGTGGTTCGGCGAAAGATGCCATGGACTCGGCGGCCGATACGGCTAAAGAAGCGGCCGGTGACACGATGGATGCGGCCTCAGGCGCAATGGATGATGCCAAGGACAAAGCCGGTGACATGGCAGACGATGCGATGGATGCAAGCTCAGGCGCAATGGATGACGCCAAGGACAAAGCCGGCGGGATGGCAGACGATGCGATGGATGCGGCCCAAGGCGCGATGGACGATGCCAAAGGTGTCGAAGACATGCTGATGGACAAGAAAGACGACGTCGACGCCGCCGTAGACGACGCAACAAAAGACTAATACCGGGTGCGCCTGGAGCCTAGAGTTCCAGGCGCATTCCTTCACGCGCAAATCTGAAGCCGCGCTTTTCCACCTCAGCCTGCTCCGGGCTACCCTCAACCAGCAGCGGGTTCGTGTGATTCATGTGAATGAATATCACGCGCGACTTTTCTTCGTCTGTCATATTTTCGAGAAGAGCCATGCTTTCGGCAGCGTGCGGGTGAGGTATCTGGCGCATGTCTCGCCCCGGAAGTTCGCCGTCTGCATAAAACGTTGCGTCGAGCAGCGCGTAGTCAACTGAGCGAATGACGTTGCGGATGTCCGTATCCCAGCGGTCCCATTTGTCGATGTCGGGGATAAATACGGCCGATCTGTTCGGCCCGTCGATCCGATACCCTACGGTCTCTGAGTACTCGTCGCGATGTGGCACGAGGAACGGTGTCACCGTGAGATGCTTGCTCAATGTGACCTCTGACCCGTTTTCAAGGCTCGTCAGTTCGATGTTCTGGTAACGAAGCAACTGATCCCACGGGCCGTTGTTCGAAAGGAAATCGCGCATGCGAGGCATCGCATAAACAGGCACGTCCCGGGTCGCGCTGGCTTCATGGCCAAAGTGCATGAGTCCTGTGTAGTGACCGACATGGGCATGTGTAAGAAAAACGCCATCGAGCGAATACACGGTATCCGGCGCAATCAGGTGCAGACGATACAGCTGGTCGCGTATATCGGGTGTCGCATCGAACAGGTACTTGGTCTTTGTCGGGCCGTCAACGACGGCGAGACAACTCGCCGTGCGTCTGAGCGACTTGTCCTCCCAGGCGCGATTGCAGTGCGGCTGATAGCAGTTGGCCTGCGGGTAGCCGGCATCCTGAGTTATGCCGAGTACCTGTATATAAGTTGTGTCACCCGCGGAAGCGGTCGCAGCCAAGGTCAAAGCTGCGGCGGCAAGAAGTTGTCTTTTCATACAGCGAGTCTCGGCGCTATGGCCGAGCCAGTATGACATACCGATGTCCGGACCGAACTACAGGGTCTCGGCTGAGAGATCGAGCAGTGCGGGAACGTCGCTCGGTTTGTACAGGCTGATCTGGCTAATCGAGACCGGTTCGACCGGTTTCGCAGTGATGAACAAAGTGGATTTGCCGTTGAGGAACTCTGTGTACGGATCGATCACATACTCGTCAAATTCGATACCGAATTCTTTGCCGATGTGCGCAAGTTTGTCGAGTTGCGCGTTGACGATTTCATCTTCGGTCAAACCGAGTCGCCCGCAATAGTCTGCGACGCGCCCGTTGAGGGAATCGTCCGTATATTCGATGCGCATCGCCTCCAACATCGGGCGGTACCGCGGACCTTTCGACAATTCGCTGACCATGTCACCGGCGAGCGTAAACTCGGCATCGACATCCCACATTTCTTCGACGGAAGACCTGAAAGAAACCGAGTAGTTGGAGGTTCCGCGTCGAAAGTGCGCGGATACAGACGCGACCTGTTCGGAGTAACCGAGTTGGGCCAACGCGTCGGGCGAGAAACCATACTTGCCGGTGCACCGGGCGGCCGGCTTGTCAATGTCGGCGACCTGCGTTGCTTTCTGTATCTCGGCATGCAGCTTCTTGAAGTAGTCGGCATCGACGCGCATCCGGATGCCTTCGGCGATAAACCCGAAGTACTCCGGAATAATTTCATCCGGAGTCGGTATGTTCTCGGCAACGTCGGCGAGGCTGAGCAGGGAGAAATAACTGGGCGTATCGATACCGAGCCGATCGATAGTTATTTCGTCATTGAAACCGTTGATCTGCGCGCGGATGCCATCGATCGTAAGTTCGCCACCCAAAGTAGAACTGACACCATCGTAGTCGATGTTTACGAAGGGCGACATGCCGACGACCGCCGTGTCGACTGCAGATTCGATCTTGTGATGCAGCAGAAATTTGGAGCCACCGTAACCCAGGCTTCCTACAACGATCGCCCCAACAATAAGATTCTTCATAGCTCGTGCCACTCGCCCGATGCATGGATGCTACGAATTGTTCATCAAATCAGACGCTTGCGAAACGAAGGGGGTCACAGTTTGGTGAATCCGGTAGACTTGTCTGCCATGAACATCGCAGGCTTAATTGTTCGCCCGCTGTATTTGCTGGCCGAAAAGGTGTTCTCCTTGTGGGCCCGGCCGGTCGTTCAGCCGGAGATCCCCTACGAGCTGATCACCGATCAAAGCGCGGCAATCTGTTACGTACTGGAAACCGGTGGGCTGGCCGACTTGATGGCTCTTGAACGTGCCTGTGCCAATTACGGGCTACCGTCGCCCACGAGCCCTTTCGAATTCTGTGGTATTCCTGAGTACAAGCGAGTCGTTGTGCTGCGCCGGATGAAGGGGTTTTTCCTAAGGCGGCCTCGCAAAACGGGTTCGCAACGGCTCCTGCGCCTGGTCGAGGCCGCAGAAAACGGCGAGCAAAACCTGTTGCTGATTCCGGTAGCGATTTACTGGGGAAGGTCACCCGAGAAAGAACGATCGCTGGTCAAGCTGCTGTTTTCCGAGGACTGGGCCGTGGTTGGCCGCACCAGGAAGTTCTTCACGACTTTGCTTCTCGGTCGGAATACACTGTTGCGCTTCAGTCATGCGCTGCCGCTGCGGTCTATCGATTCCGCAGGCAAGAGCTCGGCCATCGCGTATCGCAAGGTATCCAGGATCTTGCGCGTCCACTTTCGCCAACGTCGGGTTGCCACCGTCGGCCCCGATCTTTCGCATCGTCGCACCTTGGTCAACCAGGTGCTGCGTACGCCGGAAGTTCGCCGGGTAATCATGGCGGAAGCGGGCGATGATTACCGCAAGCAGGAAGTCGCGCGACGCAAAGCGGAGAAATATGCGCTGGAGATTGCGGCGGATATTTCCTACACGACAGTCCGCGTCGTCGAACGATTTCTCAAGTGGCTGTGGCACCGTATATATGACGGTATTGAACTGAATCATATAGATCGCCTGCACGAAGTAGCGCGAGAGCAGGAAATCGTTTACGTGCCGTGCCACCGCAGTCATTTCGATTATCTTCTGCTGGGATATATCGTTTACGAGGAAGGCCTGCACCTGCCGCACATCGCTGCCGGCATCAACCTGAACATGCCGATTGTCGGCGGCATTCTGCGGCGCGGCGGTGCATTTTTCCTGCGCCGCAGCTTCAAGGGTAATCGCCTTTACGCGGCAGTATTCGACGCCTACCTCAACCAGATTCTCCTCAAGGGCCATTCGATCGAGTATTTCGTGGAGGGCGGCCGCAGCCGGACCGGACGGCTGCTCGCGCCAAAAGGCGGCATGCTGGTCATGACGATCCATTCATACGTCAAGAATCCGCAACGCCCGGTCGTCTTCGTGCCAATCTACTTCGGCTACGAAAAACTCATCGAGGGAGACTCGTTCATCAGCGAAATGGGGGGCACGGAAAAGAAGAAAGAGTCCCTGGGTGGGCTGATACGGTCGGTGAAGTCGCTGCGTGAGCACTTCGGCAATGTATACGTGAACATTGCAGAGCCGATCGAATTGGCGCCGGTTCTCGACCGCGTGCATCCCGAATGGCGCGACTATGAATCGCGAAACGGCGAGCGACCGGCCTGGCTCGCCGATGTCGTGGACGAGGTCGGCAGCAAGATCATGACCGGCATCAATGCGGCGGCCGCCGTCACGCCCATCAGTTTACTCGCGTACGTGCTGCTCGCGACGCCAAAGCAGAAGATCGGCATCAACGAGCTGCGTCGGCAGCTGCGATTGAGCATCGATCTCATGAAGCGCTTCGTTTACTCGGATTCCGTGACCATCCCGGACTGGAGTCCTGACCAGATCATCGAACACGGGGAGAAGCTCGACGTCATCAGCCGCACTACGCACCCGATGGGCGAGGTTATTCACATGACGGAGCACACGGCAGTACTCATGACGTACTTCCGCAACAATATCCTGCATCTGCTCGCGGTTCCGGCGTCGGTAGCCTGCTGCTTCATCCAGGGAAGGAAGCTCGAACACAAGGAATTGCAGCGACTGATTCGTCTCATTTACCCGTTCATGAAGAAGGAACTGAACCTGAAGTGGGCCTTTCGCGACATCGATGACGTGACGTCGGAGGCAATCAAGTCATTGATTGATATGGAAATGTTGAAGTATGGCGAAAGCACGCAGACGCTCGTCCGTCCGCCGGCCGGATCAGAGAAAGCATTCCAGTTGTTGATGCTCGGGCAGTCGATGGTGCCTATGCTGCAGCGTTTCTACCTCGTAGTCGCGATATTGGTGAGTAATGGCTCAGGCACCCTGTCCCGACAACGCCTGGAAAGCAGTTGCCAGCAAAGCGCCGAGCGCCTTTCGATGATTTACGGCCTGCATTCGCCTGACTTCTTCAACAAGACGCTGTTTCACGATTTCATTCGCCTGCTGCAGGATCAGCGTGTGCTGCGTCGTAACGCCGACGGCCTGATCGAATACGATGAAGACATCAAGAGCATTGCCGCCGACGCGCGATTGGTACTCGGCGAAGAGATCCGCCACGGCATCCTGTCTCTCACGACGTCAGAAAATAACGGGCACGCCAGGGAATGAACGTCGTATCGTTTTACCGGTTCCTGGATCTTGCCGATCTGCAAGCTTTTTGTGATGACCTGCAGGCGCTCTGCGATAGACAGGGCCTGCTCGGCACGATTCTGGTGGCGACCGAGGGCGTCAACGGCACGATTGCGGGCAGCAAAGACGCCATTCTCACCGTGTTCTCCTGGTTACACGAGCGCCTCGATTTCGAGGAGCGTCTCGACGCGCGCTGGACGCACGCGGACGAGGCCCCGTTTCGTCGTATGCGAGTCCGGATCAAGAAAGAGATCGTCGCACTGGGGCGCCCCGACATCCTGCCGTACACCGGGACCGGTAAGCACGTCGTGCCTGAAAAGTGGAACGCGCTGATCCAGGATCCGAATGTGCTGCTTATCGATACACGCAACCACTACGAACACGAAGTCGGCACGTTTCCCGGTGCGATCGACCCGGGAAATGACAGTTTTCGGGAGTTTCCCGAGTTTGCACAAGGGCTGGCCGAAACCTCGACGGACCAGCCGCTCGCGATGTTCTGCACCGGCGGAATTCGCTGCGAAAAGGCGACCGCGCTGATGCTCGAACTCGGCTTTCAGGAAGTCTATCAGTTGCAGGGCGGCATCCTGAATTACCTCGAAACCATGTCGAACGAAGAAAACCTTTGGGATGGAGAGTGCTTCGTTTTTGATACCAGGGTTGCTGTCGACCGCGATCTGGCGGAGGGGGGGTACGTGCAATGCCATGCGTGCCGGCGGCCACTCAGCAGCGAAGACCTGGCGTCACCCGACTATCGTGAGGGCGTTTCATGCCCGCGCTGCGTCGATGAAGTCGACGAAGAGCGCCTCGCCAGGCTCGAAGAACGACGCAAGCAGGTGTTGCTCGCTGCGGAGCGTGGCGAGGCCCATATTGGGCCAAAAAGCTAGCCTGGTTCCTTGCGCCCCGGGACCGAAAGGTCTAAAAAGATCATATGTTCAGCCGCAATGCAGCCCGTCGGAAGCCCGCGGCCATGAGACGTAACGTCCTTGGCCTGCTTGCGATGGTGTGGCTCAACATTATTATCCTGCCTTGCGCGATGGCGTTCCAGGGCGGCCAGCTTTGCCCGCATTGTCCGCCCGCCGACGAGCACGAGATGGCAGCGCACCATGGTCATGGTGAGATGCAGTCCCAACCCCCCGGGACCATGGCGCAGTCTGAGTGCTGCGATCAACAGGCAGCCAGTGTCGATTCTCGCAGCGCCAAGCTGCAGGCGAAACCGGCCTCTGACCTGGTTTTTGTCACGGTGACTGCGATTCCGGCGTTGCCGGCACGAGCGAGAGCCCAACGACATTGTGCTGCAGACCCGCCAGACACGCCCGGCGTCTCGCCACCATTACACGTCCTGTTCTGCGTCTACCTGGATTAGCCAACTCCTTGCCGTAAACCTTTCCGGTTTCTCAAGCAGGAGTTTGACTGATGTTTTTCGTTGTTGGGCGTTTGCCCGAATTGAAGTACGTGCGCCTCTCGATGGGGCGTTCGAAAATTTCTTTCGTCGTGTTCATCGCGGGCACGCTATTCGCATTAAATGCAGCGGCACAGCATAGAGTCCCGTTGACGCTGGCAGAGGCCGAGGACATTGCCACAGGCAATGAGCCCGGGCAACTGTCCCTGAGCGCACGGTCATCGGCACTCGAAGAGCAAGCCGTCGCTGCAGGCCAGTTGCCGGACCCAACGCTGCGACTCGGGCTCGCGAACTTCCCTATTGACAGCGGCGGCTTTTCGACCGAGGGAATGACGCAGGCACAACTGGGCATTCGACAGGTGTTCCCGCGCGGTCGATCACGGGTCCTCAGCTCGGTGCGTTTACGATCGATGGCGGCGGAATTGGGCAAGAGTGCAGAGGCACGCTCGCGCGACGTATTGACCGCTACCCGGACTTCATGGCTGGATACGTACCTCTGGCAGCGAGCTCAGCAGATTGTCACCGAGTCGCGACCGTTTTTTGCAGATCTTGTCGACGTCACCCGCTCGATGTATGCGGTCGGACGAAAAACGCAGCACGATGTTTTGCGCGCCGAGCTTGAGCTAAGTCGGCTCGATGATCGATTGATTGAGGCAGGACGCGCTCGGGCAGAGGCGCAGGCCGAGCTTTCCCGGTGGCTGGGTACTGATGCTTACCGGCCAATCGCGATGAAGTTGCCGGGCTGGCAACAACTGCCACCGCTTGACGAATTGCGGCAGGACCTGGCAGACCACCCGAGTCTTGCGGCTGCCGAGGCCAGCATTTCGGCGACGCAATCCGGTATTGATCTTGCCAAAGAGAATTACAAAGCCGGCTGGGCGCTCGATTTCGTTTATGGCTACCGTGAGGGATCCCTTGCTGCTGGCGAGCCGCGCTCGGACTTTGTCAGCCTGGCGGCGTCGGTCGATCTGCCGTTGTTCGGTAAGAACCGGCAGGACCGGCAGCTTGCAGCGGCCCTGCAAGAGCGCCGCGCCGCTGTCGAGACAAAGAACGAAGTACATGCGCAACTGCGGAGTCAGCTCGATTTGCAGTATGCGCGCTGGAGCGACCTGACACGGCGTCTGGCGCTCTATGATTCGCAAATACTCGGTCAATCCGAAGCTCAGGCACAGTCCGCGCTGCAGGCATACCAGAGCGACGCCGGAGATTTTTCGGATGTGATGCGTGGCTACATTGACGATCTGAATACCCGCCTCGAATACACGCGATTACAGGTAGAGCGTGCGCAGAGTTACGCGGTCCTCGCGAACCTCGGAGGAATACTCCAATGAAAAAAAACACTGTCTTGATTATTGGCTTCGCCGCGACACTGATCGTGGGCCTGCTGGTTGGCCGCGCCTGGGTTGCGGACGAAACCGCGGCAGGGAGTTCGGCGAAGGACGGCGGCCGCGAAGTCTTGTATTGGGTTGCCCCGATGGACGCGAATTTCCGCCGTGACGAGCCTGGAAAGTCACCAATGGGTATGGACCTGGTGCCCGTATATGCCGACGAGGTGGATCGGCGGCCGGGAGTCGTTTCGATCGACCCGACGATGGAGAACAACCTCGGCGTACGCACAAGTGTCGCTCTGCGCGGCACTTTGCCGCGTCGCATAGAAACCGTCGGATACATCGCCTACGACGAGGACACATTGCAGCATGTCCACACACGTGTCGATGGCTGGATCGAGAAGCTGGCGACGACGGCAACCGGCGATCCGGTGGAGAAAGGGCAGTTGTTATTCGAGCTGTACTCACCGGTCCTCGTCAATGCGCAGCAGGAATACCTGGTGGCCCTGAGCAGCGACAACGCGATGTTGCGCGTTGCATCCAGGGACCGCCTGATCGCGCTGGGCGTTTCGCTCGGGGAGATCTCACGTCTGGACAAGGAACGTGTCGTCGCGCAGCGCGTGCGTGTCTATGCAGAGGCAGACGGTGTCGTTGCGCACCTGGGCGTCCGCGAGGGGATATTCGTCACGCCCGCCACCGAGATCATGTCGGTTGCTCAACTTGACCGGGTGTGGGTAATGGCTGAGGTCTTCGAGCGCCAGGCGGCCTGGGTCAAGCCGGCGCAGAAGGCAATCGTCGAGCTGGATTACCTGCCGGGCACGAGACTAGTGGGTACGGTCGACTACGTGTATCCGGAGCTCGATCCGCAGACCCGAACCCTCAAAGTTCGTTTGCGATTCGATAACGAGTCTCAAATGCTCCGGCCCAATATGTTCACGCGCGTCGTGATTGATGGTGAGGCCGTGCACGACGTTGTACACGTACCTCGTGAATCGCTCATTCGCGGCGGCACGGTGGATCGTGTTGTCATTGCCCTTGGCCAGGGTCGATATCGTTCTCAGGTCGTAGAGCTCGGTATCGAGTCGGGCGACAGGGTAGCGATCAGCAAGGGAATCGCAGCGGGAGAGCGGGTTGTTACCTCAGCACAGTTCCTGATCGACTCGGAATCGAATATCGAGTCCGCGCTAAAACGACTGGAGTCGCCGAAATGATCGACCGCCTGATTCACTGGTCGGTGGCAAACCGCCTGCTGATCCTGATCATCGCGGTCTTCACGGCCGTCGGCGGCGTTTACTCGCTGCAGCACACATCGGTGGATGCGCTTCCGGATCTCTCGGATGTGCAGGTAATCGTAAAGACCTCGTTCCCGGGCCAGGCTCCGCAGGTGATCGAAGACCAGGTAACGTATCCGCTGACGACAGCGATGCTGTCGGTGCCCAAAGCGGTTACCGTTCGCGGCTACTCGTTCTTCGGCGACTCCTATGTCTACGTCATTTTCGAAGACGGAACCGATCTCTACTGGGCCCGTTCCCGCGTGCTCGAATACCTGAGCCAGGTGTCTTCGAAGCTGCCGGACAACGCAAGGCCTTCGCTCGGACCGGACGCGACCGGCGTCGGCTGGGTCTTCGAATACGCGCTCGTTGATCGTAGCGGTGAGCACGATCTCGCGCAGCTCAGGAGTTTGCAGGACTGGTTTCTGAAATACGAGCTGCAGACGGTCCCCGGGGTCGCGGAGGTCGCGACGATCGGCGGCATGGTGAAGCAGTACCAGGTTGTCGTGGATCCCGACAAGCTTCGGGCATTCGGTATTACGCTGGCCAGGCTCAAAACATCGATTCAGCGGGGCAACCAGGAAACCGGTGGCTCGGTCATCGAAATGGGAGAGGCCGAGTACATGGTGCGGGCGAGTGGTTACCTGGAGAATATCGGTGATCTGGCCGCCATACCGGTAGGTCTGAATGAGAAGGGTACGCCGCTGGTGCTTGCCGACGTCGCCGAGATTCGCCTCGGTCCGCAAATGCGACGCGGAATCGCAGACCTCGACGGTGAGGGCGAGGTCGTTGGCGGTGTTGTCGTTATGCGATGGGGCGAGAACGCCCTGGCAACCATCGATGCCGTGAAGGCGCGCCTGGTGGAGCTTGCGCCGAGCCTTCCCGACGGCGTCGAGATTGTCACGACCTACGACCGCTCAGGTCTCATTCAACGGTCGGTCGATACGCTCAAAAGCACCCTGATCAAGGAATTCGTGGTCGTCGCGCTGATTTGCGCCGCGTTTCTGTTTCACCTGCGATCGTCGGCGATCATTGTATTGAGCCTGCCGCTGGGCGTTCTCGTCGCCTTCATTATCATGAAGTTGCAGGGTATCAACGCCAACATCATGTCACTGGGTGGAATCGCGATCGCCGTCGGCGCCATGGTCGATTCCGCCATCGTGATGATCGAAAACGTTCACAAGCATATCGAGAAGCAAGCGCTCACTGACGAGAATCGCTGGAAGATAATCGCCAATGCGGCGAGCGAGGTCGGGTCGCCGCTGTTCTTTTCGTTGCTGATTATTACGATGAGCTTCTTGCCTGTATTTACGCTCCAGGCGCAGGAAGGCCGATTATTTGCGCCGCTCGCCTTCACCAAGACGTATGCGATGGCCGCCGCCGCCATCCTGTCGGTTACACTCGTGCCGGTACTCATGGGGTACTTCATTCGTGGCCGGGTCATCGGGGAGAAAAGGAACCCGATTAACCGTGCGTTGATCGCCGCCTACCGTCCGGTGATAAACGCGGTAATTCGATTTCCGAAGGGCGCGCTCGTGGTTGCCGCGCTGCTCCTGACCACGGGCCTGTGGCCGGCGTCGCGACTGGGCTCGGAGTTTATGCCGCCCCTGGACGAGGGGGACCTCATGTATATGCCTACTACCTATCCGGGCGTGTCGATCGACAAGGCACGGGAGATCTTGCAGCACACGGACAAAATGTTGTCCAGGGTGCCTGAAGTGAAGCGCGTGTTCGGGAAGATAGGTCGCGCGGAAACGGCTACGGATCCGGCACCGCTGACGATGATCGAGACTGTAATTCAGCTACAGGCTCGAGAAGAGTGGCGGGCAGGGATGACACCGGACAGGCTGCGAGACGAATTGGACAAAGCAGTCAGGTACACCGGACTAACCAATGCCTGGGTCATGCCGATAAAGACGCGCATCGATATGCTCGCGACGGGCATCAAGACACCGGTAGGGATCAAGGTCGCCGGGCCTGACCTGGGTGTCATCGGGGCAATCGGGCAACAGCTGGAAGACGTGCTGAAAGACGTCTACGGAACCGCCTCTGTCTATTCGGAGCGGGTCGTCGGGGGCCGCTACCTGGATGTCGAGATCAACCGTCAGCGCGCCTCGCGATTTGGCCTCAACATCAACGACGTGCAGGATATTGTGCGCTCCGCGGTTGGCGGAATGGATGTGACGCATACGATCGAAGGGCTCGAGCGCTACCCGGTCAACGTGCGATATCCGCAACGCGTGCGGGATTCGGTGGAGCAGCTGAGATTGTTGCCCATCGTCACTCCCGATGGGGCGCGGATCGCACTGGCCGATGTTGCCGACGTAAGGGTCACCGATGGGCCGCCGGTGATCAAGAGTGAGAACGCCCGCCTCAATGGCTGGACCTACGTTGACATATCCAATCGGGATCTTGGTTCCTATGTCGCCGAGGCACAGCGCGTTGTAGCAGACGCTATCGAGCTACCGCCAGGCTATTCGCTACGGTGGTCCGGACAGTATGAGTACATGGTGCGTGCGAAAGAAAGGCTGTCGGTCGTTGGCCCGTTGACCTTCGCCGTCATCGTATTACTGCTTTACCTTAGTTTTCAGCGCTTGCCGGAAGTCGCGATCATCCTCGGGACACTTCCGCTGGCCCTGATAGGTGGCCTCTGGCTCTTGTACCTGCTTGGTTATGAACTATCGGTTGCCGTTGGTGTTGGTTTCATAGCGCTGGCCGGCGTGGCTGTCGAGATTGGCGTGATTATGCTCGTGTATCTCAACCAGGCAATCCAGCGGAGAATTGCGAGTGCCGCGGAAAGCGGGCGCGACCTCTCGCCCGACGACATTGAGCAAGCGGTCGTCGAGGGAGCCGTGTTGCGGATTCGTCCGGTCATGATGACGGTTGCCGCGACCATCGGGGGACTGCTGCCGATCATGTTCGGTGGTGGTACCGGATCAGAGGTGATGCGACGAATTGCCGCGCCGATGGTGGGCGGAATGGTCAGCGCGACCGTGCTTACGTTGATCGTAATTCCGGCGTTGTACCTGTTGTGGCGCCAGCACGACCGGGCGCGGATCAATTCGCGGGAGTGAGGGCCACGGCTCGACTACGCGTCGAGGTCCGGTATGAGCTCGCTTTCGAGGGCGGCGATCATGTCCTTCAAGAGCAACTTGCGTTTCTTGAGGCGCCGGATGCGCAGTTGATCGACCATGGGGTCGTCCTGCAGGCGGTCGATCAGGTAATCCAGGTCCCTGTGACTGACGCGCAACTCTCGTAATCGCTCCAGTTGCTTAAACGACTCGGTATCGATCTTGTCGGTCATGGAATCATGCTACTCGCTGTCGGGTAACAGCGCCAACCAGTCTTTATCGGACGCGCCAATGACGAAAAAATGCGGGTTCAGGATGTCGGATTCCGCATTGTATTTCATGGGTTTGCCATCGAGCGTCACGACGCTTCCCCCGGCTTGCTCGACAACGGCCTGTGCCGCGGCCGTGTCCCATTCGGAGGTTGGTCCGAGGCGCGGGTAGAGGTCGGCGCCGCCTTCGGCGACCACGCAGAACTTCAACGAGCTGCCCATCGCTACCAGGTCGTGCTCACCCAGATTCGTGAGATAGGCGTCGAGGGTGGCGCCGCGGTGTGAGCGGCTGCCGACCACACGGACGGGGTCACCGCTCGTCGCCGCGACTCGAATCGGCTGTGGCGGATGGTCACCATCACGCAGATCGGCGCCAACGCCTTGACAGCCAACATAGGTCTTGTGTTGCACGGGCACGTGCACCACCCCCAGCACCGGCCGGTTGTTGTCGATCAGCGCAATGTTGACCGTGAATTCGCCGTTTCGATTGACGAATTCCTTGGTGCCATCCAGCGGGTCGATCAGCCAGTAGCGATCCCAAAGCCTGCGCTCTGCGAAGTCCGGCAGGCCCGATTCCTCGGAGATGATCGGAAGTTCGGGCGTCAACTCCATCAAGCCCGCCACGATACAGTGGTGAGATGCGAGGTCGGCCTGGGTGAGCGGTGATTCATCGACTTTGCTTTGCACCTCGAAATCCGTCGAGTAGACTTTCAGGATCGCGCGGCCGGCATCCTCAGCCAGCGCGACGATGGGTTCGATCAGTGACTCGAGGTCCATGCTGTCTTCCTACAGGTTTCCCGGGCGCGCAGTATATCAATGAACATCGATCCAAAAACCGCGTTGCAACGCACCGAGACCCTGATGCTCGACATGGACGGTACCTTGCTCGATCTCGCGTACGACAATTACATCTGGAAAGACCTGGTTCCACGACGCTATGCGGCGGCGAACGGTTTGACGTTCCAGGCAGCACGCGAACACTTGTTCGACCAGTACCGGGCCGTGCAGGGTGGCCTTGAGTGGTATTGCCTGGATCATTGGTGTGAACGGCTCGGAATCGATGTGATTCAACTCCATCACGATGTCAATCACCGTATCGGGTACCTGCCGGGCGCTCTCGACTTCCTGCGCACCGTGCACAAACACGATACACGCGTCTTTCTGGTCACCAATTCGCATCCTGACACGCTTGCGTTGAAGGATGCCGTTACAGGTCTTGGTGACTATTTTGACGGAGTGTTCAGCTCCCACAACTACGGCCATGCCAAGGAAAGCCAGGCCTTCTGGCATGCGCTGCAGGACGACGTTGGCTTCGACATCGAGACTACGCTGTTCGTCGACGACAGCCAGCCAGTGCTGAAAAGTGCCGAGGAGTATGGCGTCGAGATGCTCGTTACCGTCACGCGGCCCGACACCACGCAACCTGTGCAGGGTGGCTCCGATTTTCGTGGTGTCGAAACCGTGGTGGATATGTTGCCGTAGGAGCGGCCTACGTGCCCTTGGGGTATTCCAGCCGCGATTTGTCGGAGGCCGCCCCAGCGGCCGATCATCCGGGCGACCTGGCGGTTGCAGCTATTGCCGACGCGCGAGGCGCGTTCCTAGGATCTTCTCGGCGGCCCGCGTCGCCCGCCACCGCCCGATCGCGACCTGCCGCGGCCGCCACCGCCCGGCCTGCCGCGCTGGCCAGAGGGTTTCCTCTTCCTGGGTTTTGGTTTGACCAGTTCCGGCAAGTCCTCCGGATTGTAGTTCGCCACCGGGATCTTGTGCCCGATGTACTCTTCTATGTCGGGCAATGACATTACGTAGGTCTCGCAACCCAGGCTGATGGCGTCGCCGGCCGCGCCGGCGCGTGCCGTTCGACCGATCCTGTGGACATAGTCCTCGGCGTCCTGTGGCAGGTCGTAATTGATGACGTATTGCACATCAGGGACGTGCAAGCCGCGAGAGGCGACGTCCGTGCCGATAAGGACAGCCAGTTCGCCGCTCTGAAAATCCATCAGCATGCGCAGGCGCTTGTTCTGTGGCACGTCGCCCGAGATAGCCTTTGCGTGGATATCGTTTGCTTCCAGATAGTCCTGCACGCGTTCGGCTTCGCGTTTCATATTGACAAAAATCATGATGCGCCCTGAACCCATCTCGCGTACCAGGCCGACCAGCAGCGGCATCTTGTCCTCGTTCGACGGAAAGAAGATGGCCTGACGAACGCGGTCGGCGGTGACTTTGTCCGGCTCGATGCGGATCAGCTCGGGTTCATTCATGTGCTCGTACGCGAGCTCCATGACGCGTTGCGACAGCGTCGCAGAGAACAGCATATTCAGACGTTTGTGGGGCTCCGGAAGGCGACGTAACAGATAGCGAATATCCTTGATAAAACCGAGATCGAACATGCGGTCGGCTTCGTCGAGGATGGCCACTTCAACCTGGTCAAGCTTGAATACGCCCTGCTTGAAGTAATCGATTATGCGACCGGGCGTGCCGATCAGCAGATCGACGCCGCTCTCGAGCCTTTTGCGCTGCTTTTCGTAATCGGTGCCGCCGAAAGCGATGCCGATCCTGAGGCCCGTATGCTTGCCAAGCACCTCGGCGTCGTTGGCGATCTGCACGGCCAGCTCGCGTGTTGGCGCGAGGGCGAACAGCCTGGGCTGGCGCTTCTCTCC
>Ga0265303_10001209_pt1 | contig 15706 bp, 16 predicted proteins | sample Helome_2_FD_192494 | JGI IMG/M metagenome (GOLD analysis project Ga0265303, IMG submission 192494) | Marine sediment microbial communities from subtidal zone of North Sea - Hel_20160317 (Illumina Assembly) | ecosystem: Environmental > Aquatic > Marine > Subtidal zone > Sediment ... | reverse complement strand
GCCTTCTCGTTGTAGTGCGAGAACGCCAGGGTGATCAATCGATGGGGGACACGTTTGCTCTCGGAAAGAATACTTCGACTCATGGTCTGCTGAGCATAGCAGCAGAAGCCTGCTACCCTTGCCGAGTGCGTCCCCTCGTGTTGGCAGCGGCCCTTTGCCTGATTCTCCCTGCCTGTGGCACCTCAAACGGCGGCGACGGTGGGTTGGGCGGCGAAGCAGGGACGGGCGGCAGTTCCGGGGCAGGCGGCGGGGCTGGCGCAGGCGGAACTGCAGGTGAAGGCGGTGCGAGCGGTGCGGCCGGCGAAGGCGGTACTGGCGGTGTGGCCGGCGAAGGCGGCGTCGGCGGTTCAGCGGGCGAAGCGGGCACCGGGGGTGGTGCTGGGGCTGCCGGAATGGGCGGTGGAGTTGGCAACTTGCCAGACCTCGCGCCGAACGTGTCGAACATCCAAATCGAGTTCGACACGACGGTCCCAGCCGCCGATTTGCTCGAAGGATGCGCGTCGGCCGGCAGCGGCGTCGACATCTTGCGATTCTCTGGAACGACTCACAACCTCGGTCCCGCGGACGTGGTCGTTGGAGACCCAGGTTGTCCGAACTGCGAGCAGAACCCCTTAGCGATCTGTGCCGACCCAAACTTCATCTGCGCACCAGCCGAAGGTCACGGCCACGGTCACTATCAAAACTTTGCCGCTTATGAGCTGCTCGACGAGAGCGGACAGAACGTCGTCGCGGAGGGTCACAAGCAGGGTTTCTGCCTTCGAGACACCTATTGCTCGTTCGGAACGCTGACGTTCGATTGCCACTTTCAGGGCTTGACTGCAGGCTGCTCGGATGTTTATGGCGCTTCGCTTGGCTGCCAGTACATCGAAATCACGGCGGTGCCGCCGGGCGATTATTGGGTACGGATGACGACCGACCCGCTCGATCTGTTCGAGGAGGCCGACGAGACGAACAACAGCCATTCGGTCCCGGTGACGATTCCGTCGAGATGACGGCTGGCCACGATCGTTCTAACGCGGCAACTCGACGCCTGGCATTCTGTCGGCGACAAATTCCGCGATCGCGCTGCGCGCCGAGGCGCCCGCTTCGTCGTCGGACGTGTCGTTGAACAGGGCGATGATACGCGCGGCTTTCTCGTTGCCGGTGAGAGTGTCGTTCTCGTAAATGCGAAGGAGCCGGACGCGCAGCTTTCGAACCGCAACGAGGGTTTGCTTGGCTTGCCAGCGTTCGAAGAGCTCTTGGCGAAACTCTTCAGTCCCCTCCAGGAACCAGTTTTTTTCTACGCGGTACGGGTCTTCGCCACGCCGCCGCATCATCGCATCCGCGATGTCGAAACGGACGGTGAGTCCCTGACTGTATCCATCGTCGAACGTGACCGAGCCATCCTTCTCAACGACCGCTTTGAAAGCGTGGCCCTTGTAGTGATGGGTGCCATCTTTGTGCCGCCGCAGCTTTGGGGGATCGCGCACCGTGAGGTACTGCTTCTTACCGACGCCTTCGAAGTAGTTCCTCGGCTCGGCCTCGGCGGTCCCCTCCCGTTTGGCGTCGGACGCTTTGCTAGGCGTGGCTTGTTGGGACACCACGAAGGCACGCGCCACGGAGTTGGGATCGAGCGCGAGCATCACCTCGGAGTCCGAGGTCGGGCGCTCCGGGGGCACGTCTGGGCTCGCTTCGACGGTCGAGCGCGGGCGCTGCGAGGCCACGACCGGCACTCGTACCGCGGAGGCTTCGAGAGGCTCTGCGCCCGTAGGCTCGAGGACGGCTGCGGGTTGTGGCGGCTCTGCCACGGTGAAGTTGATATCGACCACGTTCGAATCCCAGGTCGTCGCGACGCGTGAGCTGAGGCTCACAGCCGAGAGAGCGAGAATGTGTACGGCAAGGGACGCAAGCAGGACCGCAACCCATCGTCCTGATCGTACTCGTCCAGCCTGGGACACTACGCGCCTCTCGACGGTGGCACGACCAAGTGCGGGTCATCCGCTCGGCGAGGCCTCCATCCCTGTGAGCCCATGAAGGTACCATCCACCGGGGCCTGGGCAAGTGGGAGCAAACAACCGATCGTGGGCGCCGCGAACGCGTGCTAGGGCTCCAGCGGGAAAAAATCATGCGATTCGTCAAAGAAAGCCTAATCAACGCGAGCGCGCAAAAGGTGTTCGCATTCCATGAAGCACCGGATGCGTTCGAACGGCTGCAGCCCCCGTGGCAGACGACCAGAATCGTTCAGCCGCCGACTTCACTCGAGGTGGGAACGCAGGTCATTTTACAGGTCAAGGTTGGGCCTCTGTGGCAGACCATCGTCGCCGAGCACGTAGCGTATGAGCCTGGGAAAATGTTTGCCGACCGCATGGTGAAAGGCCCATTCGCCAACTGGTTGCACAAGCACATCGTGACGCCTCGCGGCGACGACCAGTGCGTGTTGACCGATGACATCGAATACGAGCTACCGCTGGGCATCCTCGGCCGGACCTTCGGCGGCGGCTTTGCACGGCGAAACCTCGAACGCATGTTCGACTTTCGACACCAGGTGACCCGAGAAGCGTGCGAGTAGTGGAGGGCCGAGGCTCGCAGGCGACCAAGCTGGTCGCGTCGGCGAGACTCGCCGGGAAATTGTTCGTTCTGGTCCTCGCGCTGCTCCTGTCGTGGGGTAGCAGTGCGTCCTCGCAGGAACTGCTCGACACACCGGCCGCCGAGACCGAGCAGATTCAAGCTTTGCTCCGCCGCTCGTCCACAGCGCTGGCCGGAGTCCACGACTACCGAGGGACGCTCGTGAAGCGGGAAAGGTTTGGTGAGGCGCTCCTCGAGCAGACGGTGGAGTTCAAATTCTCACGGCCGTTCAAGGTGTACGTGAAGTACATCGAGCCACACCCCGGGCGAGAGGTCATCTACGTTCGTGGCTCACACAGGAACAAGGCCAGGGCGCACAAGGGCTCAGTCCCTGACATTCCGGTCAACCTCAGCCCGTTTGGTCGCATCGCCATGGAGGGCAACCATCACCCGATCACGTCGTTCGGCCTTCAAAACATGTTTCGAATCGTCGCTCGCGGAATTCGCAATGCGATCGGGCGTGGCGATGGGTCGGTTCATCTATCGGATGGCGGCACCGTTTCAGGCCATCCCACCTGGCGCATCGAAATGCTGACCAAAACGGGCGGACGCGATGTGACTGTCAGGGGTTCTGAGAATCTGTGGAAGCTCGCCAAGCGGGTCGGGCAAGACATGTACGTGATTCTGCATCACAACGATGACATCCACTCGCCGCGAGATGTCCGTCCGGGACAGACCGTGTTCGTCCCTCGGTACTACGGAAGTCGAGGAGAGTTCTTCTTCAGCAAGCGCACCGATCTGATCATCAAGGTTGTCACCTGGGACCAGCATGGAAAGCTCTACGAGAGCTATGAGTTTACCGAGCTCGAGCTGAATCCCGGACTCGAAGATCGGGACTTCGACTACCGAAACGAAGACTACGACTTCGTATCACGCTGATGGGACGCACGACCGCTTCCAGAGCGTTTCCGCCCTCCGTCTGAAGCGAGACGAAAGAATTACGTAGGAATTGGCAAAAATTGCGTATGGAATAGTCTTCGAAGGGGCCACACATTAATTGTGCATGGAGGCCTTGGAATCGAGACCCCATGCGTAGCAGGAAAGGAGGCACGCCATGCTTTCGATCTATCAAGGCCATGCCGTAAGCGAGAGCCTGCTTCGAGAGGTTGCGCGAACCACGTTGATCGTGGACCCAGTGCTGTTCTGCTACGGGATTTACGTCCTCGTCGCGTTCGTTGTCCTCACCATCGCCTACATTGTTCTGGCTAGGCGCGGGCGACGCACCGAGCGTCCGATTCGCAGGCGGCTCCGTGGTCGTTCCGCGATGCTTTCGCGTCTGTAGGGGGCTAGCTCGCCATGTCGAGAACTGCGCGGAAGCGGATCGTGTTTTCCATGACCTTGGCGAAGGCTTCGTTCGCGGCTTCCAGCGGGAACTGTTCGATCTGCGGGCGGACGCCAGCAAACGCGGCGAAGCTCATCGTGTCTTCGCTGTCGACCGCCGTCCCGCTCGGCCAGCCGTGAATCATCTTCCCTGAGAGCATGGCGAAGGCGTTGACCGAGATCGGATCTGGGGCAGCTGCCACCAGCATGAGCGTGCCGCGGCCGTGCAGGCCGTTGAGGATGCCCTCGATGGCTTTGCCGTTCGGCGCCGTGGCCAGAATCACGTTGGCCCCGCCGAGCTTCTGAAGCTCCTCGACCTCGTCCGAGGATTGCGAATCGATGTAGTCGTGCGCCCCCAAGTCGCGCGCGAGCTGTTCTTTGTCCTTGCCGCGCGAGACGGCAACGGTGCGAAACCCCATCCGATTCGCGAACTGAATTGCGAGATGACCGAGCCCGCCGACCCCTTGGACGGCGACCAGGTCACCGGGCCGAGCACCGCTGTTGCGGAGCGCGTTGTAGGTGGTGATGCCGGCGCAGAGGAGGGGAGCGGCTTCGGCCGGGCTAAGCTCATCGGGGACTCGCGCAGCGGCCTCCCATGGACAGACCATGTATTCCTGGTAGCCGCCGTCGTAGCTGATGCCGGCGATTTTCGCGCTGACGCAGTTGATGAAGTCACCGCGCCGACAGGGGTTGCACTTGAAGCAGTGCCCGCCGTGCCAGCCGACTCCAACGCGATGGCCTACCGCAAACGCGTCGACCCCTTCGCCGAGCGCATCCACGACGCCGGCCACCTCATGCCCCGGCGCACGCGGCAGCTCGAGACCGGGAAACTGTCCGAACTTCACGAAGGCATCGCTGTGGCAGATGCCGCAGGCCTCGACCCGAATACGAATCTCTCCCGGCCCGGGCTCGGGGATTGCACGCTCCTCCAGCGTGAACGGCCCGCCGGCCTCTCGTACGATCATTGCCCTCATGATTCTGTCTCCCGGTCACCGGTATAGCGCTCGAGAAACGCTTGGCAATCGTGAACGGTCACTCCCGAACGGGCTCCGCCGGCCCTATTGTCGTCCCATGAACGACGACGATCTCGCGCAGGCGCGCGCTCAGTGGAACCATCGTGGCTCGGGGCGGCCGGACTGGGCCATCTCACCGGGCCGAGACCAGGAATCGGTTTGGGATTACCCGCGTCCGCCCCGACTCGAACCCGACACGCGACTCGTTCGGGTGACGCACGGGAACAGGGTCATTGCGGAGTCGCGCCAGGCTATCCGCGTTCTCGAAACCGCGAGCCCACCCACGTTTTACGTTCCGCCGGAGGACGTCCGGATGGAGCTGCTGACACAAGCGCGGGGGGCCTCGCTCTGCGAATGGAAAGGATCGGCGACATATTGGTCGCTGCACCTCGACGGAAATGAAATCGACCAGGCGGCCTGGAGCTACGAGGAGCCCTTTATCGACTTCGTTGCGATTCGAGGATATCTGAGCTTCTACCCAAGCAAGCTGGAGTGCTATGTGGCGGAGCAACGCGTCACGGCACAGCCTGGAGGCTTCTACGGAGGGTGGGTTACACCGGATGTCGTCGGGCCGTTCAAGGGAGAGCCAGGGACGGGGGCTTGGTGAGCAAAATCTGCGAAGGTCGACCATCGATATGAAAACGTATCTCTTTGATCTCGACGGAACGCTACTCGACTCGATCGATCTCATTCTGAAGTCGTTCCACCACACCGCGCGCGTTCACCGCCGCCCCGAGCGGCCCGACGCCCACTGGCTTGCGGGTATCGGGACGCCGCTTCGCGTGCAACTGAGCGAGATGGCCAGCTCTGACGAAGAGCTCGACGCGTTGCTCGACACCTACCGCGACTACAATCTCGAGCATCACGATGCGATGGCCAAGCCGTACCCCGGCATCATCGAGGTGGTGAAAACCCTGCACCGAAGGGATGCGAAGCTTGCCCTGGTGACGAGCAAGCTCAGTCGGGGAGCGACTCGAGGGCTCCGGCTGCTCGGGCTCGAGGAGGAGTTCCCCGTTCGCGTCTGCGCAGACGACGTCGTCCAAGGAAAGCCACACCCCGAACCCGTATTCAAGGCCTTGGCGGCGCTCGGTACGCTGCCCTCGGAGGCGATCTTCATTGGAGACTCCGGCCACGACATCGAGGCTGGCCGAAGGGCAGGTGTCGAGACCGCTGCGGTGAGCTGGGGCCCGTTCGCACGAGAGGCTTTGGAGGCCGCGGGCCCAAGCCGCTGGATCGAGAGTCCGGAGGAGCTCCTCGCACTGTGACCCAGTAGCCAAACCGAGGGCAGCTCTTCGCGACATCTGCTGCTAGGCTCGCGTCGACTCATGTTCAACTCTAGTGCTCAGCCATCTTCCACGATCGTCCCCGCATTGGCGCTCTCGCGCGAGGAGCGCATCGAGCAGCTCCGGGCCCTGATGGGGAAAGCCGACCCCTCGGTCGCGCAGCTCACCGTTGGGATCCGAGAGGTCACGACCAGCCACTACGACCGGTTCGTGATGCCGCTAATTCGGCAACACTGGCCTGCGATGCTTCGCGACCCGTTTGCGGTCAAAATGCGTTTGGCCGCCTGCGACCTGTACGCGTCGGCGCCGTACACGGTGCTGTTCTGTGCACCGAAGCGGCCGGCTTCGGTGGCGCTCATCACTGGGATTGGGAATCGGCTGGCCCTGCCCAACGCGGTGCTCGCGCTTGCGGCACGCGCCGCGCTCAACGTCCTTGGGCGCGTGGCGCTGGCCGACCAGCACCGTCGAATCATTCTCATCGCGGCGTTCATCGCGATGATCGACCATGCGTTCGACCACTGCATGGAGGATTTGCCCGAGGAACGCGGTCGCAAGCTGCACGCGCTGCTCGACGGTGAATGGGAACCGGACACCCCCGAACTGCGGCTGACGCGCGCCCTGCAAGTCGAGATGGAACGGGGTTTGACGCCCGCCGAGCGAGCGCCGTTCGAGCATGCGGTAGTGCGACTCAAGGACTGGGTCGATTCCGAAGTGGCCGGAATGACCGGCGTGAGCGACGCGACCGGGCTCGGCCATCGGCTTGCGGGGATTCAAGGGACGATTGACGGCCTTCTGTTTCCCGTACACCACTACGTCGGCGAAGGGGCACGGCCGTGGATGTACGAGGTTTCACTCTTCGTGCAGATGATCGACGACTACCTCGACATCGAGACCGACCTCGAAGATGGACGCGTGACTCCGGTCATCACCGGCCACTGGACCTATGATGACATCTGCCGAACTTGGCACGGAACGGTGCGCGGCATCGAGGAGCTCACGCGCGCCGGTGGACACCGCGCCCCACACTACGTTGGATTCATCCGCGAAGCGTATGTTCTGATGCTTGGTGAGGTGCTCGAAGGGATGGCTGCGCGCCTTGCCGACTAGCGGTTCACCAATGGGGACACACGTGCCGCTCGCGCCCGCTGTGTTCGTCACCGGCAAGGGCGGCGTAGGCAAGACGACGGTCGCGGCGGGGCTTGCGCTCGCGGCCGCAGAAGCGGAAGGCGAAGCGGTTTACGTGGAGTTTGGAGACGGAGCGGGGGCGCGACGGGTGCTTCGCGATCGACCAAGCGGCCTAGAACACGTCGTCCTCGACCCGAGCCGGGCCGTGGCCAAAGCCGCCGCGCCGGTCTTTGGCTCGGCTACGCTCGCAAAGTTGGCGCTCGACAACTTCGCGATGCGGCCGTTGATTCGTGCGGCCCCGGCGGTTCGCGAGCTTGGCGTTTTGGAGCTCGCGCGTCAGGTCGTCGCCGAGCATCCGGGCAAGCGCGTCGTCTTCGACATGCCGGCGACGGGGCACAGCGTGGCGTGGCTCAAAGTCGCCCGGCAGGGCCGCGAGCTCACCGGCCGCGGGCCCGTTCACGACCTCTGCGCGAGGCTCGAAGCCGAGCTGATTTCGCCCGGGCGTGCTTCTATCGTCGTCGTGACGCTCCCTGAGCGCCTCGTGCTCTGGGAAACGCTGACGCTCTGCGAGACGGTCGAAAAAGAGGTGGGTCTTTCGGTCGATCGGCTCGTCGTCAATCGCGTGCCGCATGCGCCACCCGAGAACGCTCTCGCGGATGCAGTCGCCTTGTCGAAAACCGGAGGCCCCGCGGGCGAGGCGGCGCAAAAGCTTGCCGAGCTTCTGTCCATTCGCGACGCCGTGCGGAGGCAAGTCATGGAAGCCTTGGACGAGACGGTGCACCGGTACGGCGAAGAAAAGGGCGGAGACAGCGGGCTCACCTTGCTTCCCTTCGCATCCACCGACCCGACTGCGCGAACAGTGGCCGAGTGGCTGCGGAACGCGGGTGCTGCATGAAGCATCCGGTCGTCATCGTCTGTGCGGGAGGCGGAGGTGTCGGGAAGACGACGGCGTCGGCCGCCTTCGCGCTGTCACTCGCCAAGAGCGGGCATCGGGCGCTGATCGTCAGCATCGACCCCGCACGCCGGCTTGCAGACGCGATGGGCGTCGAGCTCGGAACACAGGCTCGGGAGCTCTCGCTCGATTCAGGGGACGGCCAGCTCTTCGGCCTCATGCCCGACCCGGAGGATGCACTGCGGACTTTCGTCGAGTTCTTGTTCGCGGAGGAACCCGAGGCGCTCGCGCGTCTGCTCGACAATCGCCTCTACCGTGTGCTCGAAGCCGCGGTACCCGGCATCCACGAGGTCGCGACGATAAGCCTCACGTGGCGAGCGATCATCGAGCATGAAGTCGATGCGGTTGTCATCGACACGGCGCCCTCTCGCAACGCCGTCGACTTCATCACCTACCCGAAGCGCTTGGCAAAGCTTCTGGGCGGCCGCGCAGTTGGTTGGATGGCTGCAATCGGAAAGCGAACGAGCGTCGCGCCGCAAGAGGACAGGATGGGCCGGGTGGAGCAGCTTTTGGTGCGCGCCTTGGGGCCCGTGGCACGCGACGTCGCAGGCTTGTTCGCCGAAATGGCGCGCGTTCGAAAGCGCTTCATCCTCCTCAATGAGCATACGAGTGACCTGCTGCTTCGCCCCGAGACCCGGTACTACCCGGTCGCCTCTCCGACCGCGGCTGCCAGCGACGATGTCGACTACTTGATCAAGCAGCTCGGGAAGCTCGACATCACTCCACGCGCCTTGATCCTCAACTCCGCATTCGTGCCGGAGCGTGATTGGGTTCAGGTGCTCGAGGCTTCAGACGAGACGACCCCTGCGATCGAGGAAGTTCTCTCGGCGCTCAACGACGAACGCGCGACGCGCAACCGTGCCGCATCCCGAATCACGGACGCGTTTTCGAGACGATACCCGAGCCTGCCTCAACTTCGCTTGCCCTTCATCGAGTCGGTCGAGCCCCGGAGCATCGTGCACACGCTGTCGCGAAGCTTCGACATCGCTGCGCTGCTCGAGCGCTAGCCGCAAGACGCGCTACCAGGTTTGATCGCGGGCCCATTCCTTGAGCCGGGCCATGCCCTGTGCGTAGCTGACCACCGGGTCGTAGCCGAGGTCCCGGCGGGCCGCGGAGATGTCGTACCAATGCGCGGTCGAGAGTTGGCTCACCAGGAAGCGGGTCACCGGGGGCTCGGACTGCAGTTTGAACGTGCGCCATACCGCCTCGGCCAGCGCCGCGGCGGAGCGGGCGAGCGGGGTCGGAATGGTTCGGGTGACGGGCGGCAGTCCGGCCGCGTCGAGCATGTCGTTGATGAACGTCGGACCTTCGAGCGGCTCGTCTTGGGTGATGAAGTAGGCCTTGCCTGCGACCGGCGAGCCCGGCGCGAGGCGATCGTACGCCGCGAGATGGGCTGCGACCGCGTTGTCGATGTAGGTGGTGTCGATTTGCTGCGGCCGCCCAACCATTCGGAGGCGCCCGGCTTTGGCGCGTGCAACCAGCCGCGGCAGCGCCGAGCTGTCCCCAGGGCCCCAGACCAGATGGGGTCGGATCGCAACGGTCGACAGTGCGTCGCTATTGGCGGCCAAGACCTCTTGCTCGGCAAGTGCCTTGGTCGCCGGGTAGTGCGCTTCGAACTGGGCGGGATAGGGCGCGGATTCGTCGACGCCCGACACCGCGTCTCCCGAGTGCACGACGCTCGGCGTGCTCGTGTAAACGAGCTTCGGGACGCGATGCTGCGCGCACGCGTCGATGACGTGGCGAGTGCCGAGCGTGTTCACGTCGAAGAAGGTTTCGTACGGACCCCACAGGTCGATGTGCGCAGCGGTGTGAAAGACGCCATCACAGCCCTCGACGGCTGAGGCCACGGCATCGCAGTCGCGAATATCGCCCCGGCGAAGGTCGACGCCCCATGCGCGAAGACGAGGATAGTCGCCGCGACAGAGCACCCGCACGCGCTCACCTCGATCGAGCAGCGCTCGGACGATGGAACCGCCGATGAAGCCTCCGCCACCGGTGACGAGGATTGTCATGGTGAACCTTTCGCCTCCACCCACTTCGCGAGCTTTTCGCGCCCGATCTTTGCGTTGTGCCGGATGTCGACTGGAAAGCTCGGGTGCCGGACGAAGCGCGAGATCTGATTCGCCTGCGGATGGGCTCGAGCGATCTGGCGAAGTTGCAGTTCGATCTCCGGCCAGTCGCTCGTGTCGTGTCCGGGCTCGAGCTCTACGCAGAGCGTCGCCAGCCCTCCTGGACCCACGAGCGCGGAACGATAGACGGCCGGATGCGCATCGAAAATCTTTTCGCATGGGACGGTGAACATCGTGGCGCCATCGACGAGCACGCGATGACTCTTGCGCCCGCAGAACCAAAGGCGTCCTTCGCCATCGCGCCAACCGACATCGCCCATGCGATGCCAAATGAAGTCGCCGTCCCGGATCTTCGACAGCGCCGTATTGTGTTCGTCTCCGAAGTACGCCTCGGTCACCATCGGGCCCCGAACCGCAATCTCGCCAATCTCGCCGTCTTCGAGCTCGAGATCGTGTGAAAAGCTGGGGATGGCATCGTCGCTGATGCGAATCACCTTCACTTCGATGTCGGGGACCGGGAGGCCCACGCAGACACCGGCTCCCTTTTCCGTATCGGCCCAGGTCTTCGCGACGATCTCGCGGCCTGGCAAACAGGCGACCGGAAGCGACTCGGTGGCGCCGTACGGCGGAAACACATCGCCGTCATCGGGCAACATCGCATGCCAACGGGCGAGCGTTTGCCCGGGCATCGGTGCACCGGCAGCGATCACTCGGCGCAGGCTCGGCAATTGGATGCCGTGCTGCTCGCCGTACCGGCCGACCGTATTGAGCAGCGCGGGTGAGCCGAACATGGTCGTCACGCCAAAACGCTGAATGGGCTCGATGATGTTGCGAGGCTCGACGCTTGCCGGCCGGCTCGGGTCCATGTCCGGGATGACCGTCGTCATGCCTAGGGCCGGGTCAAAGAGAGCGAAGAGCGGAAACGTAGGCAGGTCGATCTCGCCCGGCTCGATCGAAAACATCTCTCGGATCGCTTTCACCTGCGCGAGGAAGTGTCGGTGCCGGTAGACGACGCCCTTGGGCGGCCCGGTGCTGCCCGACGTAAACAGGACCGCGGCCACTTCGTCGCCACCGGTGGGCGCGGGCCGGTCGCCAGCGGCGAGCCGCTTTGCGCCGAGCGCCTCGACCTGGGCGAGCGTGTGCTTGGCCAAACCCCAGCCGCCGACGGTAATCGTTCGCTCCACCGTCGCCCGGCCCCAGCCGAGGGCGATACGAGCGGCATGCGCGACGGGAATCCCGACGAATGCGCTGGGCTGCGCGCGCGCCAGGCACTTGCTCAGCCCTTTGATGCCAAGACCCGGGTCGATCATCACCGGAACCACGCCAGCCTTGAACATCCCGAAGGTCAGGGCGAACAGCTCGGGGCTCGGACGCACCATGAGCGCGGCGCGATGGCCGCGTTCGATTCCAACCGCGCGCAGACCGGCTGCGATTCGGCTGCTGCGCTCGTCGAGCTCTCGGTACGAGACCTTGGTGTAGATGACGTCGCCGGCCCGGTCGCGCTGCTTGGTCGGAAAGAAGATGGCGGTCGCATCGGGCTGGGTCGCGGCCATCTGCGGCAGCACGTCGGCGACCGTCGAGAGCTCGAGGCTCATCCCCCGACTCCCAAGAACCTGCGCACGAGAGCCTCGATCTCCGCGGGCGCGTCTTCGAGGACATAGTGGCCGCAGTCGGGAAACTGGTGAACCTCTGCATTCGGAAGGGCGCTCTTCCATACCCTCAGAAAATGGTCGTCGAAGACGAAGTCTCGGTCGCCCCAGCAGATCAGCACGGGCCGGTCGTTGAACTGATGGAGGCGCTCGCCCACCTCGCGAACCAACGAAAAGCTGGGGTCACTCTCTTTGAGGGGGATGTCCTGCACGAAGCGGAGCACTGCGCGTCGGTGATCCCAGCTGTCGTAGGGCGCACAGAGGCCGTCACGCACCTCTTTGGGAAGCCTGGCACGGGTCACGGCAAGCCGCGTTGCGCCTCTGGCGAACGCGTTGAACCCACGGACGAGGAGCGCGCCCGCCCCGGTGTCCCGCGCCAACCAGAGCGAAGCGGGCAGGCGCTTGGTCGACGGCATTGGAAACGCCGCGGTGTTCAAGACGACCAAGCGCGCGACGAGCTCGGGGTGCCGATGCGCCCAGCCCATGCCGATCATGCCGCCCCAGTCGTGGACCGCGAGCGTGATGTCCTGCAGGCCGAGCTGCTCGACCAGCGCTTCGATGTCCTCCACCCGCTGCGCGAGCCGGTAGGAGTAGGTGTCGTCGCCGGGCTTGTCGGACTTCCCGCAGCCGATGTGATCGGGCGCGATGACGCGATGACTGGGACGCAGCGCCAAGATCAATCGTCGCCAGTAGAACGACCAGGTCGGGTTGCCGTGAAGCATCAGGACCACCGGCGCCTCTCGAGGGCCCTCATCGACGTAGTGCATCCGATGCCCGGACGGGAGAGTGAGCCAGTGAGGCTCAAATGGATAGAGCGCGTCGGAAACCTTCACGGGCCGCCTACCAGATGATTTCGGACATGCTGCAGTTGAGCCCAGAACCGATGCCCATCAGTGCGACGCGGTCGCCCGGCTGAATGCGCCCGGCCTCGGCCGACTTGGAAAGCACCATCGGAACGGCCGCGGGCCCGACGTTGCCAAGCTCGACGTACGCGTGCATGAACTTGTCGGTTGGAAGCTCGAGCGCCTCGGCTAGCTTGTCGGTGTTCGCTCGGCTCACCTGATGCAAGATGTACTCGGCCACCACCTCCGGGTTCCAGCCGAGCTCGCGCTTCGCCATTTCGTAAGTCTGCTTTGCGAGGGTGACCCCGGCGATGAGCAGCTCTTTGCTCTTGGTCTGCATCTGGTCGACCTGACCGCGGCAGAGCTGGTGGTGCTCGGTTGCTGCCGACGTCACTCCGCCAACGAAGCGGTGACCGTTGGTCACGAGGTCGCTTCGCGCGAGCACCATTGCCGCGCCGCCTGACCCGAGCGTGAGTGTCGCGAAATTCTCGCGAAACGTCGCTTCATCGAGATCGGGGTCGTTCAGCCGGGCGATGGTGCTCTCGACGACGAACCGACTGTTTTCGCCGTCGACCACCAGCCCATACTCGATTTGACCGCGCTCGATCATGTTCCCAACGATGTCCATTGCATTGAGAAAGCCGAGGCATGCGTTGCCTAGGTCGAAGTTCATGCAGTCGGGACCGAGGCCGAGATTGCTGTGGACGATGCACGAGGTCGACGGCTCGATGTAGTCGCGGCAGACGGAGGTGTTGATGACGATTCCCAAACGACTGCGGTCGATGCCGGCCTGTTCGATCGCGAGCTCTGCCGCCGCCGTCGCTGCCTGCGAAGGTTGGAAGCCCGCGCCCCACATGCGGCGTGCGCAGATCCCAGTGACACCTTCGAGAAACCCAGGTTGGAGGCCGAGCCGGCGCATGGGTTCGGCAAGCTTCATTTCGAGCTCGTCCGAAGTGACGCGGTCGGCGCCATCGACATGGGCGACGCTGGAGATGGAGACCTGGTCGAACAGCACTGGGCGACCCTAGTCCGGGCCTGGGGATGCGACAAGCCCCGAGCCCCAAGCGGGGCCACCGTCGAGCTTGCCGCCCAATCCGCTGAGCACGGGTTCCGCTAACAGGTTCGCTGTCGTTAAGGTATTCATGCGATGACCTCGAGGAGAACCCATGGCCACTATCAGCAGACGTTATCGAGTCGCCCAGGTGTTACTCACGATCGGCGTGCTCGAGTTCTTCGGCCCGATCGTACGAGATACGAGCGTGACACACCTCCTAAATCCGAGCTGGGTCGGACATGCGCGCTTTCACCTGGCCTGGGCACTGGTGTTCATGGGGCTCTCAGGCCTCTGCAACCTCTACCTGATTTGGTTTAGACGTCCGCATCGGCTCTCGAGCCTCTACATCTCCTGGGCGTGGCAAGCCTGTAACATTTTTGGTTTCTGGGGGGCCGCCATTCTCGAAAGCGCGTACGGCGGCTCGATCGTAGACCCCGAGTTCCACCTCACCATCCTCGGGTTGAACGAAAACGTCTTCGCGTTCGTGTGTCTCACGACGATCTTGCTGATCAGTATCGTCTACCTCAGGACCGTCCTCCAACCGTCGATGCACACGCCAAGCTCGACGCCGTCATGAACCGCGATCTCGAAACCGACGTGTTGATCATTGGAGCCGGCCCTTCAGGCATGGTCAGTGCACTTTGTCTGGCGCAGACAGGCATCCGGACCATCGTGGTCGAGCGGGCGCAGGGTCTCTCGACGCACCCGAAGGCCCATGAAGTCAACGGCCGATCGATTGAGATTCTAAATGGCCTCGGGTTTACGAAGGACGAGCTGAAAGCCGAGGCATCGCCGCCTTCGGATGCGGCTCGGATCGTGTTCTGCAAGACGATCAACGAGGAGTTCGGCCGAATCGATTTGCTCGAGCAGCCTGAGAATGCGGAGAAGTACCGCCGGCACCTTCGCTCCGAGCAGCCCTACCTGAACCTCTCCCAGACCGAGCTCGAAAAAAGAATGCTCTTGCACATCGAGCAAACGCCGGAGGTCCAGGTTCTGTTTGACCACCAGTGGGAAGCCTTCGAAGAGGAGGGCGATGGCGTGACCAGCATTGTTCATCGAGCCTCGGACGGCGCGGCGCTTCGCATTCGCGGTCGGTACGTCATCGCCGCCGATGGCGCTTCGAGTCGAGCGCGGAGCGCCCTTGGAATCCAAATGGACGGCCCGGAGAAGATCCAGGACTTCGTCAATGCATACTTCGAGCTCAACCTCCGGGAGCACGTGAAGACGCCTGCAAAGCTCTACTGGATCCTACACCCCGAGGCGGTGGGCAGCCTGATCGCGCACCACATCGAGAGGCGCTGGGTTTATCACGTACCGATCTATGCACCGTACGAACGCGCCAAAGACTACACCGAGGAAGTTTTTCGAGCGCGCATCGCCAAAGCTTTGGGAATCACGGATGAATCGATCCAGATCGAGTCGATCAGCTTCTGGCGCATGACCGCGCAGGTGGCCCAGGCGTTCCGCCGTGGCAGAGTTTTCTTGGTCGGAGATGCGGCGCACCGGTTTCCGCCCACGGGCGGCCTCGGAATGAACACCGGCATCGCGGATGCGCACAACCTCTGCTGGAAACTGGCTGCGGTTCTCAAAGGAGAGGCAGAGGAAGCGCTGCTCGACACGTACCAAAGCGAGCGGCGTCCGGTCGCCGTTCGCAACTGCGCCGAGAGCAAGGCCAACTTCGATAAGATCTTCGAAGTGGTCGAAGCGTTTGGGCTTCCCCGCAATGGGATGGAGATGTTGGCCCGCGTGAAGAACAGCTTTCCTCTCAAGTGGCTGCCCGAATCCTGGCGTGACA
>Ga0265303_10001208_pt1 | contig 15707 bp, 13 predicted proteins | sample Helome_2_FD_192494 | JGI IMG/M metagenome (GOLD analysis project Ga0265303, IMG submission 192494) | Marine sediment microbial communities from subtidal zone of North Sea - Hel_20160317 (Illumina Assembly) | ecosystem: Environmental > Aquatic > Marine > Subtidal zone > Sediment ... | reverse complement strand
GGTCCGGCTAAATTTGGAACATAATAGTTTTGCAGATTCACTGTTTTCATACTTGCCAATGGATTATTAGCCTGTACCTCGGCATCAATATCTTCATCTGGTTTGGTGTCTTCCTGGGCAAATGTTTGAAAACAAGAGCCAATAAACAATAAGAAAAAGAGCAAAATTAATCTTGGTCTTCTTATGGTTTTCCGGATATTAAATAAATGTGTCATCTTTTTCATATTTCTTAATTGGATTCATAATTATTGAAAAAATAGGATCTATCTTTTGTTCTTAGTTACAAACATAAATATTGTATTATAACAAATTTTCTATATACTATTCCTCTTTATTCTCCTTAACAATTTGAACTTCCAGAACTACGTGATGTAATTCGTAAAGTGAATTGAGAATACCTGATAATGCGGCCTGATCATTTAAACGACCCTTAAGAACTGAAAAGGGTTTTCCCCCGGGATTTTCATCAATCTGTATTTCCATGTCTCCCAGCCTGTCCCACCAGGACTCAACTAGTCTACCTTGTATTTTTATATTATAAATAGCTGGTTTACTAAAACTGTAATCATGGAATCCGTTATTTTTAGTTTCTTCCATAATGTTTATTACATCCTTTTAAATTTTGTTATATGTCCTAATAAGTTACCGTTGCAATATTTAACTTTATCATATTATATGTGAAAAAAATTAATGCCTGTTTATCCATAATAGAATTGCAGGAGAACCATTTCTATGGGTTTCTATTTTATACTTGTAAAGTTAGTTTCAAATAGCAATATATACCATACACAAAAGTGGTATTAAAGTTGTATTTAAGTAGTATTAGTAGAAGGAACTAGGCAGTTTTTTGCAGATGACACTTAGTTTATGATAAGAAATGAGTATTTGAAAATTTGCTGTGCAATACAATTAAATACTGAAGCTTATCAACTATGTTATCCAAGGACTTGCTTTTCAGTTATAAAAGGTTGATGGTAATGTCGTTGTCCTGTTGCTTTATACAAGGCGTTGGCAAGTGCTCCCATAATAGGTGGGAATGGTGGTTCTCCAAGACCAGTTGGGTCTATATTATTTTGTATTTTTTTTTACAAATCCTGGATGGGCAATCATAACTTATTTTTATTCTTTCTAAATGAATTTTATCGTAACTTTCTATGACTTAATTAGATGGAAAGTTTAATAAATTCATTTGTAGTTCTATGGAAGATAAAAACCAAGGATCGGAATCCAAACCGACAAAAGGTATAACAAGGCGGAGTTTTATCAGGGGTGCCGGATTATCTACTGCAGGCAGTGTACTTTTAACTTCAAATGCCCTTGCATTTGATGTAAAGGAACAACTTGTAGTTGGTAAAGAATTTGGACCTGAAGCCATGACCATAAAAATGAAGGTCAATGGTATGATGAAGTCAATAAGTGTGGAGCCGAGAACAACTTTAGCTTCGGCTTTGAGAGACCATTTGGAGCTTACAGGAACAAAGGTCGTTTGTGATCGAGGCTCCTGTTCCGCATGCACGGTTTATTTGGATGGAAAACCTGTGAATGCCTGTATGATGTCAGCTTTTGATGTCGGCGACAAGGAAGTCACCACCATTGAGGGTATTGCCAAGAATGGTGAATTGCATCCTGTGCAACAAGCGTTCATTGATCATGATGCCTCCCAGTGTGGCTACTGCACACCGGGGATGGTAATGTCTTGCGTACATCTGGTAGAATACAACGCAAATCCTAATTTGGAAGATGTAAAAAATGCCACTCGCGGCAACCTTTGTCGTTGTGGTACTTACCCACATGTCTTTAAGGCTACTTTGGCAGCAGCAAAAAAAACAATTTAACATGGATACTAGAAAAGAAAAATTCCCATACGGTATTCCAGGGCATAATTTAAGCGAAATAGAAAGGGAAATACCTATTGAAGAACCGCCGGTATGGCCTGTCAATGACAAATTAAAAGTAATTGGAAAAAGGGTCACGAGAATCGATGCCCTCGAAAAAGTGACAGGTAAAGCTAAATATACGTCTGACATTAAATTGCCAGGTATGCTTTATGCGAAGATGTTACGCTCCAATGTACCTCATGCAGTCATCACATCAATCGATATCGGTAAAGCAGAGAGCCTGCGGGGGGTGCATGCCATTCACCTTATTGAGAATGTCCAGAAAGAGGGAGAAGAAAATAATAATGGTAAATATCCTATGGTGAAATATGCGGGGCAACCTCTTGGAGGTGTCGCCGCGGCAAGCCTGGAGATAGCCAAAGATGCTATCTCATTGATTAAGGTAAACTATGAGGAGAAACCCTTTGTCATTGATATCGAAGCTGCCATGGAACTCAATGCACCGATTGTGTTTGATGTACCAATTACCCAACAGGAAGATGGTGGTGATGTAGGTGAAACGCACGACGGGAGCAAAGGGGAAGGTAATGTCAGAGGACCGTCGACCAGTAGTTTTTTTGGTGGGCCCAGAGGTGATTTGGAAGCGGGTTTCAAAGAAGCGGATGTTGTAGTAGAAAGAACCTATCGCACACAGGTGCATACGCACATGCCATTGGAGACCCATGGGGTCGTGGTGGACTGGAATCCTGACCATATGATGGTTTATGCCTCTACACAAAATACCAATGCCGTTAGAAATGAAATGGCGAGTGTCTTTAATTTACCGAAAAGTAAAGTAAGGGTATTCTGTGATTTTATGGGAGGCGGATTTGGTGCAAAACACAGTGCCGGAAGTTTTGGGCCCATGGCCGCAAATCTTGCCAAAAAAACGGGAAGACCGGTCTGGCTGATGTTGGACCGACAAGAAGAGCATATTGCTGAGGGAAACCGACCTAATTCAATTCAATCTCTGAAAATAGGAGCCAGGAAAGATGGTACTTTGACTGTTATTCAGCAACGTTCCCATGGGACAGCAGGGGTAAACCTGGGCGCTGGAGTAGGTCGGATTGCCCAAATCTTGTATCCCTGTCCTAATTTTGCAACCGAACAATATGATGTATTGACCAATGCAGGTCCAGGAGCTGCCTGGCGTGCACCTGGTAATGTTCAAGGGGCTTTTGGGCTCGAACAGGCTATTGATGAATTAGCGGAAAAGCTGGATATAGATCCATTGAAATACAGAGACATAATTGATAAAAGTGAAGTGAGAAAAGTAGAGCGCCAACGGGGAGCAAAACTTTTCAACTGGTCTCGTCGTCAACCCGCAGGTAGTGGTGAAGGAGTAATAAAGAAGGGACTCGGCGTTGGCCAATCTACATGGCCTAGATTTGTATCTCTCGATTCTACTGTTGAAGTTAAAATCCATAACGGTGGCGGGGTTGAGATTCGGTCCAGTGTCCAGGATATAGGGACAGGGACTAAAACCATTCTTGCCCAGGTCGTTGCAGAGGAATTAGGCCTTCCGGTGGCAGCTATTACAGTCAACATTGGCGACACTTTTTTCCCAGTTGGTCCGGGTTCTGGCGGAAGCGTAGTTACTGGATCCATTACCCCTCCGGCACGTAATGCTGCTTATGAAGCTAAAAAAGCACTTTTGAAACTGGTTGCCAAAAAATGGGAAACCGATTCTTCGGAATTGTTTATTGAGAACGGTGAGGTAGGCAGTAAAGCGGATGCCAGTTTGAAAATGCCTTTTAAAGAGGCAACCCAATTAATGCGTACAAGCCAAATCAGCAAAATGGCCAGTCGATCTGATGATTATGGTGGCTTTCAACAACCATGGGGTTTGGCCTATGGGGATTTGGGATCTGTGCAGTTTGCAGAGGTCAGTGTCAATACCGATACAGGATTTGTTAAGGTAGATAAGATAGTAGCTGCGCATAGTTGCGGCAGACCACTCAATATAGGTCAATTGGAGAGTCAAATCAATGGAGGAGTTATCCAGGGGGTATCTTACGCCTTATATGAAAATAGGGTTATGGACAATGGAACCGGTCATATGATGAATGCCAATGTGGATCAATACAAGGTGCCATTTTCTTTGGAAATCCCGGAAATTGAAACCGTTATTGTAGAAGAATATGCAGCACGTTCCTCTACGGATGCATATGGCATTGGAGAACCGGCTAATATTGCAACAGCTGCCGCAATTGCTAATGCCGTTTATAACGCTATAGGAGTAAGGATTTATGAAATACCCATTACTCCTTCAAGTATTCTTAAAGCATTAAATAAAGTCTCTTAAATACAAAGACATGAACAAATTTAGTTGGTACGAAGCCAAATCTGTTGAAGATGCTCTTCAGCAGGTGAATTCAACTGTATCTGAACAGCTATATGAGCATTCAGATAAAGCATCAGTATTCAAATCCGGTGGAGTTGATGTGTTTGACTTGGTAAAGGAAGGTTTGCTTAAACCTCAAAAAATTATCAATATCCGGAACATTCCCGGTCTTGATAAAATTGGTTATGACCCTAAAAAGGGACTGAGCATAGGATCTAATGTTACACTGGCCGAAATAGCTTCCAATCAGGATATAAAAACGCACTACTTGGCACTCCATCAGGCGGTAAACCATGCTGCAACCCCCCAATTGCGAAATATGTCCACCTTGGGAGGTAATATAGCACAGCGTAACCGCTGCTGGTATTTTCGTTCTGCTGATCATGATTGCTTTCGGAAAGGGGGTGATCGTTGTTTTGCCCGCCATTCTGAAACAGGTGAAAATGAAAATCACGCTATAATAGATAATGGATCTTGCGTAAGTATTCATGCGTCCTCTATAGCCACTGCTCTTATGGCATTTAATGCGAGTGTCATAATCGTCAATGATGAAGGGGAAAAGAAAGAAGTGCGCATGGATGATTTCTTTGTTACCGCAGGAACGGATATTTCTATGGAAAACGTCCTACAGGCAAAGGAAATTATAACGGAAATCATTCTTCCAGCTCCTTCTAAAAACACCAAAAGTGCTTATATTAAGCAAGTAGCCCGTGAATCCTATGATTGGTCTTTGGGAGATGTAGCTGTAGTTCTCGAGGTGTCAGGGAATACATGTCGTACAGCGAGTATTGTATTAGGTGCAGCGGCTCCTGTGCCATATCGGTCTATTGAGGCCCAACAGGCAATTAAAAAAAAGACCATTAATAATGAAAACGCGTTGGCAGCGGCAGAAGCAGCTATGTCAAAAGCGCGCCCATTGGCAAAAAACGGGTACAAAGTACCCTTATTTATAACTACAATTAAGCAAGCAATTTTAGAAATTTCTTAGTATGGACAATAGTAAACCAAGCAATATGAGCATTTGCAAATTCCTTCGTGCCAGAAACCCTTATGGAATGATGGAAGGCGGGGACAATCCCTGGCTCTTATTGGATGATGCCAACACTATTTGCTGGTGCATAAATTCTGCAGGAGCAGTGGGTCCGGATAATGGTTTGGTATCGCCCAAGGAATGCACGAAAGGGCGGAGTTGTTTCGTTTCTCAGTAAGCTGAAAAAATTTGATGAAGAGCCTTTGAGCTTATTTATTTTTTCCATATGCCATAGGCAGGAGTATGGAAATATACTCTGCTCAAATATAATAGATACCCCTCAACCATCAGATTTTAACCGGATTCACTTCGTGCATCCCTGGAAAGAAATCCGGGGCAAGAGTAAAAACTACCCAAAGCCAGCGTTTGTCTATTTTAGGAAGCTGTAACAGTTCATTTTAAAAGGGATTCACTTCGTGCATCCCTGGAAAGAAATCCGGGGCAAGAGTAAAAACTACCCAAAGCCAGCGTTTGTCTGTTTTAGGAAGCTGTAACAGTTCATTTTAAAAGGGATTCACTTCGTGCATCCCAAGTAAGTAATCCAGGACAAGCATAAAAAGCAATCAAAGCTGGCGCTTGTCTGTTTTATGATGCTGTAACAGTTCATTTTAAAAGGGATTCACTTCGTGCATCCCTAGAAAGAAATCCGGGGCAAGAGTAAAAACTACCCCAAGCCAGCGTTTGTCTGTTTTATGATGCTGTAACAGTTCATTTTAAAAGGGATTCACTTCGTGCATCCCAATTGCCCCATTCTGCAAATGTAACTTCCAATCCTTGCAGGATTGACATCTTAAAATTAAAAATCCCATTCAAGCGAGCTTGATGGGATTTTTTTCTTTCAAGCTGTTTTTCAAGTTACGCTTGATTGCGGAGGAAGAGGTTCTCTCCGAATTCTCAAATATTCAGTGTTTTTAGGCCTTCTGAAAGGGTCAAAATTCGGCTGACACCGAAAGGGGCACCAGTTTAACACATTTTTAACATATAAAAAGCTAACTCTCAGCATAAATCTAAGATACTTTTACAGTTTAAAATTAGGTTTCATTTTCACTTTAATTCAGCCTAATGTTTTTTAGAAATACCACAAAAGTTTCAGAAGCAAGTGGCCGGTTCTATTATAATTTATAATCATATAGATGCCGGTGAACTCCAAAATAGGTGTATCACAAATAGGAGTGGGAGCAAGTTATATTAAAAGAAAAAAAGGTGGTTTAAGTAAAAAAGAAAATATTAATTAACTTTAGAGAACTGGACTAAGGCTTTTCATAGGATACGTTGTTAGCGATAGTTCTTTGTTATTAGTCATCAATTTTTGGCGGCCATTCAATTTTGAACATTTTCAAGTTCCGTTCAATACCTTTTCTTATATCACAATCTTCAGACGTCAAACTGTCGATTTCTAACTTTGCTTCTAATGCTTTCTTTTGACTCTCAACAATGCGATCTCCACCTACAGGTAGATTCTTGAGTAAATCTAATTTCTTCAGGTCTTCTCTAATTCCCTCTTTGCATTTATCACTTTCTTCTTTGGACAAATAAAAAGCTCTTTGAAAGTCCGGATGATTCATTCTTAAACGATTTTCTGGTTCAGGAGTAATTGAAAAAAGTACTTCTTCTGAGATCGCTATTATACATGCTAATTCATAATCGCTTATTTCTTCTAGATTTGAATCTTCAGGAGGTGGTTCATTAGTTAAACTGATCCCTACATACATTTGAGTGGTTCCATCCTCTTTCTCTTCAATTGATCTCTGCCAACCCGATCTATTACGTCTTACAGCGGCAATCTTTTTTAATGTGAATGAGTCTACATGACCACCGCCTTCTTTATGTCTGATAGCCTCAACAATTTCTTGTCTTGTGAACTCTATGTCGTTAAAAACTAGTTTGAAAGTTTGATTTTTCCACCACTCATTAAAGTCATGTAAGTCCTCATTTCTAAAAGGTCTGTAAGGAACAACTGTTCTTGGCCATGCTCCCTTTGCAGAATTTATCGTTAACTCATTTCTTTGCCGAGAATCCAATAACTTGATTTCATCTTTTCTTCCTAGCAGGCCAATCAAAGATTTGTGCGATCCACCATGATCGGCAAGAAGAGTATAAAGTATTGCCGAGGCGCTTTTTGCTTCATGGACTTTTCCTTCGTAGAATGAGTCACATCTATCTTTCAGCATTGTGATTTGTTCGGAATAGATTTGCTCTAATTCACCTTCTAGTCTTTCTGTTCTTGGGTCGTTCTGATTCATACTTTAATTATCGCTAACGGCCTGGGCTATAACTCCGTGACAAGCGCCAGACTTTTTTTTGTTTTTTTTAAAGTTAGGAAAAAACGGCCAAGCGATAAGCCATGAGTTATAGCCGTTGTTGTGTGTAGTGTTTTTTTTAAATTCTCACTAGAAGACTTGGGTTCTTTTTATTCCATAGATCGATGAGCAAGTCTTGTCTTTTAGAATCTGAGATGAAGTATTTGATTGCCTGATGAACTTTCTTACTTAGCTTAGACTGTCCCTTGCACTCGATTAGTACTCCATCGAAGAATAGTTTGCAGTCGATAGATTCACTCTGATTTACAATGTGAAAATGGGGCTTTTTATCAATGAAATGATCATTCGAATAGATATGAAATTGATAGCCGAATTTCGATTTCCACTCTTTGACTTGTTCGAGACCATACCATACTCGTCCTTTGACAAGGCCTTCAATTGTATTTCCATGAGAAATCTGATCTAAAACCCAGTCAAAACCTTGATTTAGATTGTCTTCAATCTCTTTCATTTTACATTACACACAACAATGGAATATAGTGCATTATGCACTATATATCACTTTTAGCTAAGATAGCAAATCATCAATATCTTTGAAGGAATTTTCTGCTACGCAAGTATAAATCTCTGTTGTTTTTGCATTTGTAAGCACTTCCAATACCGTAAACTTAGGGCATAAAGCAAGCCTACAACATCGATGCCTAGTTTTAAGGAGAAGCAAGAGGATAACACGCTAAAGCGATGTTATTATTTATAATCAATTGAAAATCAATTAATTATGTTTTTCAAGATTAAATTTCTTATCCATTTTTCAAGTAAAAACCTTTGCAGGCCTCATTTTATGGCACATTTTTAGAGTAAAAAGAGAGTTCAAGATGTGTCTTTGTTGCCAAATAGACGATCTTGCTTTGCTCCCGGAGGTCGCCAAGGAAAAATAACTTGTGGAATGAATCGCCTCATTACAAAAATTAAAAAAGCGAGCGAAACGAAGTTTCGTGCTGCAAGCCCAAATCTTACCGAAACTAATCTGCTTGCAAGGTAATGAGATGATTTTTAAAAAAATTTACGCCAAACTTTTTCAATGTTTTCAAGGGTTTCCGAGATTTTTGTGCCAAAATTTTGGAGATTTTATAAATTAACAAATTGTAGCAATCCACCAATTTCACTAGTCTTTAGACCAATTTCTAGACATATAACACCGCTTTAGCGTGTTATCCTCTTGCTTTACATATCTTATCCGCTACGCTCCTAAAATCTGTAAACTTTAATTTGGTACACGAATAAGCAAAAAGTAGTATGCGCCCTATTTCGATTTTACTTGACGCTTATCAACCCGAACACTATAAAATCGAAACAGGATCCGTGCGCAAAGTTTTGGGTAAGGATTTGGGATGGACAATCAGTATTGATAATGTAAAACTTCAGCGTCTAAAAAAAGGTTCGTTTTATCGAACCAATACCTAAAGTAACTACTTCTGGATTTTGGATATGATGAATAAAAAAGGCGCAACTCACGAGTTGCGCCTTGCTTGTCAAAATATATTTGGTACTAATTCCCTTCTTCCACCGTCTCCAGTTCTAGTTCAAAATCTTGGATAGTTTTGTTAGCCGCTGCTATTTCCACGTCCAAGGTATCGCTTGGGAAATAACCTTCCAATTCTGCCAGAGCCTTATAGGTGCCTGCATCAAGACCCATAATGGCATAGTTTCCGTCCGCATCGGAGAATCCAGTGGTATTCAGGGTATCTGCCGCAAAAACCGAAATCTGTGCTCCTTCCAGGGCAATTTCCAGTTCTTCTTCGATACTCAGGACCGTTCCCATCAGGGTACCTGCCGTTGACATGTTACTGGCCTTTATGACGGGCTTAAAGTTAAACCCGGTTATGCTTTCGACCTTTTTAGTGCTTCCTTTGGCAACAAAAGAGCGGCTCACGTCGAAATCCAAGAGCAGGTCTGATGAAATTCCGCCCGTAACAGTAAGGCCTGGTTTAATAAAGACCTTGATCCCTGTCTGTTCCCCGCTTGGTACATCCAGGTTATAGGTGGTTCCATCGGTAAGGACCACATTTACCCCTTTCACATAAACCCGCACCAGGTCATAGTTTCCTACTGGCACTTCTATGTTGGCCAAAGTTTCGGTAACTCCATTGGTAAGTTCTAACAGGTTTACCTCTATTTCCTCCTCCATAAGAACAATAAAAGGGGATCCACCCTCTTCCAAGGTCATTTCCGAATCCATATCCGCCTCGGCATCCATACTTTTGTTTCTGGCATCTATTTTGAATACTGTTACATTGGCCTCGGCGACCAGATCATGTGGGAAAGGGGCATCCGTTAATTGAACGATCAGCTTCCCGGTATCCGAGCTTGCATCATTATTGTCGGTACAACCAATTGTAATACCAAGAAATGCAATTAAAAAAATTGAAAATTTTTTGATTTTCATGATTAAGGTTTTTGTTGAACATTAAAATTTAGGTTTTGGTCCTTTGTCTATGGACCTTCAGGACATAACAACTTTATAGTAACGATACCCTACCTTAAAAATCGACTTTCTGGGTTTTTTTCGATGAAATGCATCTTTGATGACCAGTTTTGAAATTACCACATTAGATAGAGTAAAAGATTTTTTGAAGGTCAGAAGGCAATTATCATAAATTAGTAGGGTACTTTTTTAGATTTTAGCAGTTCTTAGGACCTAGGATGATTCGAGAAAAACAAGACAAGTAATCCTTCGCATAACAAGCCCAATTGGGATATTTTTGTGTAGGTAACTACAAGTTTCAGGGTTTCAACCCTAGAAACTACTGTGTACGCAACAATTATTTTGTATAGGCCCCATTAGGGCTAATTTTGTAGCTACAGCAAATAGTGCCTTATAACAAGAAAATCTATACCTGTACAAAAGGTTTGACTTTACTTAAGAAAAAGTATCGAATTGGTAAACTTCAACTAGTTAGGATAACCATTAAATATGCTTAAACACATAACCATCAAAAAAAGGGATAATTTATTTCTGATCATTTTTAGCATTTTGCTAGGAATGGCAGCGCTAAACGCCCAAACTGGCGTCGGTGCCAATTTTGGTATTGAGGCCGATGCCTACTCAGGCGATGTAACTTCTGGAGTAAATACAGACGATTGGTTTTACAACGGACTTACAGGGGCTGGAGTAGTAGATGAAGCAACAGCCACTGCCATGGGTTATGGGGCCCAACTTGCTGCAGGCAATAATATTGCCTTCGACCTAAAACAGAGCATTCCAAACTACGCTTCCAATAATGGGTATATATGGTATAGTACAAGGTATGGCCGGGATTATGTGAATGCATCTTCTAATGATTTAACTACTTTTACCGGAGGTCAGAATGGTCAGAATCCAATGACCAGCTGGGGGGTGAACTCAGGATCATTGCCGGCAAAAACGGATATTGTAGATAGTGGGGTTCATATGAGGCGGGATGGGATCAATATTACAGATGACCTTTGGGTAAATATGATGATTTCCACCTTGTCTTCGAACGGAAATCATTTTGTGGATTTTGAATTGTTTGTTTCAGAAATACAAAATACCGGGACGGGTTTTAGTAATTCAGGATTCGATGAAGGACATACCGCCTGGAGGTTCGATGCCAGTGGCAATGTAACTACTATTGGGGATATGATCATTGGGTTTTCTTACGGTGGAGGCGGTGTTACGGGGGTTGAGATTCGTTTATGGGTAGATCGATCTCTTTTCGTGCCGGGAACTTCTCCGGGTGGGACTTCAACCTTTACATGGGGTAGCAGTATAGACGGTGGCAGCACCTATGGCTATGGACAAATAGTAGTTCCGGCAGGCGCCTTACTAAGCAATGTTAATGTCTTGTCAAGCACAGGCCCACCATGGGGTACTACCAATACGTCCGGGTATTCCGCAAATTTCAGTGCTCAATATTTTGCCGAAGTCGGCGTTAATTTTACCCAATTGGGATTTGATCCCCAGGCTTTGTTCGGAAATGGTGCGGCTTGCGATTCACCGTTCAGTGCAATTATAATGAAATCAAGAACCTCTTCCGCATTTACATCATCCCTTAAAGATTTTGCTGGCCCTTATGATTTTTTAGGCTCAGCGGCAGGCACTCAGGTTAATACAACCATCACAGATCCGGGAGATTTTGATTCCTGTGCGACTGGTGAGACCTTAACTTTACAGGCCGAATTTATTTCACCCTCATCAGATTATATATGGTATTCTCTCGCTCCCGGAGTGGTATTTCCTGCCAACGGGTTGTCTGAAATATCTGGGGTGGGTATGGACAATGTACTTATAGATACTATGGGCGATTATCAACTTGGGATAGCACCACTACCTGGCTGTACCCCGGCCACAGATCCCACGGATATTATAAGTATTAGAGCCATACCATGTGCTGTTGATAATGCCTATAGTGGGCCAGAAAACACTACCATAAATATAACAGCCGTCGGAATATTGGGGAATGATACTGATTATGATGCCGGAGATATGCTTACTGTAAACACAGTTCCTGTGGTAGATGTTTCTAATGGCACCCTTACCCTAGTTTCGGATGGGAGTTTTACGTATGTCCCTGATACAGGATTTACCGGGGTAGATACTTTTACGTATCAGGTTTGCGATTCCTTTGGCTTATGCGATATTGCCGTGGTGACCATAAACATTTCCGAAGATTTTGACGGGGATGGAATCATAGATACCAATGACCTGGATGATGATAACGATGGAATTTTAGACACTACAGAATCTAACGGGATTGACCCAAGTGCCGATGCAGACAGTGATGGTACCCCTAATTATCAGGATGCTGATTTTTGTACCCTGAATGGCTTCGGGGTATGCGATAATCTGGATGCGGACACTGATGGGCTACCTAACCATTTAGATCTGGATAGTGATGGGGACGGATGTTATGATGTACTTGAAGCGGGGTTTACCGATGCTAATGGCGATGGTATTTTGGCAGATTTACCAACAATAGTTAATAGCAATGGACAAGTTACGGGAACGAATGTCGTAGATGGCTATACCGCTCCCGCAGATAATGATTCTAGCGGGACAGCTGATTTTCTCGAAGCCGGGGCCGCACCGTCAATAACATTCCAACCTTCCAGTATTATTGTATTTGCCGGCACAGGTGCCACCTTTTCGGTTACAGCCGACAATGCTGACACTTACCAATGGCAGATAAGTACGGACGGCGGCGCTATTTTTTCAGACTTGACAGATGGTGGAATATATACAGGCACGGCCGCACCAACATTGAATATCAGTTCGGTAGACTTATACATGAACAATTACCAGTACCAGGTGATAGTGTCAAACTCATCATATGTCTGCAGTGTCCCTATTACATCCATTATTGCCGTCCTGACCGTTAAGGTTAGAACGGTGATTACCAACAGAGGGATTACCTACCGGGTCAACAAGAACTAGCTATTAAAATTAGCTTGTTAGACAACACACCTTTGAATGGTGATTCAATATCCTAATCATTTATTTTAGTTTACTGGGAGTTAAAACCGCATACCTAAATTTTGAACAAACTACCGATTGTTATTGAACAGTCCCATAAAATGGCCGTTTTACCGGACTGCGTGACCAAAATCATTTTTCTTTTTGCCAAAGAGTCCCATTCCTGGTCTCTTTTAATAGTTTTGATAATACACCTTTTGTGGGACCGAAATTGAAACTAGTAAATTTATCAATGGGTAACTCATTCTAGTCAATTCAGCTTTTGTTTATTTTATGGGAAGTTTTATTCGACTTTAGCTTTTTTCGGAGCAATTGCATATCCTCACTTACCTTCCTATTTAAAATCTTCGCATAGTGTTGCGTAGTTCGAAGAGATTTATGTCCTAGCATTTTGCTAACGGATTCAATAGAGACACCATTGGAAAGGGTTACGGTAGTTGCAAAGGTGTGCCGGGCTAAATGTGTAGTTAGATTCTTTTTAATACCGCTTAGGTGCCCAATTTCCTTTAAATATGCATTCATCTTTTGGTTCGTAAGCACAGGAAGTACCTTATCATTAATCAAATACGGGCTATCCTCATATTTCTCTAAAATCATCATAGGGGTAGGCAAAACAGGAATATTGCTCTTGGTCTTCGTCTTGGTGCGTTTGGTATTTATCCACAGTTCCCCATCGATACCAGTTACAAAATCATCATGGGTTAATTTTTTTACATCGGCGTAGGCCAATCCCGTAAAGCAACAGAAAACAAAAACATCCCGCACATGCTCCAAACGCTCCGTGGCAAACGGAGTGTCCTTCAATTGCTGTAATTCTTCCGAAGTCAAAAATTCTCGCTCTACATTTTTCAGTCTTACTTTCCAGTTAGCAAAGGGGTCTTTGGTAATCCAATCATTGGCATATGCAATGCGAATAATCTTTTTGAAATTCACTACATATTTAATAGCCGAATTATGGCTGCACTTCCGTTTAGTTTTAAGGTAATACTCAAATCCAGAAATAAAGGCATGGTCAACCCGTTTTACCGGAATGTCATCTTTGTTATATTCCAATAGGATATAATCTGCCAAATGTTTTTGGCCGTCTTGTACCTTTCCGCAGTTCCGGCTGCAAAATCTTGACCAACTAAATTTTCTACTTGGTCATTATGTTCCTGGAAAATCTCTAGCAGCATTTTGTATTTCCGGTCTTTTCCCAAATAGGCATCCCTTAAGGAAATCGCAGTCAAGGGTAAATCATTTTCCTTTAGCTTTTCCACCTGTTTATATAAGTCGGTGCGCATCTTAGCCAGATAGACATTTAGTTGTCCTATCTCGGGAGAAAAACCCTGGACAATACTATGTGCAGGGTTCCATTTGTGGGGTTGTACCTTACGGCCCGTGCTAAGCTCGGCACGCCTGCCATTTACAGTGATTCTGAGATAAATCATGGCCCTTCCTTCACGGTCGGCCTTGCTCTTTTTTAGATAGAAAAGTAGAGAAACCATAAAACTGACACCTAATTAACAATTATTTCCCTTGAAATTAGGAAAAAAATATTAAAAAGTCATCCTTGCAAACTATTGATTAACAATTATTTATAAACAGATAGGTGTCAGTTGAGCCAAGATTTCTGACTGCCCCCGAATTGGGCACTATTAGGGTTGTATTCAAATGAATTCATTTGATATCAAAAAAAATAAAAAACCTGTAAATCAATGACTTACAGGTTTCTTTGTTGTGATTTAACATCACTCAGCGGAGGAAGAGGGATTCGAACCCCCGGAGGTGTGACCCTCAACAGTTTTCAAGACTGCCGCATTCGACCACTCTGCCATTCCTCCCTTAATGCGAGCGCAAATATACTAACCTTTTTCATACCTAAAAAAGTTGTTATCGATTTTCTTCTACCGTTTATAGTATTATTAATTTGGGACATCCTATTTTTGCCCAATGGAAGAATGGTATCATTATGTACTGCTCATACTGGTTGGATTTGTAGTAGGTTTTATTAATACGGTCGCGGGCGGGGCATCTTTAATTTCATTGCCTTTTTTGATCTTTTTGGGACTACCTCCCAGCGTAGCTAATGGTACAAACCGGGTGGCAATCGCAATACAGACTGCAATAGGCGTAGCCGGATTTAAAAGTAAGGGGGTTTCTACTTTTCCATTCAATATTTATTTGGGGATCTCAGCACTTTTCGGATCTATTTTGGGTGCGAGTATTGCAGTTGATATTAAAGGTGAAACTTTTAATAAAATTTTAGCGATCATCATGATCGCAGTTGTATTAATAATAGTTTTTAAGCCTAAAATAAGTATGCAGGATCTCGCAGAACGGGTTACCGGTAAGTATTTATGGATAGGTGTACTGGTTTTCTTCTTTATTGGAATATATGGTGGGTTTATCAATGCCGGAATTGGTTTCGTAATTCTATTGTTTTTACATTATTTTAATCATATGACCCTGGTGAGGGCCAATGCTACTAAAGTGGCCGTTGTATTTATATATACACTTTCCGCTCTTGCAGTCTTTATTTATAATGATAAAGTGATATGGAAGGTTGGGTTGATTCTGGCAATAGGGAATGGAGCAGGTGCATGGCTATCCAGTAGAATATCAGTAGGCAAAGGAGATGGATACGTGAAGATGTTTTTGGTAATTATGGTCATAATCATGGCAATCAAATTATGGTTTTTTAATTAAAAGAAAAATGGCA
>Ga0265303_10001207_pt1 | contig 15709 bp, 26 predicted proteins | sample Helome_2_FD_192494 | JGI IMG/M metagenome (GOLD analysis project Ga0265303, IMG submission 192494) | Marine sediment microbial communities from subtidal zone of North Sea - Hel_20160317 (Illumina Assembly) | ecosystem: Environmental > Aquatic > Marine > Subtidal zone > Sediment ... | reverse complement strand
CATTTGTTTGGTCTACGTTCGGCTGTAAGTTTACGCCGTATTGATAGGTATAATCACAACTTTCTGTTAAACCAGTTACATCAAAGGTTAATGTTGCATTATATTTTGTATTACCTTCACATTCCATATTAGAACCATGACCCCAACAGAATCTATGTTTTTCTGTATCTATTTCACTAATATAATCATGTTCATTTAATACTGGGTGTGGTTGGTAAGTTAAATCATAAGTATCAGTTACATAAAAAATAGTGTCATTATAACTTACATTAAATTCCAAATTAGGGATAGGACCATAGCTTGGTGCTACATGTACTTTGTAATCTAATGAACTTTGTTCTAAAAATATTGTTTCATTTATTGGTGTATCTCCATATTGGTTTTCATAAACACTAAAGTAAACTATAGGCTCTCCTGTATTTACCCCTTCAGTACTTGGCTGACATTTATGTTGCATTGCTTCAGCTAATATAAAGTTCCAGTCCAGACCATAAACACCAGTATAACCTGAACCATGGTCTGCTTCACATCTCATATTATAAGGTGTACCTGCAGTTATATTTGAAAATGTTGTTTCTCCAATAACATTACTTACTTGAGGTGGTATAAATTGAGTAAATTCAAAAGATATATCTGCATAACTTGGGTCTTCAGCTATTTGACATTTATATGCTTGTGCCAAAGGGTCTGAACTCATTTCCAAATAAGGCTGTAAAGTATAAATAAAAGCTCCTGATGGTGGGTTCAGAACATCAGCTGGAGCAGATGCAAATGCTGGAGTAAAAATTAGCAGTAATCCTAAAATTCCAGTAAATATTTTTTTTATCATTATGCTCCGAGTATTTTATTTGATGCCTGTACTAGTACGATGCACATTACGATTTGCACCATTACCATGCTGCCATAAAATAAAGGCACACCATATTTTGATAAAAAGTTATCCATAGTAAATAACTCATCAACCTGTGCAGACATTATTTCACTTAATCGATCTTTACCTACGTTTTTAGCAACGAAATATATTTCGTCCCCGTTTTCACGTACTATATGAGGATTTAACATCTCATAAGTATTTAAACCCGTGTTAATTAGATAACATTCATCTCTTGCGAATGCTCCCTTTAATCCTTTAAGTCCATTTGTTAAAATCCATTCTGCGTTATAATTATTTATAACCATGTTTGGTTTTTTTAATCTAAATTCTGGCTTGGAGGTTTTTGTGTTTTTAACAACTCCTGCCCTTGCTTTTCTAATTTTATACCCTGCTTTTGTAGGTACAAATATAGTCGCCATTACATTATACTTATTTCCCTTTGCAATACTTATAGCAACTATTGATAACCCGCCAAATACGAATATTAATATAACTAATAAAATAAAAGTAGTTATCATACTTGTTCCGCCACCGATACTGGTTTCGGATGCTATACTTACTAATTCATCTGCTAATGCCATTTTAATTTAATTTAATACCGAATAAACTCTTACCTTTTTTGTTACCTGCGTTTTGGCTTGTTATTTCTTTGCTTTGTACACTTGAGGTTATTGCATTACGCTCGCCACCCATCTTACTACGACTTAGGTTAAATGCAGTGTAGCTGGTAATTGTTTCCCATACAACCTCAATATCACTTTGATGTAAATCCCATCGCTGCATATTTATAGCAGATAGTAATTGTCTTTTTATATTATCTAGAGTTGTTTTTAATTTTTTATTAATAAATTCTGGTTTAATATCGTTAAAAGTAGCCGAACGGCTAAAATAAGGTTTTAATTGTAATACAATTGCTTTTACTCCTAAGCTATTCAATAATTGTTTTCCGTAAGGGTCTGGCATTACTTTGCCAGTGTCTATGTTTCTGGTTTTACCAGATAAAGTTAAACTAAGTTCGTCTAAGTCTTCATTTAATCTAGAATATTCTAATAGGGCTTGAGTGTTTGGCTGTTCATATCTTACCGACTCGCTTTGTACATCAGTCGGCACACTATAATCCTCATAATCCACTAATAAATAATATTCTTATTATATATAAAACTTTACTAAATTCTTAACTCAAAACCTGTATATTTTCGTTTTACTTTTCTTTTCTTAGGCGCTTTAAGTCCTAATACCTGTGCGGTAAAACTTCGCGTAAATCTACCTGCTTGCTCTTCACCGAATATTCTCATAGGTCTTCTACTTGTTCCACCGCCTCCGCCAAATTTAAATGGAGGAATAATCGGAGGTCTTTTTGTTGTTGTTCTTGATTTTCCAATTGGAGGTACTAGAATTATGTCCGGCGTATATTTAAGTAAGCTATCCATTTTTGTTATTGTAACTGAACCTGCCTTTTCAAATTGAGGTACACCAACTAGAACACCTTGCCTGAATTTTTGTTTAGTTTTAGTCTTGGTTTTAAGTTTAGGTCTTGGTCTAGTCTTTTGAATTTTTGCGTTCGCTAAAATATTATCAACTTTTTGCCGTGTTATAGATTTTGATTTAGGTTTAGTTTTGGTTAATGTTTGAGATTTATAGAAAGTTCCTCTTCTACCTGTTCGCGGGTCTCTTCTAACTATTGTACTTGCATCCTTAGTAGGTTTATACTCTTCGGGTATTGGTTTTGATTTTGGTTTAGATTTTTTAACTGGACTTATTTTTATTGCTCCGGTTTTACTTATTGTTACTTTAACTGGTTTGCTTGGGTCTAAAATATTTAATTTAGAACCGCTTATATCTATACCGCCACCACTTTTAGGTCTTTTAGGACCACCTTTGGTACTACCTCTATAATTTTTACCTAATAAAGGTAAGTCTAAAGGTGACTGAACTTTAACTCCGCCGATTCTAACTTCTTCACCTTTAGTGGACCTTAAATCAATGTCAGTAGTAGTTTCGAAACTGCCTTTTTTACGCCCAGCCTTTTCAACTCTAAAACTTGTTAATCTAGGCTGACCTTGTAACCTTGCGACTGGGTCAAAAGTTCCTGTTACTCGTCCCGTAGGAGTTTTACCACCATATAAATATTGCTCTCTAGTAAATCTTAAGCCTTCGCTTTTAAATTCAGTTCTAGGTCCGAATAGGTTTTGTCTTCTTACCATTTTTCGTTTACCTGTGGACTTAGGTTTAAATCTTGAGCCTATTGTTGAGGATGTACGTTTAATACCGCCTCTTGCTGCTGCAAATACTCCGCCTGCACCAAAAATTCTACCTGCTGCTCCGGCTGTTTGTTTTACTCTATCTTCGGCAGCATAAACTCCAAAACCTTCAGCTCCTAAGTAACCTGCTGTGGCTAATGTTCTAACTTGTTTACCGGATACTGCTCTAACTACTTTTGCACCTCTAGTTGTTGCCCCGATAGCTCTTACGGCTGCGCCGGCTGGTATTAAAAATGATGCTCCGACTGCTGCACCTTTTGCGAACTCTGTTCGTAATTCTTGCCTTCGTCTTGCTTTTTGTTCAGAAACTCCTGCTTTAATATCTCTTTGTACTCTTCTTTCAACACTTTTTTTAGTTTGCTCTTTAACACTTGCTACGTATTTAGTTGCTGCTGCTTTTGTTCTTTGTCTTTTTGCCTGTGTTGTTTTAGCTCTTGCTGCTTGTCTTTTAGAACTTGCTTTACTAACTCTGGAAACTTGTTTTTTAACTGCAGTTCTAAAGCTTTTACCAGAGGCTTTACTCTTGGCTTTTGTCCTTGCTGCACCCGCTTTAGCTCTTTTTTTAGCTCTTGAAACTGCACCTCTTATTCTGCTACGAATTGACATAATTAATATAACTGGGAATTAATACTTTAAAAAAGTGTGTTAATATATTCCAAAGTTTTTACTTTTCATATTATGTAATTTTTTTAGTTTAACTTTACCTTGGTTAATATATTTACGGATTGTACTTTCAGACACTTCTAATATTTCTGCTATTTCTTTTACGCTTTGTACCTTGTTGCTGTAATTATATAATATTAAGTTAATAAGCCGGCTATCTTTTAATTGATTTTCATAATCTTTTGTGTTTTCTTCGTTTGCTATTTGGTCTTTCTTCATATGGCTATATCGTTCGTAAGGCTGCCATAATTTACGTTTAGGTTTACTTAGTTCCCATACACTTAACTCTTCGGGGTAACCTTCTTCGGTATAATAACTAAATTTCTTTAATTCACGCCCTGCCTTTGTAAATAGATTTTTTTTATACAAATATACTTTAACATAAGTTTTGCGTAAGCTAAATGACGGCGCACGCGCCGTTTCACAATACATATCCATTAATTGCCGTCCACTCTTTAAAAAATCTGAACTTTGGGGTAAATTAAAAATTAAAATTAATCCTAAATACCTAATACTTTGTAAATTGTATTTTATGTTTTTAACCTCTGAGTCTTGCCATTTTGTTGCATCTGCTACGATTCCCGATTCATCCACGATTATGACTCGTCCTCTTATTTCTTTATTAATTAATTTAGTTTTTTCAGAGGGTTTTAAATTGCTATCTGTAATCTCTTTACGTCTATTCTTATAATATTCCAAAGTTTCATTAAATTCTTCTTTTGTAAAAATAGTTTGCCTTTTAACATCAAAATCTGGGTTAAATATTTCTGCAATACGTAAACTGCTAAAACTTTTACCGGTACCTACACTGCCGGTCATTAAAATTCTAAAATCCCTATTTTCATTAAAAACTTGATTATAAATATGTTTTACTACGGGCGAGGCATTTTCATAATTTACCATTTAATCTTTAATTCTAGTTTTGTTTTTGTACTTATCTAAGTTATATCTACTCATAAGCAATCTAATATTTTTGTATCTTTTTAAATTATAATTATAAAGTAATGTTAAATAATCTGGTCTTCCTTCTTGTATTGCCAAAGGCGGCATCTTGCTACGCTGCTCATTAAACTCATCATTTAAATCGCTAAATATTTTTGCTGATCGATTTGCTATATAACCTAATAAAGTAACTTCCATAAAATTCATAACGCTATGACCCTCTAAGTAATTACTAAAGCTTGGTCTTCTAAATAAGTTAATAGCCATAAAGCTATATGCGTTTAACATGAATCGGGTTTCTAGTTTAGCATTATCTGCTTCGCTAAAATCCGGCAAATTAAAATCCATTATTAAGATATACAAATACTTATATATAAATTTATACTAATTTTTATTGTGAGTGAGAGTGGCATCTTGAGTTATCTTTTACTACCTTTTCCATCCGTTCTCACTCCTCTAATCTCCTACATATAAAATATACTATCCTTTCAAAAAACTTTTTTAAGTTGGTATACAAATTATATTTATTATTTGTAAAGATATGAAAAGGTATTTAACTCAGAAAAGTTATAATAAAATTATGTACGAGATGTTAATTGAGAAAGCTTTAGATATGGGTATTGCTGCATTACTTATATCTTTTATAGCGCTTGTATTTTCAGTAACCAATTATAGTGAATTGAAAAACGGCAGAGTATTTTTATACGAAAAGAAAAAGAAATAATTACGGCGGCGACATGTAGGGGATGCCAGTATTATAGCATCTCCCAGTTTTTGGATTATAATATTTATGGGCCTTTTTTGGTATTATATCTACACCTACTACCCTATCCTCTAGAGTTAAAATAGGCTCTTCTAAAAGGGCATTAATTACGCTTTCAATATCTAAATTCATTTCTTCCGTAGTTTGGTGATATTCTTTAACCATTGTTTATTGTCCGATAAAAACTTTAAAAACATAACGTATCCAATAAGTAAAATTACTTTTCCTAATAGTTCTGCACCCGAGTTAGATAATACTAAATCCATAGTTTAGGTAACTCCGCCATGGCTATTGTTGCAATCCATAGAATAAACGCCTTTTCATAATACTCTTCGCGTTCTGCATATCTCATTAGTATCTTTTATTAAGTTGAACTCTCTCACCCTTCCAACGTTTAAATAATCTATATGTAAAACCTAGGGTATTTGTTTTTTTTATACCAATCATTTTAGTATCGCTCATGGTAAATCTAATAACTACTTGATTATGGTCATTGTACAATAGGTATGTACCCGGTTTACTATCAAATAACTTTTCAGTTTTTTTAACAAAATCTTCCATAGTTTTTACTTGATTATAATTATATACAACATAAGGCATTCTATGAAATGGTTTGATATACGTTACCTCTTTACGTCTTACATGAAATTTATAGTAAGTCATTTTATATCCGCCTTAAAACCTTCAGTTATATCCCTAGTAACTCGCGTGGAATTTTGTATATAATAAAACGCAGTTGCGGGTGTTTTATGTCCTAACCAGTTTTGAATCTGGTAAGCACTATGGCCACGTTCTGCGATTTTTGTTCCGACAGATTTACGAAACGCGTGAAAAGATAATTTTAAATCAGCTATTTTGCAAGTTCTTCTTAATTCGTTTATACCTTTCCAATAATTAAATTCAAATAATTGAGTTGATGCGTTGTCTGCAACAATTCTTAACTCTCTGTTTTTATAGTACTTTTCAAAATAATCTAAATACTTTAATTTACGTGGTAATTTTATTGCACGCCGCGTATTATCTTTACGTTTAGCATTTTTAATAAAAAATGTAATATAATCGTCTTCTATTAATACATTAGACATTTTAAGAGTTCTAGCCTCGTTATAACGCGCACCCGTATAGTATAATATACTTAGTAATGCTTTCATTTGTTCAAATCTAGAATTAATAAATAGCTGTTTAAATTCTTCTTCGGATATTTCCCAAACATCCCTCTCGTAACTATATGCTCCCTGAGTCATGGCTCCATATAGTATTTATCAAATATATATTTTCCTATTATAATTGAAAATACAAAAAAGAAAATAAAATCCACTAGTATCTCATCTAGAAAGTTACCAAATACTAAACCCATTAATAAATATACTCCTGTTTAAGTTTTTTGGCTCTGTTAGGCGACATTTTTACTTTAGATATAAAACTTTGTTCGGAAATAGTATGATTATCGTATAAATCTAACCAATTAATTAGTTTATCTGGGTTTTTTAAATAAAAGCTATCATTTTCAGATAGTTTTAGTTTACGATTTTCTTCAGCCTCTTTTTCTTTTTTAATATTGGCTTTATTGATTATATCTATCTCTTTTAATAACATAAGATTTTCATTTCTTACTTTAACAAGTTCTTCTCTAACCTGTTGAAGCTCTTTATATAGGTCTATTTTTTGCATAGCTTCGTCTATTACATCTCTAATAAATGAAGAAATATTCATACCTTGAGTATCCAAATATTGTTTATGTTTATGTTCAATATAAATCGATGTTTGAACTCCTAACTTAAATATCTTTGGACGTGCCATTATTTATCCTCCTTTAATTTTAAGTCATCTCTGCCTATTGTATCTAATTGACTCTTAAAATAATGGCTAATAATTGTTTTACAACTCTTTTGAGCTTCTTTATTTCCTTCGCTTTTAAATTTACGTTCCAAATATACTAACCCTAACCAAAATATCTGGCGAGGAGTTAATTCTTTCGTAGCTCTTTTTATTTCTTTATCCATTATATATGTTCTCCGCTTTCCGATATACATTTCATATAAATTTTGACGCTCCTCTAGCTTCTTTTAAATCACGTCTTTTAACACATGATTTATTCTTGCCGCACTTATCACATTCATATACTTCTGTGTCTTTTTTAACACCGATTAAATAAAATGTGCTAATGCCACAATCATCGCATTTAGTAGGTAAGACCATCATCCTCCCATACGCTTGCTTTAAATACTATCTTTCCGTTCTTTTTTATAATTTTTCCAACTCTGGCAGCCATTATGGTCTTTTAGTCTCCATTAAATCAAATAAATTATATTTATGTCCAGTTGGCTGATTCATGTTTAAACATCTTTCAAAAGATGACAACATATCAGATTTAGAGTGCGCAACTCTTAAATCATGAATTTGATTTTTTTCCAATTTGTGCATAATTACATTCATTTTGTATTTTTTATTATCGAAAGAAATTCCTTTTTTATGAACGCAATATATTAATAATGCAGTTCTTATTTTTAAATTAAAAGGCTCTTCTAAAAATATTTTAAAATGATTATAAGCATTCCATATTAAATGAACGTGGTGCATGGTTAAATTGCCTTTTTTATATATATCTCTTAAAAAATATCTGTTATCAATTAAACTTGATCCAATCATTAAAGTTTGTTTTAAACTTATTTGATTATTATCAATAAATTCTTTTAATTTATGATATGGCTTATATCTTTGTATATTATCTTGTTTTATATATGTATTTAAATAATCACAATTTTGCCATTTCCTTTGGGAGTTATTTGTAGCAATAACTGCCTTATAATTATGCCCTTTATCTTTTATATAATAAATTGGTTTCTGTAATATTTTTAAAGCCTGAAATCTGTGTTGCCCATCAATAATTTCATATTTATTATTAACTGAAATTACTGCAGAACTTTGCACAAATCCTTTCTGCATTTGCATTACCAAATTCTCAACATGTTTCATATTAAGCTCTCGGTTACCTTTCATACGTCTGAAAAGTGTATAATCTGTTGTTTTACTAATTTCCATTTAAGAAAAAACAAATAATAATATATAAGCTTTTAGTAAATAATTAATTAATTAATAAATATATAACTCCTTAATATATATTATATATTATTTTTATATTTTTAAAAAGTTCCATCGGAAATATTTTAGTAGCAAGGGGTATAAAATATAATTGCGTAATGCCTTTAACCTTCATTTCCTATAAAACTTATCTATATATTTTCATATCAAATTCTGAGTCCATTTGTTTCAAAATTATTAATAATTCTTTTTCTGATACTTCTTGAACCTCTTTAGACCATATTTCATATAACTTTTGACGTCTAAAGGTTAAGATATAATAATAATAAGTAAAATATTCTTTTAATGTTAAATCACTAAACAATTTTGAATAAATGTTTTTTAAGTAACTTTTTTCTTTTTTTGGCATCCTTTTCCTCCAAAATCTCCGCAGCAGCTAATTTTTTCATATGATACAAAGCGCGGTACGTATTCTTGAACCAGAACCAGTTTTTATAAATGAACCCTATCAACAAAACGGACAAAAACACATAGATTCCAATAGCCCAATAGTACCACGCCATATTTAATTACGCTTTACTTTTTTATATAACTTTAGTTTTTCATATAGTTTAGAACTATAATAAGGTACTTCAAAAACTATAAGCAAACTCAGCAAAGTTAAAATTCCTAATATCCAAGTTAAAATTATATTCATTTATTACTATATCTAAGTTTATTTATTAACTTTTCTAAAGATTTGGGCATAAGTGTTAATTCAAAATCAAATAGTAACCCTATCAATTTGGTTCCAAATATATGACCAAATTGATAAGGTTCCTTTTAAATAAGCTAAGTTATTGCTGTATCTATTTCCGCTTACTTTTGTATATTTTTTTGTATAATGCTTTTCCATATTTTCTTCCCCCCCATAACATAAGGGCTTCGTTAGCCTTTTTACTTCTTTTGTTTTTAAATCTTGAATAAAATCGCGCCACCTTTTTAGCGTCTTTTTCACTAATACTTTTATTAATACTTAATTGATAAGCTCTTGCAACACCTGAAGCAATACCTAACTTTTTTGCTTCAGTTATACTTAATCCGGCTTTTTTACTCTTAGAACGTTTAGCCCTTATTTTTAATCCCTTTCTGGCAGCTTTTTTGGCATATAGAGGAATATAATATCTCATTTTAACTACACTACTACCTTTTTTTGCAACCACAATTAACGCCTAATAGCTTCATTGCTCTTTTACCGGCTACTTGTAAAGGAATATTCTTTTTCTTTTTATAATTCATTATTAATAAAGACTTGGCATTCTTCTTACTGGCGGATCAAGACTTAAAGTTCTTACTTTTCGTTTAGTTACCTTTCTTTTAGTAGTAGCCCTTCGTTTAATTGGTTTTCTTTGGCTTACCTTTCTTCTTCTTGTTTTAGTTGTTCTTTTTCGTTTAGGTTTTGTTGCAACTGCTTTCTTAACGTTTTTAACAACTTTTTTTACCGCTGCACTTTGTTTACGTCTTCTTGCATCTCTTAATTGATTTTTAGCCTGTCTTAATTTTGTTTTAGCTCTAACAACATCAGCCTTTTCTTTTATAGTTTTTATTTTAGCTTTTCTTGCTTGAGAACGTTCTTTATCAAATTTTTTCTTTGCAGAATTAGCTTTACAGATAAAACATCCAATCTTTCCTTTTTTACAAGCTTGTTTACAATCTGCCATTTTATTTCTTTTTTAAGTATATAGTCCAACCTTTATTAGTCTTTGTTAATTTATATCTGTACCTACCAGTATATACTTGAACGGCACGCTGCGCGTCCCTTTTTCTTTCAAATGTTCTCCATTTTTGCCATCTATTGGTCACGCCTACCGGCTTAAACCTTTGAACCCTAAGTACCATCGTAAAATATGAGCGGGATATTCGTTAGCATCCCGCTGATGTTAGATAATTTACTAGAAATTATCTTGACCTTGCCGCAAATCCAGCCACGAGGAATAGTACAACGGAAAATACTGCGATTAAAGCGATTAAACCAATATTTCCTACTACATTCGTATCTATTGCGCTAATAATTGTATCAGTCGCATTTGCCTCAGTCGAACCGGCTACTAATCCAGCTTTGACAGATGACAAAATCTTGAAACCTACTACTAGCACTAATGCGATAGTTCAGTTTTGTTATCCTAAAGGCTTTTTATCCTCTAGTTCTTACACTTCATTTCGTGCAAGCTCAGCATACGTTTTCAACTCAGAGAGTTGGCGCGGACTCTTGGGTGTATTATATCTTTTCAACACCTATGCGTTGCCCCTGAATATGCTTAGCATATCCTTCGGTTCAAGTTAGCATCTCAGCCTCCTTGCTTAATTCCGCACTGCATTCAGTATATCACTACACTGATGGGCAATTACTTACCAAGCCTAAAGTTAAGGATTGTAATGTCCCTAATTGTCCAGACTTATTCATCATTTTTTGTGATGCCATACTATTCAATTAATCCGTTATTTATAAATGAATGTTAATTTACATTCCGCCTTCACGCACTAATAGTAAAATACCAGTTATTAATCCGACTAAATACATAACCGGAGTATAAATTCCGACATAACCCGCAAAACTAAGTAACAAACTTGCTAATAGAGCACCGAAGCTTGCAGTTGTCCACGATATAGGCGTCGATAGGTTTGGCGAAGCTCTTAAAGATATAAATAGTATTAACCAAATACCTAATAACATTATACTAAAGAAATTAGGGTCTATACTAACTACATAAGTACCATAGTCCCCAATTGTTGTTACATTAGTCGGCAAAGCCCAAGTCATGATGTTAATGTCCTCCCGAATACTAATTGGAATCCCAATATAAATATTATTCCTGCAAAGAACGCAACTATTAAGTCATCTATTAAATTACCAAATGCTGTACCGCCCAACGGCGTTAGCTTTACCATATCGGCTAGTAATAATTTAGTTCCCGATAAAGAATCTATAAAGGAGATACCACCCGCGTCGCTTTGCGTAGTATTTGTTAAATTAAAGTTTTGGTCTGCATTTTGTGTAGCATTAGTAAAATATTGTAGTCCTAAAAATTCTTGACTTTGTAAATCATTGCCTCCGATAGTTGTATTTACTGAAACATTATAGGTAGCTGCACCGCTGCCAATTAAATAACCTACACCGGCTATAACTAATATAAGCATTAATCCCATACCAAACAAACTCGCAATATTTAATGCCCCTCTATTATTCATTTTAATCTACCCTCAGCTTAGCAATTAACCATAGTAGCGCTAAACCAACTACTCCTGCTATCCATAAAAACGCACTACTTACTTTTAATACTAATGTACTACCAATAAATAGCCCGACAATAGCCAATACTATTGTAAGCGTTGCACTTTGTGATGCCACACCTATTGTTAAAAATAGTAATAATAATAATGTCCCATATAATAAACCATCTATGTCATCAAAGTAAGTCGCAAAATTAACGCTTTGGTCTACCTCATATACTTTATAATAATAATTATTAGTTCCGCTAAATGTTCTATTTGAATCGTAAACAAATACTTCAAATCTTAAATTATCACTTGGGTTAGTAGAACTTAAATCAAATGTAATATTTCCGGCGTTATCCGTAGAGGTTTGCTCCCCAATAAATATATTAGTGTTTCCAGTTGTTTTAAATGCCAATACTTTTACTTCATCAACACTTAATGCAAAATCCTCCCATTCGTATGTATAAATATCAGTATCTATATTTGATATAAAATCTTGTTCCCAACAAGTCATATTCATAGGATAAGTATTAGTAATAGGCGGAGTTAATACGCTACTCGGACAATAAACACCATAAGTAAAGTTAGCTGTTGCAAAAGCTCCTTCGTCATCTGAAACATTTACGGAATATGTTCCAGAACCATAATAAGTAGAGCTTGCAGTTAAAGTTAAGGTTTGGTTAGCTCCGTTATAAAAGCTAAAGTCGGTAAGTCTATTAAAGGCTGGATTTAATTGAGTATTATAAGTTAAATCATAATCTAAATCAGTAAATAAATCATCTATATCTGCTACACTAAAATTAATTACATTTGTAGCACCCCTTGTTGTATTTAAATTAGATATTGCACTAATAGTAGGCGCATCATTTACTGGATTAACATTTAATTGGAATGTTGTTGAATTAGTAGCTGCAGCAGTATCTGTTACAACTATTGTAACGTTTACATTACCAAAAGCGTTTGCATTAGGAGTTATAGCATTCATATCTGTTATTCCTGTTAAACTATCTGTAACAAATGTAATTGCTCCTGTTGAATTTAGTATTGTTGTGTTACTAGAGGTATAAGATAATGTTAAAGCACTGATTGGGTCTTCTGCATCACTTATTGTAAATGCTCCTGATACGTCTAAAGTAGTATCTTCAAACATTACTTGGTCTGCTATTGCTGTTATGTTTGGATTTGTGTTTGCTGGAGATGCTGAACAAGTATTAAAATCACTATAAGCTAAACCTGCACCTGAATTATATAAACATGCTATTTCAGTTGAATTTAATGACCTAGTCCACATACCAACTTCATCCAAATAACCAAAAAAATTATAACCAGTAGCAGCTCCCAATGTTCTAGTATTTATACTGCTGCTAATAGAATTTGTATATGCTTGAGTTACTGGAGTCCCACCATTTACACTTATACCAATATGCGTTGAATTTCTAAATACTGTAACCATGTCCCAATTAGTTGAAGCACTAGGACCATCTAATTGTAAAGCAGCAGAGCCAGTATTATCACTACCTAAGATTGCCCATTTACCATTTCTAACTCCAACTAAAAAATCATCAGTATTTGCATAACCACAACAAGATTGCCAATCATTAATTACCCAATCATCATAACTAGACCCTATATTAACAGTATCTAAATTTGCCCAAAAATTATAAGTAAATTCCTTATTTCCTCCATGAAATACACTATTTAATGCACCTACCTGTTTACCTTCACTTTGAGCATTATATTGAACAGATGCACTACCTAATTTTTTAGTTCCTGTAGAATAAGATATGGAACCTACATCTACAGCATTATAATTACCTTGTTCATCAGAATTAGTACTATCAAAAGTATAATATCTTTCTAAACCTGCTTCTAAAGTTTTGGGGTCAATATCAAAAGCACCTGATGTAGAATTATAGAATAAACCATAACCCTCATTGTATAATGCTGTTCTATTTCCTGCATCTAAAACAACATCCCATGCAGCCATTTCATCCATATTACCACCCCAGTTATTATTTTGACCATTATTGTAAGTACCTATTTGAATATCATTACCTGATGGATTTGTTTGTGTTCCTGAACTAGCAAAATATGGTTTATGTACATTATTAACATAAACATTAGTGTTAGTACCATCCCAAGTTAAAGTAATCATCTGCCATTGATTATTAGCAACAGCACCAGATTGAGTATCTCTATAAACTCCAAAATTAGCACCATGATGTACTCTTATTGCTCCATCTTCCTTTACTCCAAACCAGATACTACTTCCACCTATAGTAAATATAGCACCATAATTACTACCACCGCTGACAAACTCTGGATAAACCCATACATTAAAGGTATAAGTACTGCCACTTGGGCTCCAATTTTGAGTATTACTAATATATCTGCTACCACCTGACCCAATACTACTGCCAAAGTCTTGTGAAAAACCATAGATTCCATTTGAATCTTGAGTTGTTGCAACATTTGAATTAAAATCTACATTATTACTTGTTGCATCTTCATAATTGAATCCAGTTTCCTCTAGAGGCCAATAACCTTCTAAGTTAGCTGTGTTTATACTAGCAAAAGTAGGTGTAGCAACTAGGAACAATCCTATAATGACTATCATTAATCTTTTAATCATATTCCGCCAGTCTCCTCGCTAAATAGATAACGCTTACCAAATAATATAACCATAAGTAATACTAATACAATTGTACTTAGTAGCGGCAGCTTAGTCATTACAATATATGTTAAAGGCATATTAGACGGCATACTACTTAAGGCACTGCTCGAAACTAATGCTGAATACGCATTACTTAACGGGATACTCATAAACCATAGAACTGCACCCACAATTAAGAAAATTGTTGTATAAATTACACTTACTGGGATAAATACTGCTGTTATTATTAATAATAGGAATAAACCTAATAATATAAATCCAAATGCAAAATCACCCATCTTTGCGGTTTTATCTAATGAAGCTATTGCATCAGCAGTAGTATTATCATAAAATTCGCTTGCCATTAATGCACTTTGCATTCCGTCTCCAATTTTCCACATAATTGTTAAAAAAACTGCAATAGCAAATAAGCTAGTCATAAAGGTTAATAAGTCCTGTACTTGTCCACGTTTATTTATTTTTTTAATATCCATTTTTTTACTTGTTTCAATTCATCCTCTAAGTTATCTAAGTATTGGTTTAAATCTCTTTTACCAAGTAAAGCATCCCTTACAATAAGACTTATTAGTTGTACTTGAGGCATTTTGGTTTTTTTGCTTGCTTCTTTTAATAATGTCGCGTCCGCTTTATAAAGTCGCGTTAATTCAGAACGTTTATTATACTCATTAAATTTTAACATTAACTCCGCGTTAATTTGAGTTAAGTAATCCTTTAAGTCGGACTCCGATTTTACTACATCGTCAATAATTAAACTAACGATTCTATCTTTATTCTCTGCCATTCATAGTGCTGAACATCTTTAACGCCTTTAACAATAATAAAAACGCTCCCCATGATATTAATAAAAATAAGAACATAGGGTAAAGAGTTAATAAAGCGCTTATTAAGTTAGTACCGATAAAAAAGTAATTAATAAATAATTCTCCTAATAAACCTGCAAGTAAATATAATACTAAATAGGATGTTGTTTTCTTTAAGTGTGCATCTAAATTATTCGTATTAATCTCTATTTCCATCTTTTCTAATAAATAAGGCTAGCATTATTAATAATGCGCTTATTGATATTAAAACTGCTCCTTCAGTTGAGCCATTTGTTTGGTCTACGTTCGGCTGTAAGTTTACGCCGTATTGATAGGTATAATCACAACTTTCTGTTAAACCAGTTACATCAAAGGTTAATGTTGCATTATATTTTGTATTACCTTCACATTCCAGATTAGAACCGTGACCCCAAC
>Ga0265303_10001206_pt1 | contig 15724 bp, 12 predicted proteins | sample Helome_2_FD_192494 | JGI IMG/M metagenome (GOLD analysis project Ga0265303, IMG submission 192494) | Marine sediment microbial communities from subtidal zone of North Sea - Hel_20160317 (Illumina Assembly) | ecosystem: Environmental > Aquatic > Marine > Subtidal zone > Sediment ... | reverse complement strand
ATCTGCTTTCCATGGATCATCTGAAGGAGGGAATCGGGCTCAGGGGCTATGCCCAGCAAAACCCGCTGATCGTCTATAAAAAAGAAGGCTATGAATTGTTTCAGGATATGATCGAAAGGGTCAAAGGGGAGACCCTGGGAATCCTGTATCGCATCCAGATCGCCGAACCGCAAAAAATAGATGAATACCGGCAGCCCAGGGAGCAGCCAATGGTCTTTTCAGGCGGCGGTGAACCCGAGAAGAAAAAACCGCAAAAACGGTCTGCCAAAAAAACCGGGCGGAATTCACCCTGCCCATGCGGCAGCGGGAAAAAATATAAAAAATGTTGCGGTAAATAGTCCCAAGGGTAGTGATAAAATTTCAAGCCTTCCCCTTTACAAGCGACAAATCAAGTGCTTATAATAACATTATTCATACAACCGATTTGGGTAACATTCAATGGGCCAGTATGATCCGGATGTAGAGGAAAGTGTCAGTTCTGAGACCGACCAAGATGTCGAAGAACCACCTATGTACAAGGTGATGCTTCTCAATGATGATTACACTACCATGGAGTTTGTGGTTGAGGTTCTGGTGTACGTATTTCAAAAGTCATTAGAGGAAGCAACGCAAATTATGCTAAATGTACACCGAAGCGGTGTCGGGGTTTGCGGTATCTTCCCTTACGAGATCGCTGAAACCAAAGTGAATACAGTTGAGACCTTAGCCCGGGAAAACGGGTTCCCATTAAAATGTATCATGGAAAGAGAGTAGAAAATGATCAGCAAGGAACTCAGCGCAACTCTTGGATTTGCCGTTAGAGAAGCAAAAAAAAGACGCCATGAATATGTCAGTATCGAGCACATTCTCTTTGCCGTCCTATATGATCCCACCGGGATTGACATCATTGAAAACTGCGGTGGGAATGTTGAGAATCTGATCACCGCCCTGGAGGATTTTTTTGAGGAAAAAATCGAACAAATCCCCGATGGCAACGAATATGTGCTTCAGCAAACCATTGGTTTCCAGCGCATCATCCAGCGGGCGGTGAATCATGCCCGTTCTGCTGAAAAAGCGGAAGTTACCGTCAGTGATATACTGGCATCCATTTTTCTGGAAAAGGATTCGCACGCCGAGTATTTTCTCAGCGCTGAGGGTATCACCCGTCTGGATGTACTAAACTTCATCTCGCATGATGTTTCTAAAACTCCTGATGAAGAATCACCTGCCGAGCTGACCAGACCGGCCAAAGATAAGCGCAAGAAAAAGGCCAATCCGCTGGAACTCTTTACAACCAATTTGATCAAGCTTGCGTCAGAGGACAAGCTGGATCCTCTCATCGGCCGCAAAATTGAAATGGAACGCACCATGCAGGTCCTGTGCCGCCGGCGCAAGAATAATCCGGTGTATGTCGGCGATCCGGGGGTTGGCAAAACTGCCATGGCTGAAGGCTTGGCCCAGCAGATTGCGAAAGGCGGTGTCCCGGATCTGCTCAAAGATGTTGAAATTTTTGCCCTCGATCTTGGCGGTATGCTGGCTGGCACCAAATTTCGGGGTGATTTTGAGCAGCGATTAAAAGGAGTCATCACCGAACTTAAGAAAAAGCCCAAGGCCATATTGTTTATCGATGAAATCCATACCATTGTAGGCGCCGGTGCCACCAGCAGCGGTTCCATGGATGCCTCCAATATTTTAAAGCCGGTGTTGACCAGTGGTGAGATTCGTTGTATCGGATCTTCCACCTATGAAGAATACAAAAACCATTTTGAAAAAGACCGCGCCCTGTCCCGGCGTTTCGAGAAGGTCGAAATTCATGAGCCGCCCATTAACGAAACCGTCAAAATCCTAAAGGGACTGCGCACCCGTTACGAAGAGCACCACGGCATCGTCTACACTGATCCTGCTCTGAAAGCGGCTGCGGAGCTGTCAGCCAAATTTTTAAATGACCGCTACCTGCCGGACAAAGCCATTGATGTCATTGACGAAGCCGGAGCCTATATCAGGCTTTCCGGTCCTTCGACGCGCAGGAAAATCAACCCGGCGGACATTGAAAAAATAATTGCCAAAATGGCCCGCATCCCCACCCAGAGCGTATCGACTACGGATCGCACGAAATTGGAAAGCTTGGAAGACGGTCTCAAACAGGTGGTCTTCGGCCAGGACGATGCCATCCGCGCACTGGTGACCTCGATTAAACGCTCGCGCGCAGGGCTGGGTACACCCGGCCGGCCGGTGGGCTGTTTCCTGTTCACTGGTCCCACCGGTGTCGGTAAGACCGAGGTTACCCGACAGGTCGCCAGAATTCTGGGTGTTGAATTCATGCGCTATGATATGAGTGAGTATATGGAAAAGCACGCGGTGGCCAGACTGATCGGTGCCCCTCCCGGTTATATCGGCTTTGATCAGGGCGGGTTGCTGACCGATGGCGTTCGCAAGCATCCGCACTCCGTGCTATTGCTGGATGAGATCGAAAAAGCGCATCCGGACCTGTTTAACATTCTGCTGCAGGTCATGGACCATGCCACCCTCACGGACAATAATGGCAAAAAGGCGGACTTCAGAAACGTCATCCTTATGATGACCTCCAACGCCGGTACCCGGGAGATGAGCCAGAATACCATCGGATTTGGTGACGTGGACAAGGACACGGCATCCAAGGGCAAAGTTGCCATTGAAAAAATGTTCAGCCCTGAGTTCCGCAACCGCCTCGATGAAATTATCAATTTCAATTCCCTCGATCTTGAGATCATGGAAAAGGTGGTCGACAAGTTCATGCTTGAATTGAACGATCAACTGGCGGCTAAAAAAGTTTTTCTGACCATATCCGATCCGGTCCGCACCTGGCTGGCGAAAAAAGGATACGATCCGAAATATGGTGCCCGGCCGCTGGTGCGAGTGATTCAAACCGAAATCAAAGATGCCCTATCGGATCAGATTCTATTCGGTACCATGCAAAAGGGCGGCGAGGTGCACATCGATCTGAAAGATGATAAATTAGTCTTTGAATACGAAAAAAAGACACGTGTGGAATTGCGGAAACCCATGGCCGAGACCGTTTAGACGATGACCTGGTTTGATTCAACATCATGATGGTTAATTTCATGGTAAGTTTTCATGGCCGACTAATTCTCGCTCTCTGAGCTGTAGGATCTATAAGCCGAAGGCCGGGGCGGGCCACATTCCGCAATCTAATGCCTGTTTATCAGCTATCTGAAGATCTCGTATTCCCATCCCCGCATCTTGCTTCCAAAGAAGGCCTTCTGGCTGTGGGCGGTGATTTGACGTGCACCCGTCTGTTGCTCGCTTACAGCCGGGGCATATTCCCCTGGTATTCGGAAGGCGAACCGATTCTGTGGTGGTCTCCGGATCCCCGCCTGGTTCTCTACCCCGACGAGCTTAAGGTATCCAGATCGTTAAACAAAGTTATCCATAAGGGTACATTCAACATCACCGTGGACCGCGCTTTTGAACAAGTGATCAAGGACTGTGCCCGGGTGCGGTTGGAAAACCACGAAGGGACCTGGATTGTGGAAGAAATGGTAAAAGCTTACTGCAATCTTCATGAATCCGGGTTTGCGCACTCCATAGAGGCTTGGGCGGGCGAGCGGCTGGCCGGCGGGCTTTACGGCGTTTCTCTGGGAAAATGCTTTTTCGGCGAGTCCATGTTTACCCGCATATCGAATGCATCCAAGGTGGCATTTGTGGTCCTGGCCAAACATCTCAAAAGCCTGGATTTTACCATGATTGATTGTCAGATTACCACCGGCCATCTGACACGCTTTGGCGCCAGAGAAATATCCCGCGCCCGGTACCTGGATGAACTCTCTGAAGCCCTCCAAGCCCCCACTTTGAACGGTAAGTGGTCTTTTAATTCCCGGTAGACGCTATCCCTTTTCTAAAATCCTTCCCATCATTGAATCATCGTATACAGTTTGTCATCAATTTCTAATAACGATTCACAATTTGCAATTAACCCGTAAGCGAGCGCTTTTCTTTCAATTAATGTGTTACCATATTGACAATACTTGAATAGGCAGATTAATATTGCCATTCTTATATACAACCAATTACATTTACGATTGTTGAGACCTTCGAAAGATGAGCGTTTTACAAGGTTCTCAAAGGAGGAGTAACTCGGTATGGAAGAAAACTGCCTTTTCTGTACAATCTCCCACGGTAATTCATCCACTGAAATTTTGTATGAAAACGACACGCTGGTGGTATTTAGAGACATTAATCCTGCCGCTCCGATTCATCTTTTAATTGTTCCCAAGAAGCACATCCGGAGTGTTAACGATCTGACCGCAGCCGATCAGCCCATTCTGTCAGAAATGGTAATGGTGGCCAAGGAAATGGCAGCCCGGCAGGGAGTTGAAAAATCCGGCTATCGTCTTTTTATCAATGTTGAGAGGGGGGGAGGGCAGGTTATATTTCATTTACATATGCATCTCATTGGCGGCTGGCACTAAAACTGGTTGATAAACTGTCATCTTTTGGCCGATGGCGGCGTTCTCCGCGGATTTACTTCGTCGACGTACAAACAGTACGCCTCCTCGTAAATCCTTGTGCGGCCTTGCCCTCGACCAAAATCTAACGGTTTAGCAACCAGTTTAGCGTTAAAACTAAAGCTTCTATAACTTTCTTATTTCCGATTTTGCAAAAATAACAACCGTAAAACCATCTCAGATGAACGAAATATCCGATAACTTTGGCGGTATTTATGTGCATGTTCCTTATTGCGTGCGGAAATGTCCCTATTGCGATTTTTTTTCGAGTGTGAACCTTTCCAGCGTTCCGGTATTTTTAGAATCCCTTAAACGCGAGATGGCAATGGTCGGCGGAACCGATCAGGTTTTCGACACTCTTTATATCGGGGGGGGGACCCCATCGGTCCTGGAGACTGAGGGCATTGAACAAATCATTGAATCGATACACAGCCATTTCACAATCCGCGCCGATGTAGAAACAACCCTGGAAGTCAACCCCGGCACGATCTCCCGGGAGAGCCTCGCAAAATACCGCCGGGCCGGCATTAATCGACTTAATATCGGCGTGCAATCCTTTCACAGCAATCACCTTGACTTCCTCGGCCGGATTCACTCAGTGGCTGAGGCCTCCTCATCCATCGAGTGGGCGCGGCAGGCCGGATTTGATAATATCGGACTGGATCTGATCTATGGACTGCCCGGGCAGGATGAAGAAAACTGGCTGAATAACCTGAACCGGGCGCTTGAAACTGAAACAGAGCACCTTTCCTGTTACATGCTGACCTGTGAATCCGGTACGCCAATGAGCCGTGATGTGAATAGCGGCCGGATTCAATGGCAGGAAGATGGCATGCTGCGGGAACTATTTGATACCACCATCAATTTTTTGATAGCCCACGGATTCCTGCAATATGAAATCTCCAATTTCGCCAGGAAAACGGATGACGGCTCAGAACCGCGATATTCACGGCACAACCAAAAATACTGGTCCTTTGCCCCTTACATCGGATTGGGACCTTCGGCGCATTCCTTCATCGTCCCGGAACGCTACTGGAACCAAAGAAGTATCGAAAATTATGTCCGGCAAATCAAAGCCGGTCAACAACCGATTGCTGAAAAAGAAAAACTCACCCACGAACAAATGATCATCGAAGCCATTTATTTAGGCCTGCGAACGACCCGGGGAATTGACCTGGCTGGTTTCGAGAAGATGTTTGGAATAAAATTTCTAAAGACTTTCGAGGGAAATATACTAGAGTTGGAAAAAGAAAATCATATAAGATTAACAAATACCCACTGTGCCCTAACTCCCAAAGGCATGGCTTATCTCGACAGCATCGCCGCTGAGCTGACCAGTCAGGATATCTCGTCAAACTGACAGTTTTACGACTGGGAGGCCCGAAGGCTATAAGGCCGGGAAATTCTCACCCCGCACCCCGCGACCCACAGCCTGCAACCCGCCCCCCCGCAACCTGATCATCAGGCTATGAGCTATCAGCCATGAGCTATTTGCTTTTATCCTCTTCTAAGTTTCCTGCTATCACCCACTCTGAGTGTCACTTTGCTGGCATCAAAATACTCGATCAGGGGAATCACGTATTTACGGGATACGCCGGTCATTTCCTTGAACCGGGGAGTCGTTATATCCTCATTTGATTTCAGAAAATCAACCAGCCTGTTTTTCAACTCAGTGATGGCATCAATATGAAAATAAAGATCGTCCTTGGTTTTTACAATCTGGCCTTCTTCAACCAGAAGCATCAGCACATCTTTGGTGTGATTCGGATCAGCATCCAGCATCCTGGGCACTTCTCGAAAATAGGGCGGCTGCAATCCGCCCTTTTGATAGATGTCCAGCATTTTCTTACGGATATCCGCCTGGTTTACACCCAAAGAAACCCTATGACCGCTGAGCCGCACCGTGTTTTCTTCCTGGGCGATTTGACCGCTTTTGATCATCTGGTTGAGGATCAGGTTAAACACCTTGGGATCTGAAAGCTGCGGAAATTTGGATTTCAACTCCTCCTTGGGCATCCCGGCTTTCAGTGGATTGTCGCTGTGATAGTTGCCCAGATACTCAGCGGTGTTTTGAATTAATGAATCAAAGGTGGTTTGATGGAGGAATATGCGGTTTTCCTTATCTGTTTGGGTGATCGTTTTCTGGGACAACAGATGCTGCAGAGCGTTATCTAGCTGCTTGTCGGTGAGGTTGGTCATGATTTTCAGATGTGAAAAAGAGACACCGCCGTAACCGGCTTGCTGGATATTCTGGGAGATAACCACTTCCGGATCATCATCTGCCAGATGCTGCAGTCCATCAACGACATCCTGTCTCAGCCGCTTGTGTTTCTGGGGTATGGGATTTAATACCTGTCCACCGCCGATTGTTCTTATCGGAGAATAACTGCGAATAACAAAGCGGTCATCCTTGACAATGGCTACCGCTGAGTCGAGCCGCAATTGCGCCACAACTGTCTGGCCGGAGGGCAGCTCTTCTTGATCGAGCAAAATCAGATAACCCATTTCCTCGCTTGTGCCTGTATGAAACCTTATTTTAGTTCGATTTTTTAGCGGTTTTTTATTGCTGGCCAGATAGTGAAAAGATACGTCCACCATATAGCTTGCCACCAGCGCACCAGGGGTGGATAATACTTCGCCGCGATTTACCGCAGCTTTGTCAAGTCCTTGAAAATTAATCGCGGTGCGCATACCGACTTCGGCTGATTCGGCACTTTGATTGTGGACCTGGATTCCGCGAACCTTGGAGGTGATGCCCGTGGGGTATACCATAATGGTCTCGCCCACGTTAATTTTGCCGGAAACCAGTGTTCCGGTAATAACCGTACCGAACCCTTTCATGGTAAACACCCGATCAATAGGCAGGCGAAACAGGCTGGAAGGCGGCCGTTGGGGAATGCTGCCGGCGATTTCATCAAGAGCACTAATAAACTCGGGAATGCCTTCACCGGTGACGGATGATACCGGCAAAATAGGTGAATCCTCTAAAAAAGTTCCCAGGCTGAATTCGCGGATATCTTCCAGGGCCAGCTCCAACCATTCTTCCTCTACCATATCGGTTTTGGTCATGGCAATCAGGCCGTGCTGGATTCCCAGCAATGTGCATATTTCCATGTGCTCCCGGGTTTGGGGCATCACACCTTCATCGGCTGCGATTACCATGACCACAATGTCGATGCCCGTTGCCCCGGCCACCATGTTTTTGACAAATTTTTCATGCCCCGGAACATCAACGATCCCCAGATGCTGGCCCCCCGGCAGATCCAGCGAGGCAAATCCCAGTTCAATGGTAATCCCGCGCTCCTTTTCTTCCTTTAGCCGGTCCGTATCGGTTCCGGTGATGGCTTTTATCAGGCTGGTTTTACCATGATCAATATGTCCGGCCGTACCCAGAATAATCTGTTTCACCTATCAACACTCCCTTGTGTTCAATCTCTTGGAATTCCGCTTATATGTGATTAAAGATTCCAATTCTGAATTTGTTTGATTTGCATCTTTGACTGCTTTTTATAATAATTTAGACGGCATCGTAATAATTTCACATGCAATGCGAGGAAATCTTTATGGAATACCGCAAACGCGGTGTCCGAAGGACGCGTATGTTGAATACGCTGGAATGACGAAAGATTTTTCGCAACGCAGCAGGTGAGCTTTTAACGATGTTGTCTATCTTGTTTTGCGTTTACGCAGATATTCTGCAAAATACGCCAACCCCACCATAATAATCGCCAGACCGGCTACATGGGCGAGGTGGATCCGGCCGTAAAACATCCTTGTTATCACAACCGCCAGGAATGCTCCTATAATCGCTCTGATAAAAAATATCTGAAATTGATTCAAATCTTTACCTTTCAGTTGTTATTACATAAAATAGTCATTATATTAGATAGCAACAACCGTCAACACCCAGTTTCTTCTTGAAATATACATCTCGATTTGTTATTAAACTCGTCCTTGGCGGAAGTGCGAATCAGGCTCGGTTTTTTCTTTGAAAATTCCGCATTCCATCTTCCGACTTCAGTTCATGGTGGGTGTAGCTCAGTTGGTAGAGCCCCAGGTTGTGGCCCTGGTTGTCGTGGGTTCAAGTCCCATCACTCACCCCATTCTTATAGAATTTATGCCCTTGAAAATGTCCAATTTTGTTCAAATTCAAGGAAAGCGATGATTTTAGCCGCAGACATACATTGAGTATTTCGAGGACGAAAATCTGAGCTTGACGCGGAAGTTGGACAAAAGGGGGCATTTTACAGGGAATAAATTTGCGCCCGTAGCTCAGCTGGATAGAGCGCCGGACTTCGAATCCGTAGGCCGCAGGTTCGAATCCTGCCGGGCGTACCACTAAAATCAATGGCTTACAGTCAAGACAGACTGTAAGCCTTTTTTTGTTAGTGCATTATGAGAACATGCCTCTGTAAATGCTTTATATAAGATATTTTAAGAGGAGTGATCTATTTTGATATTTGTTTTTGGTTAATAGTTTGGTTAATATTTGCGGTATTTAGCTGCTTGTCAATCCACTTAGTGAATTTATCCATCGCAGCCCTTAAAGCTTCATCATCTTCAACCAGATAAATAGCATCCATACCATGTAAACTGTGACCAACAATCATATCCCTGTGAGCCTTGTCAACACCCGCACTTAACATATTGGTTTTCATGGTCCTTCTGAAATCATGGGGAGTGATCCCGTTAGGTGTTTTTTGGCCACAAGGTATCTTGGCATTTTTACAGGCTGTTCTAAATGATCTTTTTAAACCGTCTTTTTGTGTTATCGGTTCACCTTTATAGGTAAAGACAAAATTATGTTTCAGATGCCTTGGGATACTGTCTAACTCATTTTTAACACGGTGATTAATTGGAATATTTTTAGGTCTTTTTTCTTTTGTGATCTCCTTGGGTAATCTTATAAACATTGCCTTTCGGTCGATATGCGACCATCGCAGCTTTCTGATTTCGCCAGTTCGCATGCCAGTGTTGAACAAAACAATCAATATTGGTTTTAAATGAGCGGCAGCATTCGGCAATAATTTTAGATATTCATCTACTCCGATAGCCCGCTTTCTTGCGTTGCTACCTTTTTTTAATTTTCGTTTCGTTCTCCTGAAAGGTTTTAGCGCTCGCCCATCAATTTTATCGTTGTCAAACGCCTTTGTAACCATAGTTTGTGCATACTTAATCTCCATATCGATGGTCGCCGGCGCTCGCCCTTGTTTTGAGCGTTTTTCCTGATAGCTCTCAAGATCAGTTTGTTTTATATTTAAGACTTTTAGGGTTCCAAAAGTGTTGTTGAAATTTTTTAAAGCGCCTTCAACCCTATCAAATGAGGAAAGCGTCATTACCGTATCCAACTTTAGGAACCATTCAGTCAATTCATCGAAGGTCATTCTTGAGTCTGGCAGGATGTCAAATATCCGATTTTCTTTTTTCTGAGTCTTTCGTTTACCATCAGCAGCTCTTGCATCTTCGATAGATGTGCCTACAAGTTCCCATTTCAATTTCTGGTTAATATAATAGTTAATAAAATATTTCACTCTGCCAGATCTTTTTGCCTGATCTAGATCTTCACCACATTCTTTGCATTTTTTGTTTTTGTTCGATTGTTTCCGCCTGCATATCGGGCATTGTGCATTTATCGCCATAATTTCCCCCTAAAGAGACTCAATATATTTTTCCACATCTGATAACCTGAATCGAAGCCTTCTGCCTATTCGTATAGGTTTTATCGGTAATGGGTGCTTGGCATTTTTGCTGCACTTGTTATAGATAGTCTGTTTAGCCAAATGTAAATAATTAGCGAGTTCTTTGGCGGTTAGCAACCTGTTTTTTATTTCAAAATTTTCCACTCAGGCTCTCTCTTTAAAAAAATATTTTCTGTTATGTTTAGATTCTTTTCAAATAATCAGGATAAAGCGCATATCTTTCTGTTAGCTCTGTTAAGGTCATAATTGTTGTCAAAAGTCCTGCTAAATACGGTTCATATTTTTTCCTTTCTTTTGATTTTGGAATTACATGTTATCTAGCTCTCTTAAAATGTCTTCATCCTCATCTTCAACATTGCAATCACTTTCCAAATTTGTGTTTTCACTTGCAGAGGCAGCTGTACCCTTTGTGCACGACTTCCAAATAACCTCTTTAATTGATACATGAATCCTATTATTCAGTAGATCTTTTCTGGAACAAAGCATTTTTTCTACTAAAAAATTACTCCATTCCAATGATTCCATTGGCAATGGTTCCATTGTCTCTTCGATAATTTTAGTGTATTTGCTGTTTTTTGCCTCTAACTCATAGGCCCAATTATTGATTATCTCATAAGATACTATCTCAAAAGTTAGTGGCGAATATGTTTCAATAAGCTTATCGTAAATTGGAAAAGGCGGCGACCAGGCAGTGGTGAAAGTATAACGCAAATAATTCTTCTCTTCAGTAAGCTCTGTATCCCAAGCGTTCCATTTTGTCCCCCAATTTTCACAACTCCAATTATTCCATCCAGGAAAAAATTCATCAGCCCATGAAGAAGTATCATTTGGCTTAGGTATAATATTTTCAAAACCAAAACCCGACCGATTTTTACCGGCGACGTGTTTCTTAAATTCATTTAATTTTTGTTTCTTTCCATAAACACTCATTTCATTATATACATAGTTTGGCATTCTAAACTTCCTCCTGTTCATTTATCTCTTTAAGTTTTTCAAAATATTCATCTGTACCTAAAACAACACAATCTCGACATTCCCAGCTACTATCAATTTGATGATAGGCCTGGTGGGAAAAATCATAATTTCTTCCTTTTTCCTTTCCGTATGTCTCTATCAACCATTCCAATGGATCTTCGTCATCGCGCGAAGCGTCCGCGAGACACTTTTCAGCTTCATCCAAGGCCCTCTCAGCCTCTTCATCATAAGAACCCATTGGTCTGAATTTTTTACCTAATAACGTTCCTTCAAAACTACTAACAGCGTTTCGTGAATCTCAGATATCAAGCTTAAAGAATTTTTACCCAGACCAAAGTTTAGGCTTTTATAAAAAAAATGATTTTTTTGCGATATTGGTTTTTTAATCGTTACTTATCGATACACCGTCTCAAAACTAGATAACACTTTAATGCTCTACCAATACCGGTACTATCATTCAAACAATCGTTGCAAAATAAAGATTCCCTTTCATAAAAACGCTCTGCTGGTATATGCAATCGGAGAGTGCTTGGATCTTCTTTTGCAGTCCATCCCCATAATATTGCACAGCCACAATTTAACTCCATAACTGCTATGGCGGCAGTATTTGGAAGTTTATTAAAAAAGATCTCACACGATTCTTCAACTACTGTTTTATTCATTTATATAATTCTCCTTATAAAATTTATTCCTTACTTTTTTGAGTTTAGGTTTTGATCATCTAATTTGAAATACTACTCTTTTTCTTTTTCAGATTACCACTACTTAAAATTTACGCACATTGTACCACAGCACGTCCAAAAACTTTCCAAAAAACTTTCAGAAAAGTGAAAAAAAGTAAATCTAATATAAGAAATAGAAATCACTATAAATTGAGTAGAATTATAAGACTTTAAATCGTTATATTTCAAATGGTTATGATATTTTATAGATAGCTTCACTAATAAAACTGAAACCTTCTGATAAAAAAATATAAATAGACTTAGAAGGACAAAAATATATCTAAAGGGGGAATAAGATATGAATAAATTGGACAAAACCTACAGTTTTCATATTAGTGAATTAGAGGCAGATGCAATCAGACTATTAAGGGAGAATAACATCAATGTAAGCCGCTTTTTGCGGCAAGAATTAAGACGCTTTGCTGATCAGTTACGATCACAAAATGATACCAATAAAAATTAAGTTAAGGGGGGATATGATTGTGAATACAACAGAAAGAAGCAAACTTATATTGATTTCTAAAGGAGAGCTACGAAATGAGAGAACTTATAATTCCCAAAAGCAAACTGAAGAAGCAGATGTATAATTTAATAATGGATAATTATGGAAAGGATATTAAATTGTTACTATTTAAGATTGGTCAATCCATTCCTACTTTATATAGGAATATGACTCCTGTAATGGAACAGAATAAGGTTTTCATTTCCCAATCTACTTTCAAAAACATGCTGATGGATTCATGCGCCCAAAGATACAATTTGGAAACAAGATTAAAAGTTATTAATCTGATATTTGAGTATTTGGATTCTGAGAAAATTAATGCGGCGTATGAAGGCGTCAGACTCATGAGGGATAAGAAGATAAGGTCGATCATGGCGTTATTAAAAGCTGACTATAAAGATAAAAAAGAATATCTTCCCGAGGAGAACTTTATACATGAGATGGAGGACTTACCCGCGGATATGAAGAAATATTGGGAGTCCTGGAAAGAAGAATGAAAATGCAGTCTATAGACTAATCTTCATAATATCTGTTACTTATGCAATGAAACACTAATTTGAGACAAAATGCAGTCTATAGACTAATATAAGTATCTATAGAAAGATTTGAATTTAAAAATTTTCTTTAAAACTTTAAAGATTTGATACTAAAAACGTTAAACATTAAACCTTCACTAAAATTTTCCACTTTGAAGAAGCAAACGATAGTTTGCTTCTGAAAATTAATCACGAAGTGATTGAACATGTATTGCTTCGCAATGCCAACTTTCAGGCGAGCAAGCTCACCTTCAATTTGGCGGAAATGAATGGAAAAGGCTTAAAGATAAATATTAGGATTCAAAATATTCTTTAAAGATACTGCCAGAGTTATATCCTAATTTTGCCGTATATTCCTAATGATAATCAAAACCTTTATAAATGGGATTTCGTTTTAAAAGTGTGACCTATCAATTTATAACGTTCCTTAATATGCCCTGAGCTATACTTTAATTGAAATGATTGAAATGCAGGCTAAAATTCCGATTGACAATATGTATCACAGCTTTTTAAACATCTTTAGGTGCTCAGATAAGTTTGCAATATATACAATTTTTTTGAGCTTGATGATTTCAGGTATGCATAACCAATCCATAATAAATGAGAATTGGCGGTTCAGGCACGATTTACACAATTTTTATACAAGCATTTTATCTATGATTATAATATGCATGTTACAATTATGCAGCATATTCTTCAACCACCATATATTGCGGTTGGCAGTAAATTCGATATCTGAAAAACATTGAAATTTAAACTTTAGGTATCATAATTCAGTGATTTCTACCCTCATCCCTGCTTTCCACCTAAACAAATAGCGGTATTCCAGTCAAAATATTTTGCTGATACCATCTTTTCACCGAATGAAAATGGATCTGAAACTTTTCTTCAGGATTCCACATTAAATGCCGTTAAATATTAGGTGATCTATTTAGAATTCCTGCATTAAATTCGTCTATTATTGACAGTTTTTTTCTCACAATGTCAAAAATTGTCCGTTAACCTAATTAATGAATTGGCTTGATCCATATTAACATACTGATATTAATATATTATTTAATCTTCCCGCTTGTGGTACATTTTTTGCAAAAATTCACTATGAGCTTCAACTAATAGATTAAAAAAGATGTATCAATTCAATCCATTAAAAGAAAAGAAAACGTTGCTGGTCGATGACGATGAACTGTTAAGGGATTCTCTAAAAATGATGTTCGCTACCTATGGGTGTTTCATGCGAACTGAAAAATCTGCTGAGGCAGGACTGCGCGCGTTGAGTGAGGAAAAATTCGATATCATCATCAGTGATTAAAGACTCCCAGGATTAAACGGGCTGGAGTTTTTCAAATTAGCGAATTCTTCGCAACCGGATACGATGAATATACTGATCACCGCTAACAGAGATAAGGATTTAGCCGCAAACACATCTGAGATAAGAATTGACTAGCTATTAGAAAAGCTATTTTCGGTCAATGACTTACTATAATTGCTGTTGTTAACTCTTATGAGACAGGGAAAAATTACTTAGCATATAATTTTTATGAGAACCAAATACTTGACCTTTTCAAACAAAATAAAGCAAATTTGAGGCACTGCACTTTAATTATGCGATATTGGTCACCAAAACTTTTAATTATAACCATATCAACAATAATTGCGCTATTGATTTTTCAATTTTCAAGCGCATCGGCAGAGATGTATGTGCTCTCTGGCAGCTACGAAGGCGATGGTAATGATCCGCGGGTCTTTACTTACCTGCGATTTCAACCGGATGTTGTTTTCATCAAAGGAGATATTGGTCAACCAGCGGTCTGTAGAACTTCCACGATGACAGGGGATAGCTCAAAAGAAATAGGTGAGGGTTCGACTTTAGCCAGTGATTTGATTCAGTCTCTTGATGCTGACGGATTTACCATTGGTGATGACTTTGCCGTAAATAAAAATAATAATAGCTATCATTTCATAGCTTTTGCGGCATCTTCAGGCGATATGGCTGTGGGCACCTATGATGGCAACGGTGCTGCAACTCGGGCAATCGATATATCAGATACTTCTAGTTCAGTTGACTTCCAACCTGACTATGTAATCGTGATGCCTGATGGCGATGGAAACTCCGTTCACCGCTCATCAGCAACCTCATCTTTAGGGGATTATACCTACTTCTTTAATGCCAGAGATCCAGAAAGCGGCATAATTACTGGATTTACTTCCAATGGCTTTACTTTAGGAAACAATGCCTCTCGGGGTGTCAATGTATCGGGTACGACTTACCATTATATTGCTTGGAGAGAAATTGATGAAAAAGTGGCTGTCGGCTCTTATAATGGCCTTGGAAATGATAATCGTTGGATCGATATTTCCAACACCTCTGGCTCGACAACGGATTTTACGCCTGAATGGGTTATTGTCAAAGTAGCCACTACAAGTTCATCAACTAGACCCGTCCACCACCCGTATTCTTTAGGTCCAACTACTGACGAAACGATGAAATTTGTAGCCACACAAGGTACGAACTCTAGTGATATGATTCAGGCTTTAGATGGATCCAGTGGTGGCTTTCAAGTGGGAACCGAAACTGAAGTAAACGACTCCTCGAATGAATACTTTTACGTGGCTTTTACCTTTTCTATGCCAACCGCAGTAAGCTTACTTTCCTTTTCTGCCCAAGGTGACCATGACAGGGTAAAGGTAGATTGGCAGACAGCCAATGAGATCAACAACATGGGCTTTTACCTGTACCGGGCCGATACCAAAGACGGCCCGTTTACCCTGCTGACCGACAAACTGATCCCGGGTGCTGATTTTACCA
>Ga0265303_10001205_pt1 | contig 15726 bp, 16 predicted proteins | sample Helome_2_FD_192494 | JGI IMG/M metagenome (GOLD analysis project Ga0265303, IMG submission 192494) | Marine sediment microbial communities from subtidal zone of North Sea - Hel_20160317 (Illumina Assembly) | ecosystem: Environmental > Aquatic > Marine > Subtidal zone > Sediment ... | reverse complement strand
TTCCCGTGGATAGCGGCCACAATGAAGAGGCCCCGCAGACTGCATCCTATTCCGCGCTGGGACCAGCCCGTTTCGAGGTTTCCCTGCGCAACCGGACACTGCATCTCGACGGACACACTGTATCGAATCGTCACGAATATCAGCTTCTGCAGGCATCCGAGCAGTCGTTTGCCGGTCTGACAACAAGGACCCGCTTCATGCCGCTCGGTACCCTGCCTGAGCAATGGGCGGGTATGACCTTATCGCTCGTCGAGGCGCTCTCCGCGACGCAGTCCTCTCGCGCATCACTCACGCGCGCGGTCCTGCGTATCCGCGGCGTCGCTGAAGAGGACTGGCATGAGCGTTTGCAGGGTTTGCGGGTAAGCCTAAGGGACACGGTGGTGCTTGATGTCGACGTGCTGGTCCCGGATAGCAACATCGACGTTGCACAACTTTGCTCACGGGCATTCGCCGCTCACGAATCCGGCACGATCAATTTCTTAGAATCCGGAACGAATTTTCGCAGCTCAGCCTACCCGGAACTCGACCGGATCATCTCGCTTGCAGATGCCTGTCGCCAATCCTCGATTTCGATTACCGGCCACACCGACTCCTCGGGAGACGAGGCCTGGAATCGTCATTTGAGCCTTGCCCGAGCCAGTGCCGTTGCCGACTACCTCGCGGCACGAGGTGTGGCTCGTGAGCGTTTGCTCACCCTCGGCGCGGGTTCATCAATGCCGGTCGCCAACAACACGACACGCTACGGTCGAAGCCTCAATCGTCGAATTGAAGTCATTCTGGCGCCACAATAGTGAGACGCAACAACGCCACAGCAATCTAGTCCGTGAGCGGGTCACCCGAGCTGGTCAGCTTGACGAGTTCGATCTCGAACAACAATGTCGCATTCGGTGGTACGGGTGGCTTTCCGCGCGCCCCGTAGCCCAGTTCGGGCGCAATCCTGAGTTCGCGAGTTTCGCCGACGAGCATGCAGGTAACGCCGAGATCCCATCCCTTGATGACCTGGCCGGCGTCCAGCATGAACTGGAACGGACTGACGCCGCCCGAGGTCCAAATCTCAGTGCCGCGTCCGGCTGCCGCATTTTCATCGTATAACCAGAGCGTGGTGTGCACGTCGGCGTAATCGCCCGCGACAGCGGCGCGTCCATAGCCCTTGTTGGTGATCCTGGCAGACAGGCCGGGCACGATGTTGATGTTGCCGTCGGCGTCCGCTTCCGGACAGGCAGAAGACGCCTCGCTCACTACACCACTCTGCTGTGACACTTCCTGCTGCTGTTCGCCACAGGCGACCAACGTCAGTGCGGCAGTCACAAGGACCGGCAGGCAACTGTTCTTCATTCCTTAGGTTCCTCGGCGAAATCCAATGACGCAGAATTGATGCAGTATCTCAGGCCTGATGGCTCGGGGCCGTCTTCAAATACGTGGCCCAGATGAGCGTCGCAATTGGCACAGATGACTTCGACGCGGGTCATGCCGTGCGTCGTATCTTCTTTGGTACGCACCGCATCGCCGGCGAGCGGCAACCAGAAACTCGGCCAGCCGGAGCCTGAATCGTACTTGGTCGTTGAACTGAACAAGGGCGCTTCGCAACAGATGCAGCGATAGTCTCCGTCACCCTTATGATCGACGTACTTACCGGTAAAAGGGCGTTCGGTCGCCGAATTCTGTGTGACCTCATACTGTTCCTGCGTGAGCTTGCCACGCAGCTCTTCATTTGTCGTATTGCTACTCACCAGACTCTCCCGTGCCGATGTCGAGCAGTAACTTGTTCATACGCTGCACATATTCTGCCGGATTATCCAGTTGAGATCCTTCGGCCAACAGCGCATGGTCGAGGACGATCCGGGACAGATCCTCGAAACGCGCGTCATCGGATTCTTCCGAGAGGCGATTGACCAGTGGGTGCTCGACGTTGATCTCGAGAATCGGCTTCGATTCCGGGATCGACTGACCGCTCGCTTCGAGCATACGCCGAAGCTGGGGGTTGAGATCACCGTCGGTGGCGACAACGCAGGCCGGGGAATCGACGAGACGCCGACTGACATTGACGGCATCAATTCTGTCGCTGAGTACCTTCTTGATCTTGTCGAGCAGCGACGAGACTTTCTCGTCAACAGTCTCGTCCACCTTCGTTTCCGCGCCATCCGGCAAATCCAGCGCGGATCGCGCCACATCAACCAATGCCTTGCCATCAAACTCTGCGAGACTGTCGACAAGCCACGGATCGATGCGGTCGGTCAGCAGCAGTACCTCTATATCGCGCTTACGCAACTGCTCCAGGTGCGGACTGGCGGCCGCCGTCGCGTAGGTCTCCGCGAGCATATAGTAGATTTTGTCCTGGCCCGGACCCGCCCGTTCGACGTAGTCCTGAAATGAATGATCCTGTGCGTCATCGTCGGTCTCGGTCGACGCGAAACGTAACAGCTTGGCCAATTTCTCTTTGTTGGCATGGTCTTCAACAACGCCTTCTTTGAGAACCTGTCCGAATTCGCGCCAGAAAGTCCTGTAGTCTTCCGCATTGCCGGACGCCATCTTATCCAGCATGTCGAGCACGCGGCGCGTCAACGCACTGCGCATCGATACCAGCTCAGGATTCTTTTGCAATAATTCCCGCGACACGTTCAGTGGCAGGTCGGACGAATCCACGATGCCCTTCACGAAGCGCAGATACAACGGCAGAAACTGCTCTGCCTCGTCCATAATGAAGACGCGCTGTACATAGAGTTTCAGCCCCCGTGGCGCTTCACGATTCCAAAGATCGAAGGGCGCGGCCGCAGGTATGTATAGCAGGCTTGTGTATTCCTTTTTGCCTTCGACGCGATTATGGCTCCAGGCGAGCGGGTCCGCAAAATCATGCGAGAGGTACTTGTAGAATTCTTTATACTCATCGTCACTGACATCGCTCCGCGAGCGAGTCCAGAGCGCCGTCGCGGAATTGACGACCTTTTCCTTTTCCTCCTCCGCGTCCGCGTCCCCGTCCCCGTCCGCGCCGACGGTGAGCAGCGAAACCTCGAAACCGATGTGATCCGAGTATTTTCGGATCAGTGATTCGATTCGGAATGGCTCGGCGAACTCGGCCTGGTCTTCCTTCAGTTGCAACGTGACACGAGTGCCACGCTCCGCACGCTCGATTCTATCGATCGAAAATTCACCCTGCCCGTCTGACTCCCAACGCACGGCGTCGCTCGCCCGCAATCCAGCTCGGCGAGTTTCGACTGTGACTTTGTCGGCGACGATAAAGCTCGAGTAAAAACCAACGCCAAACTGTCCGATGAGCTGTGCATCATGTTGTTTGTCGCCAGTCATCTGCTCGAGGAACTCAGCTGTTCCGGACCGGGCGATAGTGCCCAGGTTCGTTATGATCTCATCGCGGGACATGCCGATGCCGTTGTCGATGATCGCTAGTCGCCGCTTTTCCTTGTCCACTTCGATGCGGATAGACAGGTCTGTGTCGTCTCCCAGAAGCTCGGGCCTGGCGAGTGATTCGAAGCGTAATTTATCCGCCGCGTCTGACGCATTGGAAATCAATTCACGAAGAAAGATCTCCTTGTTGCTATACAGGGAATGGATCATCAGATGCAGGAGCTGCCGCACCTCCGTCTGAAAACCGTGTGTCTCCCGCTCTGGATTGTCCGCCACGCCGAAAATCTCCTGACCAAAGTCAGACACGATAGGGACTATTCAGCTGATTTCAAGCCCGCGAAGCGAGCCTTTCTGCATATCGTCAGACCGATGGCAGGCCGTCCCGAGACGCCGAGGTGGCGGATCGGTACAGGAGCATCAGGGATAGCAGCAGACTTGTCGCCAACGCCAGGGTTGGACTCTCGATCGCCAATACGACGGCCACGGCAACCATTGACAGGCTTACAAACAGGGAAACGAGGGTGAGGAACAGCTTGCGCAGGCGTTCGTAGATCAGACCGACGGCTCCAACCAGGTCATCGATATCGTCCAGATACTGGAGCATCCGTTCCATAGAGGTGCGTCTACCGAATGACCGACAACAGAGGCCCGGCGTCGTCGGTTTCACCGCTGTGGGTGTCCATTTCGACGATCGAGGCGTTGTTGGATTCTTTGGCGTACGCAATAGCGCGGTGGAACAGCTCCCAACGTTGGCGAGCAGACTCACTCGTCAGCGTGTCGAGGGGCGATTCGGACTTTGTGTTGTTGTTTGACATGCTGTGAAGAGAACGTTGGTCAATCGGTAAAGTGGACTATAGGACCGTTGTTCTCTTGTGGCCGTGAGGCAGATCACAGCTTGTTGTACAACTTTGGATCGGGGTAGAAAATAGTCTGGAAACCAGACGCAGTTCCCCTTTTTTTCGCGACGACGATCACGCGCGAAGACCGCTACCGACGATTACTTTTGCAGAACGAGAAACGCCGGCACGAAGCCGGCGCCTTGATATGTCAAATGACAACGGTTACTCGTTATCGGCGTCTTTGATCCAGTTACGCTTAACCTGGTCCGACCAGTCGCGATAACCTTTCCACGTATACAAAGCGGGATCGATTCCGGCGCGACGTCCGCGAGGTGCCGGTGCTTTGGAAATCCAGCGACGATATTGCTTCCAGCCATCGGCGTCATTCGCCGCGGGTTCCGCATGCTCCAGCTTTGTGTCGTCGGCTTTGGGATCGTGCTCGGCATCCGTACCGAAACCATCGACCCATCTCATATGTTTGCTATCTGCCATTGAGTTTGCTCGGTCATTCCTTTGACTAAATACTATTACTTGAGCCGCTCAAATCACAGGAACTACATCACAATGCGAAATCCTTTTTCGCTATATTTTTCAATAATTTACTGCCCGGCTTTACTTAATCACATAACAGGGCTGGTATTCGCCGGTGGCGATTTTCATGCGCCGCTCAGCAACGAATGCGTTTAGCAAATTATCGAGAAGACTCATGATTCGTTCCGAGCCATTGATCTCGAAGGGGCCGTCGCGTTCGATGAGCGCGGACGTATCTTCACGCACATTGCCGGATACGATGCCTGAAAACACCCTGCGCAGATTTGCCGCAAGAATGTGGCTCGGCAGATCCTCGCTGATCTCGAGTGCGCCCATCGACTCGTGAGTCGCAACAAAGGGCTTCTGAAATTCCGGATCGATGCGTAAGCGCCAGTTGAAATAATACGCATCGCCATGCGTATCTCGAAATTCGAGAACGTCAGCGAGGCGCGCATTCATCTGCCGCGCAACTTCCCGCGGATCGTCAATGACGATCTCGTAGCAATTTCGCGCTTCTTCCCCGAGTGTCGCAGCGACGAATTTGTCGATTTGCCGAAAATACGGTTCAGCCGATTCAGGTCCGGTCATGACGAACGGCAAAGGTTGTCCACGATTGTCCGGATGTAACAGCACGCCCAGCAGATAGAGAATTTCTTCTGCCGTGCCGACACCACCCGGGAAAACGATGATGCCATGCCCCAGCCTGACGAAGGCTTCGAGACGTTTCTCCATATCCGGCATTATCACGAGTGAATTGACGATCGGATTTGGCGACTCGGCGGCAATAATGCCGGGCTCGGTGATTCCGATGTAGCGGCCACCCTGTATTCGCTGTTTCGCGTGGGCGATCGTAGCGCCTTTCATAGGACCTTTCATCGCACCAGGACCGCAGCCGGTACAGACGTTCAGAGCACGAAGACCCAGCTCATAGCCGATCTGCTTCGAATAGTCGTACTCGCTACGACTGATGGCATGCCCTCCCCAGCACACCACCAGATTGACCTCGGCAGGCAGAACCAGCATGCGTGCGTTGCGCACGATATGAAAGACCGCGTTGGTAACGCCGTCCGTCGTACGCAGATCGAACTGGCCGCTCTCAATGATGTCATTGCGCGTAAAGACGATGTCGCGCAACACGGCAAAAAGCAGTTCGCGGGTACCACGAATCATCTTGCCGTCTACGAAAGCCTCTGCAGGTGCGCTTTTCAGGGATACCTTGAGACCGCGATCCTGCTGAATAAAGCCGACCTCGAAGTTCCTGTACTTATCCAGCAGATCACGGGCATTGTCCGTCTGGCTGTCCGAATGCAGGACGGCCAGCATGCAACGACGAAGAAGCGGGTAGAGTCCACCTGCACCGCCATTCTTGAGCTGATCGACTTCGAATTGGGACAGAACTTCGAGACTGCCCTCAGGCCACACCTCGGCATCGACAAAATCAGCATCCATGGTCATGACGAAGCCTCGAATCCGCTATGGTCGAATTTCGATGGGTGTATCTTCGCCTGTCATCAGCCAGATATCGATCATGTCGGAGTTTGATACGGCGATACACCCATTCGTCCAATCCTGTGTGCGGTAATACGCTTCCGACCGCGTCGGAACATTGGGCTGACCGTGAATCATGATCGCGCCGCCGGGCTTGACCCCCGAACGCTCGGCCTCACGTCGATCGTCGGAATTCGGATAAGAAACACGGATAGCGAGGAAAAAGTCACTGTTCTGGTTGCGGCTGTCCAGGACGTAACGGCCCTCGGGCGTTTTGAAATCGCCTTCCTTCTTCTTGTCGCCGACCGGCATTATGCCGAGAGCAATCTTGAACGTACGAAAGACCTCGCCGCCCTGAAACAGATGCAACTTGCGAGCAGCTTTCTCAATGACGACCATGTCGGCCACCGGAAACTCGCGCGCCTCTGCCACCACCGGGGCCAGAGCCACGAGCAGCGACAGCCCGACAGAGCGTCGCAACAGTCGCAGGGATTGCCATTCGATCATAGATTCACTCTCTCAATACATCCGCAACAAGCCTAGCAAACCTCGGAGCGATGGAAAACGCTCCGTATCACACTAGAGGTTTCGGCCCGCGATCCAGCCAATCGCAAAACCGATGCCCCCGGCCACCAGCGTATACATTGGAAGATAGCGAAATACGCGGCCCGGAAACTCCGCATTCGTAAACATGTCGTTCAGGTTGACGGAATAGGCGAAATGCAGGTACACGGACAAACCCAGTGCTGGAATGGCAAAGCCGAGGGTACCCAGGGGCATGCGCAAACCAGCCCCGGACCATTGTCCGTTGCCTCGGTACAGGCAAAAGCCCGACAGGAGCAGGAGTACGGCCAGTGGAAGCAGGTTGCGCAGCACGTAGGGGCCGCCTTGCTCGACGTCGGCAAACCACAGCGCCGCCGCCAGAACCACCAGCACTACGGGCAGCAGCCTTGTCAGAAGCCGCTTCTGGCTGTCATCCATCGATTTCTCTCAACCTCCCCAACGCCGCAAATCGCCACCAGCAGACGCGGTGATCAGCGAGAATTTGGGTCCGAACACTTGTTATTTAAATCAAATCAAGTTTCAATCGTAAATTCTTGATTAGTTCACAGAAACTGGCTGCATTCTACCGTAGCCTGATAACAAGATATGAGCCATTCACAACGACCATCTGACGGGGGCTCCCGCACGAGCCCAATCCTGGCCTGCCTGGCGCTGCTGCTGTCCGCCACGCCTGTCCTGGCGGGCGAACCAGCGGTAGATCCATCCGGCAATGGGACCGACGTCCTGCAGGACTCGACCTTTGACTCCGATTCCCGCTCAAGCGAAACATCGGTGGCCGCCGAACAGCTGGTTGAGGCGGTTCCAGCGCACGCACACCTGGTGCCACTGGCGGATGCCGTAACAACGGCGGAGGGCAAGGCAGCTCCCCTCTTGCTCCTGGACAACGAAGTCATGCCGGGTACGGCAATGCGTCTATCCTGGTCCGCCACAGAGTTGTTCGAAGGCGTACCTGTATCGACGCCTGTGCTGGTCGTCAATGGCACAAAGCCGGGACCCACGCTTTGCCTGACGGCCGCGGTCCACGGCGACGAGCTTAACGGCATCGAAATGGTGCGCCGCGTTCTACACGAGATTGTACCGAAAAAGCTATCTGGCGCCGTCATCGGCGTACCGATCGTCAACGTGCAGGGCTTCCGCCGCGGCTCACGATATTTGCCGGACAGGCGCGACCTCAATCGTTACTTTCCGGGCAATCCAAACGGCAGCGCCGCCGCCAGAATCGCGCACGCATTGTTCAAGGATGTCATCGCCCATTGTGACGCGCTCGTGGATCTGCACACCGGATCTTTCGAACGCGCCAACCTGCCGCAGATTCGCGCCGACCTGAGGAATCCGGACGTTGTGACACTGACGCAGGGATTCGGCTCCATGGTCGTGCTGCATAGCACACCGAGTGCCGGCACTCTGCGCCATGCGGCAACACTGGCCGGAATTCCCGCCGTCACGGTCGAAGCGGGCGGTCCCTCGCAACTTGAACTGGCCGAAGTGAAGCGCGGCGTGAAAGGGGTCGAGACCTTGCTGAGTACGCTCGACATGACCAGGAAACGGCGCTCCTGGGGCGACCCGGAGCCGGTCTACTACAAGTCGTCCTGGGTCCGTGCCGACAATGGCGGCATCCTGCTTGCCGATGTGAGTCTCGGCAGCACGGTTCGCAAAGGCGATCTGCTTGGCACGATTACCGACCCCATGAACAATCAACGTACCGAGCTCTTTTCCCCCTACGAAGGCCGCATTATCGGCCTCGCGCGCAACCAGGTGGTCATGCCCGGATTCGCCGCGTTTCACGTGGGCATCCAGGCCGATCCGATCATCGTTGAAGAAGAGCCTGTCGATGTCGCACAGAAACCAGTTACCGGTGGTTACGTGGACGGCATGTCGGAGTAGACTGCGTTTCCCATGACGGGTGAGCGCAAGCGTCTAAGCAGCTTTTGGAGTCCACGCTACTGGCCGGTCTGGGTCGGGATGGGGCTGCTGCGATTAATCTGCCTGCTACCGCACGGTGCAGCGCTCGCCACAGGCCGGGTTCTGGGCCGTATCGCTCACAGACTGGGTGGCTCCCGCCGTGCCATTGTCCGCCGCAACATCGAGTTGTGTTTCCCGGAGCTCTCGCCCGGGGAGCGCGACACACTTGTACTCGAGCATTTCAAGGCGCTCGGAATGACCCTGATCGAAATGGGGCTTGGGCGCTGGGCCTCGGACAGACACCTCAATGCGATCACTACGCTTCGTGGCATTGACCACGTACGAAACGCGCTTGCGAAAGGCCAGGGCGTGATCTTGTTGAGCGCACATTTCACGACGCTGGAAATCATGGGTCGTGTACTGGCCCTCAACATGCCACCGTTTGATGCCGTATATCGCCGCAATCGCAGCGAGTTCATGACCGAGTTGCAGCGCACGGGCCGCGAGCGCTCCGCCGAGTTCACGATCGAAAAACGCGACATCAAGAAAATGGTTCGCAGCCTTCGCGGCAACCGTGCCGTCTGGTATGCGCCCGACCAAAGTTACAATCGCAAAGGCTCCGAGGTGATTCCGTTCTTCGGGATACCGACGATGCATACAACAGCCACCTCAACACTGGCGCGCCTCGGCAAAGCCTCGGTTGTACCGTTTTTTCCGCGCCGGCTGGACGATGGCAGCTACGAATTGACGTTGTTCTCCGCCCTGGAGGATTTTCCGAGCGACGATCCGGTCGCCGATACCAAACGGTATGTCGAGTTGCTGGAGCAACACATACGATCCTGCCCTGAGCAATATTTCTGGGTGCACCGCAAGTTTAAGGACCTGCCCGATGACTACCCGGACTACTACGCCGATCTCGACGCGCTGAAATAGCCCTCGAGCAATTGCTCCCAGTTCGCAGCACGAAAATTCAAGCCTGGATCCAGAGCGACGATCTTCTGCATAGAGCGATGCAATCGTCTCAACGTCGCCTGCTGCCACTGGCCTGGCGGTTTCAAAGCCCCTTTGTCAAAGTCGAGCATCCACAGCGCGCCGGAAGAATCGATCTGCAGGTTATAGGCGTTCATATCGGCATGATAAACACCCGCTTTGTGAAACCCGTAAATCGACTCGCCGACGGAGTGCCAGAACGCTTCGTCAGGATGTGTATTCGCGATGTACTGTGAAAGGGTGACAACCTCGGGGATGCGAACCGTAATAATGTCCGCCGTATAAAATGTCCCACGCTGACAATATCGCGCGGCCGCCGGACGCGGCACGCGCAGTTTGTTTGACGACAGCTTGTCCAGCAGGCGCCATTCCCTGAACGAACGCGTCTTGTCCGCCCCGGAAAACACATACAAGTCGCGGATGAATTTGCCGATAACGCCGCCGCGCATGTAATGGCGCAGCACAAATTGGCGCGGCACATTGCCGACAAACATCGTGTCACCGCGGCCAGCCGATCGCAGAGCCCCCGTCACAGCCTCCGCGTGTGGCCAGCCCCCCGGTAAGAAGCGCTCTTCCGAAATCTGGTTGATAATGGACTTATCGTAAAGGATGGCGCCGGTCGCAGTTTTCTCGACGGTTTCGGTCAAACTTCGCGCCCTTTGTTGTCGACTTTTCCGATTTGATAATGTATCGACTCTATCATCTTCGACAAGAACGAATCGCGGCGCGCGACAGAACCGCTCACAATCGAAGGCGTTACCGGCACGATCATTACATTTTTGCCGAAATAGTCAGACTTTGTCGGCATTTTCGGCAAACGTGTCGTTTCTGGCACTTGCTCGCTGAATACGATCGAGCACTGTCAGCGGCTTCAAATCCCGCAAGCACTTCAAATGTCCGAGCGGGCACTGCCGTTCGAAGCACGGGCTGCACGGGAGGCCCAGGTAATGGACGTCACATCGGTCCGTTAATGGCGGCGTGAAGCTCGGCGAAGAAGAACCGTAAACACCGTGCACGTGAAGCCCGACGGCGGCTGCAACGTGCATCAGGCCCGAGTCGTTGCTGACGGCCTGCTCGGCGAGCCCGAGCACATCGATGACATCCGCCAGCGATGTCCGTCCACACAGGTTGACCGCGGAACTTCGTTCCGCAATGGCCTGCCCCGCGGTTGCGTCCTTGTCCGAACCCATCACCCAGACCTGATAACCGGCCGCCTCCAGGTGGCTCGCAAGTTCCGCAAAATAGTCCAGCGGCCAGCACTTCGCCGGCCCATACTCCGCACCGGGCATCATGGCCACAACGGGATACCGCGTATCCAGCGACAACGCGTCAAGGAGCTCGGCCTGCCGCTCAGCGTCGATCGAGAGCCCCGGATAAGGGGCCGGTGGCAGCGCTTCTCCATTTCCGACCCCCAACGCCGTGAATCGCTTCACCGTCTGATCGAGAACCGTTTTGTCGAACACCCTGACGTCATTGATGAGGCCAAACCTCGATTCGCCGCGAAATCCGGTACGTTTCGGAATTCGAGCGAACCACGGAATCAGCGCCGATTTGAATGAGCGCGGCAGCACGATGGCGTCGTCGTACCGCTCACTCTTCAATGATCTGGCGATTCGCCAACGTTTTGCGAGGCCAATCTCTCCGTGAGCGGTCTCAGCCGCTACGCCCCGGCGGATTTCCGGCATGCGCGCCACGACAGGCAAGGACCAGGCCGGCGCCAGGACGTCGAGCACGCGATCGGGATTCTGCTTTCGCAGCAGCTTGAACAGGGCCTGGGCCATGACCATGTCCCCGACCCAGGAAGGCCCTACGACTAATGTTGCGGACGATCGCAAAGCTGATCCAGGTAGTCCTTGACTCCGCTTTCGACAGGGCGAAATTCGACATTGCATCCCGATTCACGCAATTGCGTCAGGTCGGCCTCTGTGAAACTCTGATAGGCGCCTACAAGGTGATCGGGAAACGGCACATAGCGAATCTTGCCCTTGCCGTGCCACTCGATGACGGCATTGGCAACGTCATTAAACGTCTGCGCACGACCGGTGCCCGTATTGAAAATGCCGGACACCTGGGGATTGTCCAGGAACCACAGGTTCACATCGCAGACGTCGTCAACATAAACAAAGTCGCGCAACTGTTCACCGTCCGCATAGCCGTCGGTACCCGAAAACAGGCGCGCTTCGCCATCCTCCAGAATCTGCTTATTGAAATGAAAGGCCACGCTCGCCATCGAGCCCTTGTGCTGTTCTCGCGGACCATAAACGTTGAAGTAGCGCAATCCAACGACCTGGCTGTCGGGATTGCCCGCGGTGAGTCGAACGTATCGGTCGAACTGCAGTTTCGAATAGCCATAGAAGTTCAGTGGGCTCTCGAAAATTGGATCCTCGACAAATGTCTTCGATCCTCCGTAAACGGCAGCCGACGACGCATAGATATAGGGTTTTCGATGTTCCAGGCAATGGTGCAGAAGGTGCTGCGAATACGTGTAGTTGTTCTTCATCATGTAACGACCGTCCCACTCGGTCGTTTCAGAACAGGCGCCCTGGTGAAAAATGGTCGTTATTTCTCGCGCAAACCCCTTGTCTGTCTCAAGCCTTTGCAGGAAATCGTCCTTATCGATGTAGTCCGCGATCGGCAGATCCGAGATATTGACGAACTTGTGTCCGTCCTCGAGATCATCGACAACGACAACATCATCATGGCCACGATCGGCCAGTGCCCGAATCAGGTTACTGCCGATAAAGCCGGCGCCGCCCGTAACGATATGCATGTCTATTTTGTCCCTAAAAAACCGGAGACCGGACGACTAATCGTCGGCATCCGTCATATGGTATTGCGCCCCGCAATAAGGGCACTTGGCTTCGCCCGTCGCCTCGATGGGTAGAAACACCTTGGGATGGGAGTTCCAGAGATACATCCCCGGCATGGGGCAGCTGAGCGGTAAATCCTTGGGGCGAACCCCGTAATTGTGTTGCGCGTTGGCCGGAATCAGGTTCTGGTCCACGGTTCCTGCTTTGGCTGCCACGGGCACCTTCTTTGCAAATCGAGAATGGAATGACGAATTATAGGCGCTGTGCCTCGTCGCGGCCATGCTCAGTCCAGCCACTGACTCCAGATGCTGGCGACAAATTCGCGTTCCGAGCGAAATTCGCCTGCGCTGGCCAGCGGTATCTGACCGTCGAGGACGAGATGGTGCTGCCGCAGACGATAACGGCGGTAGCACTCCTGCAATTGGGCACCAACGTCCGGCTCGAGACAGCTTGCAGCGACGAGCGCATCCAGCTGGCGAATATTGTCAGAGTAGAAAATGACGTCGGGATGCGCTGCCGCCTTGCTAAGTACGAGGTACTGCACAAGAAATTCGATGTCGCCGATGCCGCCCGCGCCGTTCTTCAGGTCGAAGTGTCGAGCATTACTTCGATCCAGCTCTTTGCGCATTCTCTGCCGCATCGAAATAACGTCGGCGCGTAATGACTCCCGCCTTACGCCCTTGATCAGGGTGTCTTTGCGAATGCGCTCAAATTCTCTTGCCACGGCCTCGCTGCCTGCAACGGGTCGTGCACGCAGCAGTGCCTGATGTTCCCAGGTCCAGGCATTGTCTTCCTGGTAGCGCTCAAATGCCTCGGTACTGCTGACCAGCAGACCGGATCGGCCATCGGGTCGCAACCGGGTGTCGATCTCGTAGAGCGCGCCCGAGCCGGTCTGCGTCGTAAGAAACAGCACCATCCGCCGGACCAGGCGGGCGAAAAACATCTTGTTGTCGAGCGGCTTGTCGCCGTTCGTCATGCAGGACTCGCCCCGCGAATTGTGTAAGAAGACGATATCGAGGTCCGAACCGTAAGATAGCTCGAGGCCACCCAGTTTGCCGTAGCCGACGATTCCGAATCCTGCTTCTTGCGTGACGCCATCGAGCTTGAAACACGGCACACCGTGCCGCGATGTCAGGTCCCGCCAGGCTACTTTTAGAGCCTCTTCAAGCACCGTTTCAGCCAGCCAGGTCAGCCCGTCGCTGACTTTCATAATTGGCAGGGTGCCGCTGAAATCGGCGACAGCAATACGAAATTTGGTCGCGCTTTGATACTGAACAATCGTGTCCATTTGCGCTTCACTGTCTGTCACCGCCTCGCTTGCCAAACGCTGCCTGAGTTCCGCGGACAGGTCGGCTCTGGAAACGGCCGAAGAACCGATGGCCGGATCCAGCAATTCATCGAGCAGCACCGGGTACAGGGCAATCTGGTCGGCAATGTAGCGACTTCGTCCGCACAGATCGACGAGGCGGGCCATCGCGTCCTGGTTCTCATTGAGGAGCGACAGGTAAGCGCTCCGTCGTAATATGCGCTCGACGACACTCAAGGTACGTATCAGGGCGGAAATGGGGTCGTCCGCATCCATGACGGCCATGACCAGCGCCGGGATGAAGCGCTGCAGCCGGTCGGCCGCGACGGAATCGATTTGCTCCGTTGCGGCGGCGCTCGCAAACGACACCAGTTGCTCAGCCACGTCAGCAGCCGATTTGACGTTTTGATTTTGTAGCAATTGCCGCCATTGATCCGGGCCTGCTTTGGCCTTCCATGCCCTTGCCAGCTGTTGGCGCAGTGGCGTGTCGTCGCTTTGGTCGCGAAAGGCAATGCGGTCAAAATGCTCTGAAATTGCCGTACGGTGATTTTCGAGGTCCGCGCAAAGAGCTGTCCAGTCCGCGTATCCCATCGCCAGGCATAATCGCGCGCGATCGGCCGCGTCGCCGGGAAGATCGTGAGTCTGTTGATCACGAATCGCCTGGATGAAATTCTCGGTGCGTCGCAGGAATCGGTACGCCTGTCGCAGACTCTCGGCATCATCGGCCGACAAGCCACGACCCCGGATGAGCTTCGGCAATACCTGCTGCAGTTGTCGGCCTTGCAGCTCCGTTTCGCTGCCGCCGCGCACCAACTGAAAAGACTGCACTATGAATTCAGCCTCACGAATTCCACCGGGCCCGAGCTTCACGTTGTTCGCCAGTTCGCGGCGCCTGACCTCCGCAGCGATCATGGCATGCATTTCGCGCAGAGATTCGAACACGCCGTAATCGAGATAACGACGATAGACGAAGGGCCTGATCAGGTTGTCGTAGAGATCGTGTTGCACGTCAATATCAGGCTGCGTCCCGACGATGCGCGCTTTCACGTACGCATATCGTTCCCAGTCCCGGCCATGCTGCAAGAGATAGGACTCCAGTGCCGCAAAACTCACCACGGGCGGGCCACTGTCGCCAAACGGCCGAAGCCTGGTGTCGATGCGAAATACGAAGCCGTCGACCGTGGGTTCGTCGATCAGCGCAATGATCTGCTGTGACAGGCGCGCAAAGTACTCTTGCGCGCTCAGTCTTCGGGAACCGTCCGTTTCCCCGTTTTCGGTGAACAGGAAGATCAGGTCGATATCCGATGAAAAATTGAGCTCGAACCCGCCCAGTTTACCCATGCCCAGGACGACCAATGGTACTTTTTGCCCCGCTGCATTGCGCACGTGACCATAACGAGGTTCGAGCAAGCGCTGTGCAGAAAGGCTTGCCGAATCAAGCATCAAATCAGCCAGCCGGGAGAGTTGTTCGAGTGTCTCGTCGAGATCGGCAAGCCCGAAAAGCTCGCGCCAGAGAATACGTAGCAGCGTTCGATGGCGAATCTTTCGAAACCGCGACTTGAGCTCTTCGACGTCGTGTGCGGCAAGCGTTGCGCGTTCCAAAGGCTCCTGCCCGGCGCTCGCCGCCTGGCCAAAAGAGGCGACATTCTCGATGAACCATTCCCAGTTCTTGAGCACGACCGAAGCACCGAACTCACTGCAGGCCACCAGTCGGACGAGCGGTTCGACCTGCTCGGCCGGTAGCCCCGACAGGCCGCGCTGATCATCAAGGCGCTCGAACCACCGTTCTACCGGGTGCCGCAATTCCTGCGGCAGCGTGCTGGTGGCTTCGGCTATCCGGCTTGCTTCACTAGGAGCCATGATCGTTGTCTTGCCCTGCATCCCCTTGCGATTTCATGGCCAGTCTATCGAAAAATCATTAGCGCTCCGGCACTAT
>Ga0265303_10001204_pt1 | contig 15736 bp, 14 predicted proteins | sample Helome_2_FD_192494 | JGI IMG/M metagenome (GOLD analysis project Ga0265303, IMG submission 192494) | Marine sediment microbial communities from subtidal zone of North Sea - Hel_20160317 (Illumina Assembly) | ecosystem: Environmental > Aquatic > Marine > Subtidal zone > Sediment ... | reverse complement strand
AGCGCAAACAAATAGACCGCACCCTCAAGGAGTTTCAAGCTGCGGCCCGTTCCATCAGGCTTTGGGCCGAATACCTTGAGCGACACCCCGAAGCGTTGATCCGCGGCAAGGGCAAATCAAAAAGGAGGTGAAACCGTGAAAGTATTTTTCCGTCGACAAAAACACGTTGCCATCATTTTTCTGTCGCTGGTCCTGGCGGGCTGTTTGGGCGGCCGATCGGCGCCGACAAGCTTTTATATGCTCAGCCCGTTTAGTCCGTCACAGGCCGTGACGTCGGCGGCAACCGCAGAGGCTCGCATCCGCATCGGTCTGGAAACGGTTGTGGTGGCCGAATATTTGAATCGCAACGAGATCGTCGTCAACCTGGATAATACGGTCTATCGGCTCGCAGAGTTTAACCAGTGGGCCGAGCCGCTGAGCAATAACCTGACACGGGTGCTGGAAGAAAACCTGACAAATTTGCTGCGCGGCGATTCAATTGACGTTTTTCTGGCATCTCAAAGCTCGATTCCGTTTGATTACCGGTTGGAAATTGATGTGATCCGCCTGGACGGCAATCTGGCGGATCAGGCCACGCTGGTTGCTCTATGGGCGCTTCTGGAAGGAGAGGAAGACGATTTGAAACTGATGCGGCGATCGCAATATCAGGAGCCGGCCGCGGATAACACCTACAAAGCACTGGTATTGGCCAAAAGCCGAGCCATTGAAAAATTGAGCCGGGATATGGCTGCTGCCATCAAAAAGGCTCTGGGAAGCAGATGACCCGTCTTCGCCCGAAGGGCTATGACGCGGCACGCCCGTCGGCACCCTGAAGGGCTATGACGCGGCAGGCAGAAATCAGAGGACAGAAGATCTATACAGCAATTTGTTGAGTTGGCGTTTTGGATGGGGAAAGGAATCGAATGCGTTGGAAATGGTTTGTGGCAGTTGGTGTTCTGATCATCGTTGTATTGATCGCGGGCATCTATGTCTATCTGAATACGTATGACTACAATAAACTAAAGCCGCTGGTTGCTCGAATGGTTGAGGATGCCACGGGTCGCAGACTGAGTCTGGATGGCGACGTAAACCTCGAAATTGGATTTGTGCCGGCGCTGGTGGTGACGGATGTAACGCTGGCCAACGTCTCCTGGGGATCGCAACCGCAAATGGTAGAAATTGAGAAACTGCAGGCCCAGGTGCGGCTGCTGCCGCTGTTGTTTAAAGATCTGGATATAAAGTACATCCGTCTTTTCGGTGTCAAGGTTTTGCTTGAAAAGGGGCCCGACTCGCAGGGGAATTGGGACTTTCCTGCCGGGAGCGATTCTGCCGGCAGCATCGAGGCATTTAAACCCACCGCAATTGAAGCAAATCAGGTCAGCATCGAGAACCTGCACCTGACATTTCGCAAGAATCGGACAGGGACCCCAACCCAGTTCACACTAGCGAACCTGGAGATGACCCGGCAGGGTGCTGAAGATGCACTGACACTTGACCTCAAGGCTGATTATAACGGACAGCCGCTCACCTTATCCGGTAAAACCGGCCGGTTTCGTGATGTATTCGAGCACCAGCGCTTCCCGGTTCAGCTGGCCGGAAAGCTGGCCAACGGCGCAATCAGGATCAATGGCGCAATTGACGATGTTTTGACTTTTCAGGGGCATGGACCTGGAGTCCCGGCTAACCGGCAAGGAGCTGGCCGAAATCGGGCCGCTGTTCGGGGCAAAGATACCGGGGCTGGGTCCCTTCGATTTTAAAGGTAAGCTTGTCGGTTCGGCGAAGGCCTTTTCCCTAAACAAGTTTTCGGCAAAAGTGGACAAAAGCGATTTTAGCGGCCAGGCCAAATTTGAGTTTGGCAAGCGTCCCAAAATTAACATCCGCCTGGAGTCGTCGGTGATTGATTTCACAGCTCTGATGAGAAGTATAGAGCAGGACGAACAAAAGACTGCTGATAAAGATCCGAAGAAGCGTCGTTATTTTTCAGATAATCCCCTACCTTTAGATTTCCTCAAAAAGGTGGACGCTGATATCGTTTTAAAAGCTAAGAATATCCATGCCAAAGACGCACGCTTTAAGTTCGGCCACCTGACGCTTAAACTCGAGGACAGTGATTTCAGCATCGATAAGCTCGAAGCCACATACAAAGAGGCGAAAATTTCGGGAAGTCTTCAGATTAATGCCGGCGCACCATCCCAGGTGGCTGCCAATTTCCTGATTCAAAACTTTAATCTGGGTGATTTTCTCAAAGAAACCGGTAAAAGCGATCAGGTTCGAGCCATCGTTGATATCGCGGCCCACGGGAAAAGCAAGGGAGATTCGGTTCACAGCCTGATGGCAAGTCTCAACGGCGCAATCGGTGCGGTAATGGGTGAAGGCTACCTGACCAAATATCTCGATATGCTTTCCGTGGATCTCTCGGCTAAGGTCATCCCTTTTTGGCGACCTCCCAAAACGGTCGATCAGATCAAATGTGCTGTCGTCCATTTCGATATCAAGTCCGGAGTTGCCGCCAGCCAGGCCTTTATGTTCAACACCCGGGCCGGCATATTGGCCGGTGGTGGCAAGATCAACCTGGATAACGAACAGATAAATTTTCTACTCGTACCAACGCCTGAACATCCCGACCTGAGCCTTTCGACAAAGCTGCGGGTCAGCGGCACGCTGATGGACGCCAGGGTGAGGCCCGACCATCTTGCTTTGTTAGAAAAAGGCGCTTCCACCCTCAGCACCCTGGCGATCGGTCCGCTCGGATTGCTGGCACCGTTTGTCCATCTGGGTGCGCACAAAGCGCATCCATGCAAGGTTCAGAGTATCGGACAATTGGGTATACAAACTCCGGCCAATAAATAGCCGGCCAGAATTTAATAGACTCAGAAACCCACGTCCTCTGGGCATCAAAAGAGATGGCCGATCGCATAAAAACTGCTGCTGAAATGGGGGATGTGATACGAATTAAATTAATTGCCGAAGAATTGAAATCCCAATCCGATGCCGGTGCAACTGAAGACAAACATCATGAATTCATTTCAATGCATCGATCTTGAAAACAAGTATGGTGCCCACAACTACAAACCGCTCGATGTGGTGCTGAGCCGCGGCGAAGGGGTATGGGTTTGGGATGTCCATGGCAATCGCTATCTGGATTGTCTGTCTGCCTATTCTGCGGTCAACCAGGGCCATTGCCATCCGAAAATCCTGCAGGCGCGCATGGATCAGGCCCAGAAACTAATGATGACATCGCGGGCTTTTCGCAACGAGCAACTCGGGCTATTTTACCAGGAAATCTGCGAAAAACACAACATCGTATTGATCCTGGATGAAATCCAAACCGGCTTAGGCCGCACCGGCAAGCTGCTGGCAGAGGGACACGAAGATATTGTAGCGGACCTGACCCTGATTGGTAAGGCTCTACCCGGCGGCTTTTATCCGGTGTCCGCCGTATTGTCCAGATAAACCTTAACCAACCAGAGGGCATTCCGATTAAACAAGTACCGCAAGTACGGTGGAACGCTTACGGCCATGGATCAAGTAAAATTGCAGATCATGCTGTCATTGGGAATAAATGTTTTGTATGATCGCCCGGCCTCCCTGGCCAGGTATCCGGGCACGGCAATACCAGATGCAAACTCCGCGTAGTCCATAAACGTGCGCCCATCAATTCGTACCTTCATTCCCTTCTGGGGAACCTTTAGGGGAACAATTGCATAGGCGTTGCCATATTTTTTTTTCATCTCGTCATGGCCCAGCCTTTCTGCCCGCTCGCCAATATTTACTTCGAGGTAATGTCGCGAACCTCTCTGGATTTTGTCCTTAAATTCTTCTCCAATAACCTCTAACATGTTATTTAATTGTTTTTTCATTGTAGAAACCCTTTCGAAGCTCATTGCATCCTCTCTGTCAGCCTATCTTACGATTAGCAATTCTGAGATTTCCCGAATAGCGCTCCGCAGTGGACGTTTCCACGCAGTTGTCAACTTCCCCCTCGGACACAATGTAATCATCTGACACAGCATTAATCGGGCAGAGATAATCTTCACCCGTTTCATCTTTGTACTTTCCGAACATATCATTTGGTGTTTTCATAGCAACTCCTTTCTGTAAAACCTCAGATCGATGTTACCTGCTGAAATTTAGACATTTGAAAAATACTCTGTGAAATTTAATTTAATTATATGCATGCTTGGGGTCTCGGACAATACGGGCTAACTGGTGAGTTTTTGAGGGGATAATACTATAGATGCATGGAGCGTTCACGCCAGTGTCGCGACATCAGCACACCTGAGTCTCGGGTTACAGCTTTGACTCGGTATCCCCTCATCATCTCATCGGATTTCGAACCGCCGGCTGTTGACAATGGCGTCCTTTTGTCGCCTGCTATTCTCAGGAAAGTCGATCGGTGAAATCGGTTCAAGTTGACAACTGTAGATCCGGAACTGGAGATATTGGTGTACACGGTGTCTGCAGTGAGGTGACCGAGGAGTTTTTACAGTTTACAAAAAATCGTGGTAACGATCTTTCGACTCCGAATGAGTTGTTCGGTTTTCCCGAGCTGAAACCGGGGGATAGATGGTGTCTGTGCGCGTCGCGTTGGAAGGAGGCTATCATGGCTATGATATGGGAATGAGTGACATGTCCAAAGTAGATAGCGACAATAACAACGAAATCACCTTTGAAGAATTCAGCGCACCCCAAGTGGACCGATTGCGTAGTGCATTCAACATGCTGGATACAGACAATGATGGCGTCATCAGCAAGGCGGAATATGACGAGTTCCTGAAGGTGCACGGATATGATAGGGGAACCGAGGGGTAAAACCCCTGCCTCATCACCATTTGTTTACGATGGGTGTTGCCTGACTCGAAGTAGTGATTATTCGTTTGGGGAATTCATCTATGCAACACCCATCTTCATAAATCGGCCTTCGATCCAAATCTTTCGAAACTTTCTTATGGGACTCCAAGGTAGGCATACCTGACCGAATAATTGCCCAAAATGCAAAACAAAAACACTGCCGCATTCATTCACTGGATAATCATTTTAACCTCCTGGAAAGCATCCTAAAAACTCAAACTGATAGACCGATACACACTGAATAATTCCTTTGCGATTCTTCGGGACTTTTTTGGTTGACCCCCACCCTAACCTTGTGGGAATAAGGCATTGTTTGGTGAGTCATGATCCGATAACGTTCTGTCCATAAAACAAGCTTTGCGTGACGACATAATGAAACCAAATTCGACCAGGCCTGTAATCGAAGCCAGGAACCTCACCCGCATATATGCGCTGGGCGGCAGCGAAGTCATTGGCATCAATGCCGTTGATCTCAGAATTTGCACCGGGGAACTGGTTGTCTTGAAAGGTAACAGCGGTTCCGGAAAAAGTACCCTGCTGTCTTTGCTGGCCGGTCTGGATCGCCCGACCCGTGGTGAATTGAAGGTGGCCGAAAATGATCTTGTCAGCGCCGGTCCAGCCGATCTTACTCATTTCAGGCGAGAGGTCGTGGGGATGGTATTTCAATCCTTTAATCTTATGCCGACACTCAATGTGCTTGAAAATGCGTGTCTCCCTGGATTTCTGGCCGGTAAAAATCCTTTAAGAATCAAATCCAAGGCATCCGAGTTGTTAAACTGGCTTGGCCTCAGTCAACGAATTTCCCACCTTCCGGCCCAGCTTTCCGGTGGAGAAATGCAACGCACTGCCATTGCCAGAGCACTGATAAATGATCCGGATATTATTCTGGCTGATGAACCCACCGGCAACTTAGACAGCCGCAACGGAAAGATTGTTGTTGAGTTGCTGGCAGAATTGAACCGCAAATGGAAGCGGACGGTCGTTATCGCCACTCACAGTAACCTTGCAGATTCGCTGGCCACCGTCCAATTTCAATTGAAAGACGGCATGATTGCGGATCGAGAACGATGAATTCAAAAATGCCGGAATCACCCGATATGCAGCGCGTATTTTTCTTTTTTCGATTCTTTGCCTGGTTCAGTCTTCGCAACATGCGAAAACACCCGGTCCGGGCCCTGACCGTGCTATTCGGTATCGCGCTGGGAGCCGCCGTTTTTACCAGTGTGAGGCTTTCCATCCATGCCTCGCTGGATTCGTTTACGAAAAGCATGGATCTGATTACCGGTCGGGCCGAAAGGGTGATCAGCCAGCCGGGAGGACGGGTGCCCGAGGAGTTGGTCAGCAGACTTCTGCGTGATCCAGCTGTTAAAAATGCATCTGCCTTACTTTCAACCTACATCCGGCCGGCGAGTGAGGGGGCCGATCCGTTTCTTCTCATCGGTTTTGATCCGATTTTGGATCGACCTTTGCGGACCTGGCAAGCTGACGAGGAAGCCCAGCAGGAATCAGGCTTCTGGTTGGATCTATTAAAAGATCCGTATACGATGATCATCAGCCGACCACTGGCGGAACAATATCAATGGCGCCAGGGTGATATGATATCCGTTGAGCATGCCCACCAGACAGCCGGTTTTCAAATCGCCGGCGTCCTGAAACCTCAAGGTCTGGCACTGGTTGAAGGAGGGCGGGTAGCGATTACCGACATTGCTACTTTTCAAGAGTTTACCGGCACATACGGAATGGTGGATCGGATTGATTTGTTGTTCAAACCCGGTATCACCGACCGGGAATTGACAGAATTTCGCGCAATGCTGCCTGAAAGCATTTTACTGAGCTCACCATCGGCTGCCAAGGAAAGCGGCCAGGGAATGATCCGGGCCTATCAACTGAACCTCTCCATTCTAAGTTTTGCTTCTTTGTTTGTGGGTATGTTTCTTGTGTATAGCCTGGTAGCTCTAAATGCTGCCTCCCGTCGCCACGAGCTGGCTGTATTGCGCTCAACCGGTGCATCTTCCCGCTTACTGTTTCTGCTTTTTCTGGCCGAAGGGGCCCTTTTAGGATTAGCCGGCTGGGTGGTGGCGATACCAATCAGCAGTGTTCTGGTTAAATATTTGCTGCATGGCGTCAGTCAGACCATATCCACCCTTTTTGTGAGGGTCCAGGTGGAAACACTTTCGCTCAGTATCTGGGAAATTGCACTGAGTTTTGCCGTAACCGTCTTCATTTCTGTTCTGGCTGCATTACAGCCTGCCCGGGAAGCGATGCTGGTATCACCCAAAGAAGCCCTGGAGATTTCGCAGCACGGTATGCAGGGGAAGAAATCGCCCCGCAAACTTGCCCTGGGCGGACTAATTTGCATAGCGCTTGTTTTACCGCTATCGCTGCTGCCCGGAGTTCTGGATATACCCCTGCCGGGGTATCTTGCAATTTTGCTGATGTTTGCTGGATTCGCTTTGCTAGCCCCCTGGTTTTTGACTCAGATGGGCACTGCCCTGTCACCAGTATTACACCAGGCGGCCGGCACACCTGCCTATCTGGCCGGTCGATATATCCGGGACAGCGGCACCCGCACAGCTGTTTCCGTTGGGGCCTTGATTACGGCGGTAGCACTGTATGCCTCGCTGGTGATTATGATCTACAGCTTTCGACAAACTGTTGAGGTCTGGACCTATCAGACGGTCAGTGGCGATTTGTTTTTAACACCCAAACTAAACGAAGTAAATGGATTTCGTCATCCCATCTCCGCTGAAGCAGTCGCCTGGTTCAAGGCTATGGACCGAGAGGTCGAAATTGTTCCCAACCGCCGCTACTTTTTAAGATACGATAATTTCCCATACGAATTTGAGATTCTCGACCTGGACGTTTTTTTCCGCTATGCCGACTTTTTCTGGATGATCGGTGATCCCAAAAAAATACGCCCTCGATTGAAGCGCGGCGAAGGAGTCGGGATATCCGAAGTGTTTTCTAATCGCACGGGTTTAACCGTCGGTGATATGTTCAGGGCCCGGATCGAAGATTCTCTGGTTGAGCTTCCGATTCTGGCAGTGGTGAGGGACTATCGCACCCAGGGTGGCGTCGTTTTTTATTCCCTGGAGCACTTTACGGCCCAATATCATAATCCCCAGTGGAGCGGATTGCGCTTTTTCTTTCAGGATCGCCAGCAGGATTTGGACGGTGCCGTGGCCGATTTGCGCAAAAAAATTATCTGGCGCTGGGGCGACACACTGGAAATGATCAGCGGTCGGGATTTGCGCGGGGGGATCTTGCGGGTATTTGACGAAACTTTTGCGGTTACCACTGTGTTGCTTTTGATTGCTCTGGTGATCGCGGCATTGGGAATTACGACAACCCTGACCGTTATGGTCCTGGAACGTTCGCGCCAGTTGAATACCCTGTTTGCGATTGGGGCCAGTTTTGGTCAGATCCGTACGATGATATTCTGGGAGGCTGCTTTTCTGGTGGTTGCCGGGGAGGTGGCCGGGATTATCTGCGGCTTTTTCCTTTCCTATTTACTGGTGTATGTAATTAATCAGCAATCTTTTGGCTGGACTTTTTTGTACAGTGTCGACTGGCAGGCTCTGGCGATGTCGTTGCCGTTGATCATCCTGACGGCCCTGGCGGCGGCGATTCCGGCGATAAGGATGGTGTTTAGAGAGCCGCCGGCTACTCTTCTGAGAGAGTAGGTCCCAATTGATCTGAGATCAATTGGAAGTTATTGGTTATCTATTATTATTTAAACGACAGGTGGGTTCATAATGAGAAATTCAACCATCTTCCTGCTCATTTCGTTTGCTGCGGCAGGTGTGATTTCCATAGTCAATGCTGCCGGGCCGGCCGGTTATTTGTCCGTCACCGGCCCCTGCAATTTAGAATTTCCGAGGGATCACGGCCCTCATCCCGGTTATCGCACCGAGTGGTGGTATTACACCGGGAACTTGCAGGCGGACTCCGGAGAGAAATATGGATTTCAGCTGACCTTTTTTCGCAGTCAAATCAGCCCGTCCGATGACCGCCAAAAATGGCCTCAACCCACTTCGGCCTGGCGAACCCAGCAAGTTTATTTGGCTCACAGCGCAATTACTAGCATCACTGAAAAACGGCATCTGCAGGCAGAATTGGTTTCCCGGGAGGCGCTGAACATGGCAGGTGCCAACCTGATTGAAGATGCCGCCGCCATATTTTTGAAAAACTGGTCGGCTCTCATAGGGCCCGACCGGCACCTGCTTGTTGTGCAGTCAGACAGATTTTCCTATGAGTTGGCCTTGACTCCTGAAAAACCGTTGGTGATGCACGGCATTGACGGTTACAGCCTCAAAGGCTCAACAGCGGATCGGGCCAGTTGCTATTATTCATTTACCAGGCTCAACACCGAAGGGAAATTATCCATCGGTGAGAATGTTGTTGCGGTAAAAGGATCGGCCTGGATGGATCATGAATACGGCACCGATATGTTGGGCCCTGGACTGAAGGGGTGGGACTGGTTTTCTTTGCAACTTTCAGATCGGACTGAAGTTATGGCCTTTATATTAAGAAAAGAAAAGGGAGGGATTGGTCCGGCATCCAGCGCAACCGTTATCGGCCATCAGGGCCAAAGCCGCCATATAAGCAATGATGAATTGGTATTGACCGTGCGGGACACCTGGAAAAGTCCTCATACTAAAGTAGTTTATCCGGCCGGCTGGCGGCTGCAGATTTTTCCGAGTCTACTGGATCTATCCATTACTCCCAACACAGCGGATCAAGAGATGCAAACCTCCGGGAGCACCGGCGTGATCTACTGGGAAGGTAGCGTATCAATTGAGGGGACAAGGGACGGCCAGCCGGTTGCCGGCCAGGGTTATGTCGAATTAACCGGATACGCTAGACCCTTTGAAGCACCCATGTGAATTGACGTTTGATTTTCTATTTGCTAATCTTTTACTATACATCGAAATCTAAGGAGCTATTCATGCGTCGGAAAAAAAGAGTCGAAAAGAGTGTCTGTATCCTGATGACGTTGATTCTGGTGATGATCACCACACCGGTCTCTGCGGTTTTTGCGGCCATGGTCGGTACGGAAGCAATTCTGGTAAACCAGGACACACAGAATGCCCGTGATCAACTGCGATCGTTTCTAAATCGTGAAGATGTTCAGTCCCGATTGACAACGAGGGGAATTGATCCGGCTGAGGCCAAAGCTCGTATCGACAGCCTGTCCGATGCTGAAATCATGCAAATAGCCGACAAGATTGACCAGCTTCCGGCCGGAGGCAGCTTTTGGGGGACCGCCTTATATCTAGCCGTTATCGCTTTAATCGTGCTGGTGGTGTTGGAGTTGCTGGGATACACCGACTTCATTTAGAAGCTATCTCAAAACGCATATTACGTCCAATGGTAGCGTTGTCCTGCAAAGCTGGATTCCGCATCGATCTTAATTTTTTAAGGTGCATCGCGTTTCGGTTTAAAATGCTCACGTACTGCCTATCAGCAATTTATAGTTTGAAATACGATAGAGATCTATTTAAAGCTATGCCAGATTGCCGAATTTATAGCTGGTTTTATTATCTGCCGTTTTTCTTTTGGATAATCATCAGTTTGTTTATCGGGTGTGCCGGTATCAAAAAGTCTGAACTACCGGATCTTCCTGAAAACCTTCCACCAACCATTGAACTTGATGCGGTCCCCTTTTACCCCCAGAGTGATTACCAATGCGGTCCTTCCACCCTCGCCATGGCGTTGACATACAGCGATTATTCAATTACCCCTGAAGCGCTCCAAAGCCAGGTCTACACCCCCGCTCGTAAAGGAAGTCTTCAGATGGCCATGATCGGCGCTACCCGTCGCCACGGCAGACTCGCCTATCCTATTTTTGGTTTGAACACCATATGGCCTGAAATAGCCGCCGGCCATCCTGTGATCGTGCTGCAAAACCTCGGCTTATCATGGATTCCGATATGGCATTATGCGGTATTAATCGGTTATGATTTTATAGATAATACTGTCATCCTCCGTTCGGGAATAACCGAACGCAAAGTGATGTCTTTTGCTACATTCAATAAAACCTGGGCCCGCAGCGGTTATTGGGGACTGATCGTGCTCAAGCCGACACAGTTGCCAGCAATTGCCAGAGAGAAGCACTACCTGGCGGCCGTGTTCGGACTGGAAAAATCCAGTCGATTTCAAGCCGCAATTGATGGCTATCAAACAGCACTGACACGCTGGCCGCGAAGTCTGATAGCCAACATGGGGCTGGGCAACAGCTTGTATGCGCTTGGAGATCTTCATGGCGCAGAGGACACTTTTAGAATGGCAGTCAAGAATCACCCCGGGGCCGCCGAAGCCTATAACAATCTCGCCCAGGTGCTTTTGGAGCAGGGGCGTAAACAGGAAGCACTTGAAGCCGCCCAAAGGGCGGTTGCCATCGCGGGACCGATGAGCGAGGTATACGAGTCAACGCTTAAAGAGATTCAGTCAGAAAAGTAAAATAGTGTTAGGAGAATATGCAAATTTTTGCTATAGGTCATAAAGGAGTTTAGCCCCAACTGGAGGCATTTCCATGCGCATCAGATTTTTATGGATTTTCTTAATATTTTTTGCAATGCTGCTTTTCGCCTGTACGTCAATGCCCATATATACGGAGCTGAAATCCGAGCTGGAGGAAACCCGGATTCAAAGAGATGAAGCTCAGAAGGAACTTGAAACCCTCCGGGCTAAACAAAAGCAGACAGAGGTAAAGCTTCAAGGGATAAAATTGGAGCTTAGTAATTCAGAGGCCGCAAGAAGCCAATTATCCAGAGACCTAAATAAACTTCAAACCCAAAATGCCTACCTGAAAAATATCAACCAGCAGCAACAAAAAAATATTAACACGCTCAAACTGGAATTAGAAAAGAGACGGTCGGTTATCCAACTCCAGGGTAAAGTCATCCAGTTGCTGGATGATACCAAAAAGACGATTGAAACCAGTTTAAAAGATCAAATTTCCGCCCAGGAGATTGAAGTCGTCGAAGTCGACGATAAGTTGAAAGTTATATTTATAGATAAGATTCTCTTTGACTCCGGAAGTGTTGATATTAATCGCGGGGGAAAAGAGTTGTTGATGATTATGGCCGGTTCTCTGAAGGGCGCTAAAGACCAGGATATCGTGGTGGAGGGTCACACGGACAATGTCCCTTTAAGTGCGGTGCTGCGAAAACGCTTTCCCAGCAACTGGGAGCTTTCAACGGCCAGAGCAGCAGCTGTAGCTCGTTTTTTTCAGCAAAGGGGAGGGATCCGGCCCGAGAGGCTATCGGCCCGCGGTTACAGCTCTTTCAGACCCATAGCCCTAAATAAAACCGAAGAGGGCCGCCACCAGAATCGACGCATCGAAATCATATTAGGGCCTATAAAAGAATGAAGAATGTCGAAGGATGAATTCGAAAAAGTCTAATTCATCGAGTTTTTAGTGTTTCGTTTTTGGTATTTGGTCTGAATTCCCTAAGCGCTACCGTTATGTTAGAAAACTAAACGCTAAACACCAAATACCAAACACACCAATCAATTCTCCAGCACTTCTCTTAACTTATGTGATAACTGCTTGATATCGAAGGGTTTTTGTATAAACCCGTTACAACCCTTTTCCATTAATTCTTCAATTTGTTTGTTCAAGCTGTACCCGCTCACCAGAAGCACTTTAACCTCTGGATTAATTTTCTTCAGTGCATCGAATGTATCCTTGCCGTTCATTTCAGGCATAATCATATCCAGCGCCACCAGATCAAAATCGACCATTTTTTCTTTGTACAACTCGATGGCTTCCTTGCCGCTCAATGCTGGAACCACCTGATAGCCTAACTCCCTGAGCATCAACTTTTCAACCTGAATCGTGCCTTTTTCATCATCCACTAACAAAATCGCCTCGTTTCCTTTTACCATTTCATTGCTGATTTCGATGTCCTCTATATTTTCGAGGTCCGATGCCGGCAGATAGATGTTGAAAGTCGTCCCGTGATTCTTTTCGCTGTAAACCCGTATGATTCCGTTGTGATTTTTAATAATGCCGTAGGCCGAGGCCAGGCCGAGGCCGGTCCCCTTGCCCACATCCTTGGTGGTAAAAAAAGGCTCAAAAATTCTTTCGATGATATCCTGGTCGATGCCCGCGCCGGTATCCGTCACTGAAACTTTTACATAATTTCCCTCAGATACTTCAAAGGGTTTGCAGTACTCATCACTCAGATTAATATTTTCCGTCTGTATATAAATATCGCCACCGTCAGCCATGGCGTGCCAGGCATTGAGGTAAATATTTATCAATACCTGCTCGATTTGACCCGGATCGACTTTAACACTCCAGAGATCATTCTGAAGTTTTTTATGGGTCACAATTTCTTTGCGGGTGCGGGTGAACATTTTGCTGCTGTTTTTAACGATGGTATTGATAGAGGTCTGCTGCAGGGTATATTTTCCCTTCCTGGCAAAACCCAGCAGTTGATTGGTGAGATTGGCTGCGTTCATGACCGCGTTTTCAATGCCCTGAATGTATTCATCATTGGGATCATCAGGGTCAGTTTGCAGGCGCATCAGGGAAACATACCCCTGGATACCCATCAAAAGATTGTTGAAGTCATGGGCGATGCCGCCGGCGAGGGTGCCGATGGCTTCCATCTTCTGAGAATGAATCAGCTGGCTTTCCAGGTGCTTTTTTTCCTTCTCGGCTTCTATGCGTGCGTTGATATCCCGAGCCACATTTAGAATAACATTGCGTCCCCTGTAGGATATTGCCCGGGAGTAGATTTCCACCGGAATAGGATCCCTATCTATCTTCGTATGAGATGTTTCGACCGTGATTTTTAATGGGGGTTTTTGTTCACTATTTTTGCCCAATTGATTGAGGATTAAAGCGGCATCGTCTGCCGGAATGATATCGGTCAGGTTTAGTTCAAAAAATTGCTCCGGTTCGTAGCCCAACTGGGAGTAGGCGGCCTCATTGGCTTCCAGCACATTTCCCTTTTTATCAAGGATGTATACCGCATCGTCCACGTTTTCGAGCAATTCTTTATATCGAGATTGTTCTTCGGCATCCTTCAAGTTAGCCAGCATGAAATTGAAGGCCTGGGATAGTTGGTTGAATTCCCAGTAGTTGCTTTCATTGTTTTCGAACAGAAGATCTTTCTCTCCCTCGGAGATTTGGATGGCCTTTTTCGTCATTTGACGCAAGGGCGCCACCATTTTCTTCCCGAGGTAGATAGACATTATGATAGAAAGCGTCAGAATGACAATCGAAAGCAGGCCGATCCATAAACTCACTTTCCGTTTCTCACTGACCAGGGCTTCCAGTGAGGACTGGAAATAAAGGTTATCGAATCCGTCTATTTTAGACAAAATATGCTTATTGCCCAGCGGGAGAAGTTCCAGTTTCCTGGCGATATTTTTCCGCATGTCGTCACTGATAGGTACCGCCGTCTGGGAGGTTAAGCTGTACAGACGGTTGGTCTTCACAATGGAAATATCACCACCTACCGTTTGATTAACGATTGAAATCAGATTATGATCTTGGGTCAAGTCATACAGGGTGTAGGCTGTTCCCATCAGCTGGGTTTGATGCATGATGGGGGTTGAAAACCACCAGACCAAACGTGTCTTCCCATCGTCATCGAACACTTCACCGTAGGGATAGCTTTTTTGAGCGAAATCGATTAGTTTTTTGGACAAATTTGGATGGGTACCAGGAATAACTGTGTTTTCACTCTGCTTTTTGACAAAGAAATAAACGCCTTCGTTGGATGGGTAAAATTCGGAGACCCGATCTTCAAGCTGAGATTGACCGTCGAGCATCACTGTTACCCGGATAATGTTGTCGGATCCAAGATCCTTCAACATTCCACTGATACTCGAGATTCGGTTGTTTAGAATGATTTCAACCTGACCCTTTTCAGCCAGAATCTTCTTGCGAAATTCCGACTCGACTTGTTTGCCAAAATAACCGTATAACGCCACCAGGATGACAAGGACAGACAGGGTTGCAAGCACAACAAATGTTGTTACCAGGTAGGTCGAAAACCGCTTATGATTTCTGAAATTCAGGATTTTTTTCAGAAATCCAACGTTTTTCAGTTGAGCCAATCCGTTCGAGAATATGTTTTTCTTTTCTGTCAACACTCTGGAGTTCCCGTATTTCTTCGGCTAATCGTCTGCCCCGTTGCAGATAGCACCGGCACGAAACATTCCGTTACCTTTTTTCCGGGAATTAGCATCAAAGCAAGGAATAATATTGATAACCTTTATTTATATAAAAAATAAGGTAAGTTGTCAAAATAAAAGCAGCTGATCCGGTCCTTTCAATTTTTTTTGGTCACAACCACCTTCTTTTATCTGCAGTTGAATAAAATATTTTGACTGAAATTTTGATTGGTTATATAAAAAGTGATGATTCATTTTAATATCGCAATGTGGGAGGTGTTCAATGGCTGGGGGTTATGCTGGAAAAATTGGATTTGTTGATTTAACAAATGGTGAAATCAAAACCGAAGTACTGAATGAAGATCTGGCCCGGCTGTTTATCGGGGGGCAGGGTCTGGGTGCACGTATTCTATTTGAGCGCCAGAAGAAAGGGGTCGATCCTTTAGGGCCGGAAAGCCTTCTCGGTTTTACGACCGGCCCGCTAACCGGCACCAAAACGCCTACCGGCGGCCGCTACATGGTGGTGTGCAAATCCCCCTTGACCGGCGGATGGGGTGACGCCAACTCCGGCGGATACTTCGGAAGCGAACTGAAGGCTGCCGGTTGGGATGCGATTTTTGTAAGCGGCATGGCTTCTTCTCCCCGTTACCTGATGATTGCCGATGATCGAATTGAATTGAAAAATGCCTCCCACTTATGGGGGCAGGATGTTATCGACACCGAGACAACCCTGCGGACAGAAGCCAACGATAAAAAGATTCGAATGGCT
>Ga0265303_10001203_pt1 | contig 15747 bp, 12 predicted proteins | sample Helome_2_FD_192494 | JGI IMG/M metagenome (GOLD analysis project Ga0265303, IMG submission 192494) | Marine sediment microbial communities from subtidal zone of North Sea - Hel_20160317 (Illumina Assembly) | ecosystem: Environmental > Aquatic > Marine > Subtidal zone > Sediment ... | reverse complement strand
TCTGGAAGCAGGCCGATCGTTTGGATGCCAATCGCGGCTAAAGCCGCTCCTACCGAGGACCGAAAATTGATGTCCGACACCCATTGTTCGCGTAGGGCTTAATTGGATGGGTGGAAAGTAACTGGGGAGTAACTGGGGGTCGGACCAAGTTAACCGACTGAAATATTTCAGATTGAACCCTTAATTCAGCTGATATTCTTGCTTAGAGTCGCCTTTTCGGTACCCAAAAGGCGGCTCTAAGTCACCATTCGCCCTGTGGATCCGAATTTCCCTTAGAGTGGCTTTTTCGAGGCGGAAAACCTGCGTCTAAGCGCCCCTGAGCCTGCGTGGCACCAGACAAATTCATCAATTTCATATCGTTAGCGTGGTCCGACCCCATTCCCCCACCTGTTGACTATCGTGCCCATCACGCGGAGCAATCGATCAGCATGAAGCGCCTGTTGTCTCGACTCGTAAAAACCCTGCTGCTGGTCGCACTCGTCGCCTTCGCCTTGCTACTCGCGTGGGCCTTCGAATCACGCGGCATGCCGGCGCTGGAATCCTGGCACACGGTGATCCTGGAGAACGAGTTCACGGCCGCTGATGCGGGCCCGCAGAGCACGCTTAAAGACTACCTGGCGCAGGAAGCGCGCCTGTTCGACGAACTGCAGAACAAGATCTACGCGCGCGTGACTCCCAGCGACGACCTGATCTACAGCCGCTACCGGGCCGGCGGGACCCAGGACCCTGCGTGGGAGCAACGTAACTGGAACCGCACCTTCGAGCTCGTGCCGGCGCAGATCAAGGGTGGCGCGCTGCTGCTGCACGGCCTGACCGACTCCCCATACAGCCTGCGTCGCGTCGGTGAAATTCTCTACGAGCAGGGTTACTACGTCGTCGGGCTGCGCCTGCCGGCGCACGGCACCATACCGAGCGCCCTGACCACGGTAAGTTGGGAAGACTGGGTGGCCGCCAGCCGCCTGGGCGCGCGCCACGTTCGTAACCGGATGGGCCCGGACAAGCCCTTCCTGATGGGCGGCTACTCGAACGGCGGCGGACTAACGGTCAAATACGCCCTCGATGCGCTGACGGATAACGACCTGCCGGCCCCGGACCAGCTGCTGCTGTTCTCGCCCGAGATCGGCATCTCGCCCGCGGCCGTTATCGCGAACTCGCACAAGGTGTTGAGCTTTTTGCCTTACTTCGAACAGTTCAAGTGGCTGTCTATCGAGCCGGAGTACGACCCCTTCAAGTACAACTCCTTCCCGAAGAACGCCGCGGAGGAAGCCTGGGAAGTCACGGCGGCGATTCATCGCCAGATCAAAGAGGCTCACGACAGCGGGCGCTTGCAGAACTTGCCGCCCGTGCTCACCTTCCTGTCGTGGACCGACGCCACGGTAGAAACTTCGGCGACTGTGCAGAAGCTCTACGATCGGCTGGACAATACTGGCAGCGAACTCGTTATATTCGACGTGAACCGCGTCGACCGGCTCGCTGCCTTTATTCCGTCGGCAAGAGAGTTGCCCCTCGACCGGCTGGAAGCCAGTGCCAATCTGCCCTACCGGCTGACGGTTGTTGCCAATGTCGCGAGCGACTCCGAACAAGTGGCCCAACACACCCAGGCGCCCCGCTCGAATACGCTTGACTCCAGACCCTTACAGATCAGGTGGCCCCGAGAAACCTATTCCCTGACCCATGTGGCCATCCCCTTTTCTCCCGACGATCCCGTCTACGGCGCGGCCGACAGCCCGCAAGGCACCTACCGCGGCCTGCCCCTTGGAGCGCTTCAGCCCCGGGGCGAGACTCACGTCCTGGCCGCCCCCTTGAGCCAGCTCATGCGCCTGCGCCACAATCCGTTTTTCGCCTATATCGAACAGCGCCTTGCTGAGTTTTGAAAAAATGGAAAAAATGGGGTCGAACCGATTTCCGATTTACAACAGCTCGGTCGAAGACCGGCGCCAGCATTGTAGGGTGCGCTGCGCGCACCGGGGCGTCGGTGCCATTTCCTTTTCGGTGCGCAGAGCGCACCCTACAGGCTTGTCGCGGCTAAAGCCACTCCCACCGGGTTAGCTGCCTTGCGCCGAACGCGAGCGTGCGCCGAAGGCTTTGGCCCACGGGTTTGCGGTTATGCCGTGGCCGATGATGCTGAAAATCACCGTGCAGGCGACCACCATCGCCAGAGTCCCGCTGTTCGCCACGTTCGCATCCAGCACAATAATCGCAAACACGATGCTCGCCAGCCCGCGGGGCCCGAACCAGCCCATGAAGAGCTTGGTCTCCGTGGTTAAACCGGTGCCGCTGAGACACAGGAAGACGGGTAACATCCGAATGACTGTCAGGCTTAGCACGGCGTAAAGAACAATACGCCATTCGAAGCTGCCGACGGCCTGGCCAACCACGGCGACACCGAAGATCGTCCACGTGATTACGGAGAACACGTCACCCGTGCCCTCCGCCGCTTCCAGCAGCTGTTGACGCTGCTGGGGTAGCAACGCGCCAAACAACAGGCCGCCAGTGAAGGCTGCTATGAAGCCACTGCCGCCCAGGAGCTGCGCGGCCCCGAAGCAGGTCAGGGCCAGGCCGATGACCGGCACCTGCGACCAGGTATCGGTCAGCCACTGGCGCCGGTAGGCGATCTTGAGGAGTTGCGCGGCCGCGGCGGTCAGCGCCAGGCCGACCACGAGCCCGATGCCAATTTCTTCGGCCACGAGGCCCACCGCCAGTTGCCAGGTGGCCTGCTCACCAGCCGATTGGACAATCAGGGCCAGAAACACGAACAGCACCGGTACACAGATCCCATCGTTCAAGCCACTTTCCACGTTCAGGCTCTGGCGAACGTTATCCGGTACCGCTTCATTGCTCACCACGGCTTTGCCAAGAGCGGCGTCCGTCGGCGCCAGCATGGTCGCCACCAGGGCGAGCTCGAGCAACGACAGGGTGACATTCAGCCACAGTCCGATCAGGTAACCGAGGACTATGGTCAGAGGCAGACCGACCAACAGCAAGCGAACGGGCAGCCCCGCCACCCGCTTCAGGACCTTCATGTCGGCCCCGGCTGCGTCGCTGAACAGCACCAGGGCGAGGGTCAATTCCGCCAGGGCTCCCAGGGTTGCCCGCTCTGTCTCAAACGGGACCAGGTCGAGTCCGACAGGCCCGATCAGCACACCAAAGGCCACAAACACCATCGGCCCACTGATCCACGTCCGCTCGACCGCGCCGGCAACGATGCTGTATAGAAGAACAAAACCGGCAAAAAGTGCCAGCACCTCGTACAGGACGTTTTCCATTGTCAGTTCTCCCTGGCTCAGTCTTGCCGGCTGTGGCTTGTCGCGGCTAAAGCCGCTCCCACCGAAAGGTCAGGCGCCGTATCCACGCCTAGTCCTCGGCACTGTCACCCGGCACCGTGTCTCTTACCGTGTCTCTGAAATAGACCCGTTGCACCACCGCCATCACGATAGCCGTGGTCCAGCCAAACATGATGATGCCGTTGGCCCCCTCGATGGAACTCAGCAGGTTCCACTTGGCAGGCAGCACGATGTCGCCATAACCCAGGGTCGTAAAAGTCACCATCGAGAAATACAGTGCCTGCTCGAGGCCTTCGATGGCACCCAGCAGCAGGTAGACCAGCGCCCAGAGGTAGACCTCCAGGAACAGGGCAACGAACATCAGCAGAATGATCCCGAGCACGTTGTAAAGGGGGAAGGTCCGCAGTGCCTGGCGCAGCCGGCCCACATGAGACATCACGATATCACGAGCAAACTTCATGGCTACCGCGTGAATTGCAGTGGTTAGCATCAGCAGCAACACACCGATACCCAGGTTCGTAAACATGAGCTGGCCATCCCCCGTCCCGATTACCGACATTATTCCAGCACTCCCTTCCACTGCCCGGTGCGCTCGCGCATCTCATCTTTCATGGCTTCCGGCAGGAACTCTACCGGATCCTTGCCGTCGCGAATCGTCCAGCCGCCGCCCAGCGCCAGATAAACCTGCACGAGATTGACTGAAACGGTGCCCGCAGCGTTCGCGAACAGGTCCTGCTGCTGCACATTGGCGTTGAGCGTGGTAATGAGGGTGTCGAAGTCGATGGAACCCTCCTGGTACTGGATGGTGGCGATGGTCACGGCCCGCTGGGACGCAGCCGCGGCCAGCTGGTAGGCAGCCAGCTGGTCATGTGAACGCAGGTAGGCAACGATGGCATTTTCCACGTCACTCTGGGCCAGCAGCACCGTGTTGCGGTAGTCCACCAGCAATTGCTGGAACAGCGCATCCTGCAAACGGACATTGCTGCGCAGCCGACCGTAATTGAACAGGTTCCACTGAAAGGAACCGGAAAAATCCCATTCCTTGCTGTCGCCCTCGAACAAATTCCCGGTATCGTCCGCCACCGTGCCAATGGAACCGCCGATGGAAAAGGCCGGGTACAGGTCTGTGACGGCCACGCCGATCTGGGCACTCTGGGCCGCCAGCTGGCGCTCGGCAACACGAATATCAGGCCGCCGCCGGATCAGGTCCTGGGGCATGCCCAATGCCGTCGCGGGCGGCGTGACGGGAATAGCCTTTTTCTCACCCAGGATGTAGCCAAGATCCTGCGGCGGCTGGCCGAGCAGCACAGCGAGGGAGTTCTTTGACTGCTGCAAGGCCGTTTCCAGACCCGACACCGAGGCCCTGGTGTTGTAGAGCAAAGACTCGGCCTGATCCACATCGAGCTCGCTCACAGCGCCGGCATCGAACTTGGCCTGGGCAATCCGCAGGCTTTCCTCCTGCTGCTTCACGTTCTCGTTCGCCACGTCAATCCGTTCCTGGAAGGTACGGATCTGGATATAGGTCTGCGCGACCTGCGACACGAGGGATATCAGGGCGCCGTCATAACTCGCCACGCTGGCATCAAGCGTCGCCGACGCCGACTGGACTTGCCGCCTGAACCGTCCCCAGAAGTCGAGTTCCCAGCTGACGCTGCCGCCCAGGCTGTAGTCCTCGAAGGTATCCCCCCTGTCACGTTGCCTGGCGGCCGACCCGGCACCCACCTGCTGCTGCGGATATTGATTACCAATGGCAATGCGCAACTGCTGCTGGGCCTGCAACACCCGCAGCGCGGCCGAGCGCAGCGTCAGGTTTTCCTGCAGCGCCTGCTCGACCAGTCGATCGAGCACCGGATCGCGAAAGCTCGTCTGCCACCACCGGGCATCAACCGCAGCAGTGTTGTTAATGAGTGCGTTGTTCGATTCCTGCCAGTCGGCTTCAACCTTGGCGTCGGGTTCCGCGTAATCGGGACCGAGCGCAATGCACCCGCCAAGGCCCAGGAGCAGGCACAGGCCAGCCACCAGGCGCGCCGGCCTGGCCAGCGGGGCCGCCACGGCAATGCGTTGACTGCGAATAATGGTGCCGGATGGTGGTTGCGTAGTTATTGGGTCGGATACGACGCAACCATGATGCGGCACCTGGGTTTTTGACATTTGCGTATCAACAACTACAAATTACTAACCGGCACCGCGTCAGGCATCACTTGACGCCCATTAACGGTCACCCGTTGCCGAGGCCGTCTCATCCCGGGCCGATGAAGACCCGGAGCCGGTCTTCACCAGCACGGATGCCGTCGTCCCGACGCGCAGCTCAACGCCCGCCGGCACCTTGTCGAGGTGAATGCGCACCGGCACGCGTTGCGCCAGCCGTATCCATTCGAAGCTAGCGCTCACGGTGGGCAACAACTCGAAACCCGTGCTGCCGTCGGTCTGTGCAATACCCCAGCCGAGGCTGTCCACGCGGCCCGCGATGGGTTCATCGGGATAGCTCATCAGCGTGACCATCGCGTCGTCGCCCGGCCGGATGTTGGCCACATCCGTTTCCTTGAAGAAACCGTCCACCCAGTAGCTGTTGATATCCACCAGGGCCAGGGCCGGCTGATTCGCCACCGCGTAGCTGCCCATGCGCAGGTTCAGGTTGGTCACATAACCCTCCACAGGCGCCCGCACCTCGGTGAATTCCAGGTTCAGTTCCGCCTGGCGCAGCGCTGCCATGGCCTGCCGGATGCTGGGATTCGCATCACCCGCTGCACCCAGGTTGGCTTTGGCTTCCGCCAATGCCGCCTCGGCCTGCGCCAGCGAAGCCTTGGCTTCCGCTACGGCTGCCAGGGAGGCTTTGCGCTGCTGCACCGCGACCGTGTAGTTCGCCTTCGCCCGGTCCACGGACTTCTGGGAGGTGGCCTTTTGCGGCAGCATCTCCTGCTGACGCTGGTACTCGGCCTCGTTTTTCTCGATGGTCGCATCGGCCGCCTGAATGGTCGATTGCGCCTGGTTCACGGCCGCGCGGGCGACGGCCACGCCGGCCTGGGCTGACTCAACCTGTTTCTCCAGCGCCTGCACATCATCGCCCGTCCCGTCGAGCTGGGCACGGGCCTGATCGACGCTGGCCTGGAAAGTGCGCGGGTCAATGGCGAACAGCAGCTCGCCGGCTTTGACCAATTGATTGTCTTTCACGGCCAGCTTCACAATGGGCCCGGATACACGCGGCGTGATCTGGATGACATCGGCGCGCACCTGCCCGTCGCGGGTCCAGGGATTGGCCAGGTAGTCCCAGTACTTCAGCAAACCTGCAAAGACCGCTACCGCCACCACGGCGCCGGTCAACAGATATTTCTGCGATATCTTCACTCAGACCCTGATAAAGACCGTGCCGATAAACACAGTGTAAATCACGGCGAGGGACAGCTGAACGAGGGGCGGATAGAAAAAGTACTTCGCCAGCCGATAATGATTGAGCAAGCGGGTCGTCGCCACCGCGGCAATCACCCCCAGCAACGCGGCCACGAGCAACGGCGGCAGATAAACACCACTGATCGCGAACTCATGGGGTATCGGATTCATCAGGCGAACCTTTCTTCACGCCATCCGGGCCAGTCAATCGGTGCAACACTGCCGGCATAATCTCCCAGGGCCACGGATACACCCCGATAGGCGGCCAGCAGCTGGAAGAAATCGGCCCCTTCCTCGTCGCTGATCCGACCCTGCTCCGGCTGGTCCAGCGCAGCTCTGACTTGCTGCTCCATGTGGTCGATGGTCGCTGCCAGCCCGGCCTGAAAAGCCTGGCGGTCGAGATCGGACGGATCCACCGACAGGCGCTGAAACACCTGCTGAATCGCCAGCCGCCACGCCCGGATATCCGCCTGCAGCGCCGCGATCAACGACGGCGGATATTGATGGTCCCGCGCCGACAGCAGTTCCTGGATCCGGAAACTGAGCGCCTGCAGGTCGGCGACCAGCTGTTGTGTCGCCGCTGGTGACCCGCCTGGTAGCAGGCCAGGGCCGATCGCCCGGCTCCAGGCCGCCAGCTTCTGCGGCAGCGTCGCGATTTCGCGCAACTGCCGAGCCTGGCGGGCATGCTCGCGCGAACCCAGGGGCTGTTGCCAGTCGCCCAGCGTGGAAAGCAGGTACTCGCTGCTGCGAAAGTAGCGGCGCAACAGGCGTTCAAACGCCTTTTCGGGGAGCGGTGAGAAGGGGATGTACGCGGTGACCAACAGCACCAGGAACACGATGGGCAGCATCATCGCCGTGCTGGCCACCACCATGAAACTGTAGCTTTGTTCGTTGGAAATAGAGGCGATGGAAAGAAACATCGCAATGCCGAATACCCGGCCAAGGGCCTGCTGGGGCGTTGCGAACAGGTAATAGATAGCAAACGTGCTGATGAACAGCAGCGTGCCAAGACCCAGGAAGCTTGAGAGCTGCGGCATGATGAAGATGTAGATAATGCTCGCAGCCAGGGTGCTGAGCATTGCCGGCCTGAACATTTTCGAGACGCGGACCTGCGGCATACTCGCCAGCGCCATCCCCAGCGGACAGGCCATGCTGACCACGCCGGTACCACCCGGCAGGTCAGGTACATAGATCCAGAGCAGGTAGGCCAGCCACAGGATCAGTAACACCCGGAAGACACTCAACAGGCGATCCGTATCCAGGAAGAAGGGCGCCGGCGAAGAGTCTGCCGGTGTGCTGTCAACGGCAATCCTGTTGAAGTCCCGGATGTCAGCGATGGCAGCGAGCAGACCACGCGTCAGTTGCTCAATTTCCTGCCACCGCGCACGGGCAGCCGTCACCTCAGCGCGTTCAAAAGCCGACAGCGCGCGAAAACCGGCGCGGTCGACAGCCAACTCCAGCGGCGCCGAATCCCCGGCCGGGGGTTCGTTCGCGAGCATGGCCGCCATGCCCTTGAAGCGCTGCCCCAGCAAATCGTCGAGCTCCTGCAGATCAGGAAATACTTTCGCTAAATCAATGTCTTGAATTCCCTCCAGCGTGTCGCGCCAGCGCGCCAGGCTGATGGTCAGCGCCAGCGCCTGGCGCTGGAAAGTCTGCCACTGGGCCCGCAGGGCCCACACTTCATAGGTGTCCGTATCCGCCGCTGCGAGCAAGGTCTGAAAACGATCGCGGGCCTGGCGCAACTGTGCCGAAAGCTCGTGGGTTTGCGCCGCCGTACTTTGTCCAAGTACCCGGTCGCGGCAGCCCTCATAAAGCGAAGCCTGGGCCGCGACAAATTCATTGACGGCGGCTGCAAACTGCGCGCCGGAACGGGTGGGCCACAGCAAGCTTGCCACGAGGCTATATACAAGAATACCCAGCCCGGTCTCCTGCGCGCGCAACATCGCGACACTGAAAGCGTTTGTGGAACTGGGGCCGGCGTCCATACAGACAATGACACAGACCAGGCCCGCCACATTCCAGAAGTACGCACGCTGCGAACCGCCCATCATGTAGGTGCACAGGCCCACCCAGATGGAAACACCCACCATGAACAACCAGCGCTCCTGCGAAAACAGCGCGATCAGCACAAAGGCCATCACGATGCCCATGCCGGTGCCGGCCATGCGCAGGGCCGCTTTGTTCAGGGATTGACCGTAGGTTGAGAGACTGATGAAAGCCACCGCGAAGCCCGCCCAATAGGGCCGGTCCCAGCCCATCCCCAAAGCGATGCCATAGGCGATGGTAATCGCCAGGGCAGTCTTGGTGGCTTCTTTGGCTTTGCGAGACAAGTTCACTGCGCGTCAGTAGGGTGCACTCCGTGCACCATCAAATCATCGGTGCGTGAAACGCACCCTGCAAGCACCATCAATTCTGGGCCAGCGGTCAATCACGATCCAGAAGACATCAACGAACTCACGATATAGCCCAGATAAACAATCACCAGCAGCGCGCCCATGCCCCTGTTTCCTTGTGGGGTCGGACCAAGGCATCCGATTGATTTGCTTGGGTAATTTGTCTGGATCCGGCAGATTTCGGCGCTTAGCGGCCGCTTTTTCGCATGAAAAATGAGCGAATAAGCAAGTTCACGCACTGCCCCACCCGAACAAACGCTGCGAAACCAGACGTCCTTAGAGCCGCGTTTTCGGGGCCGAAAAGTGGCCTCTAAGCACGATCTGGACCCCTTGGCGACAACAAAAGCATTGAATTTCATTCGGTTAGTCTGGTCCGACCCCGACTACCCGTGTCCCGCTCCGGCGGCGTGAACGCCTAATTACTCACCCTGGGCAATTTCGAACTGTTCCGGTATCAACAGGTACCCCCCAACAAAAAAGCAGACCGCTCCGGCGAACGTGCCGAAGTTCGCCAGCCACGGCGCGGCCAGTGTGTCGTCGGGCTCCACGAAACTGGCGACCGCGGAAACCATGAAGAAGATCGAGCCAAGCATGTTGACGGCCGTGATCCACCACGAAAGGCTGTGAAACTGCCATGTCCAATAGCGATGCGAGACCTCCATAATCGCTGCATTGCTGGCGACGAGGAAGCAGACAGACCCAAGCATGTTGGGCGTCCACACCAGTTTGTCCTCTTCGATCCAGTTGAGGCCAGAAATCATTGCGTCCGCGGTGTTCACGTTGAAAAGGAGCGTGCCGATCAGCTGAGCCCCAACCGCCACGTAGCCGAGATTGCGCGGACGCCAGCCGTAGAAGAGCCACCGGCGTCGCGCAGAACCTGGCGTTCCGATGGCGCCCACGTCGCCGTTGATCACTTCCAACCATTGCAGGTAACCGGCCGAGGTGAAGAACAGCGACCCGACGAAGAAGATCCAGCCGATGTGACTTTGATCGATCGAACGGATCAGCGGCCTCTCAGGCCACGTGCCCATGGCGCCGCCGATCGCGAACAGGGCCGAGCCGAACATGAACAGAACGCCGGGCCACCATCCCATCCGCCGCGGTGCCCAAAAACGGCTCCACTTATGGCGGATTTCGTGGCTTGCCGCGAGGGGATCAATATCCGCCGACGTCACCACCAACGGCGCGAGGCCCATGCGTTCACGCCGCGAGGTATATAGCAGTGCATGCCTCTTTGAACGTCTCTCGGCTATCCAGGTGAGAAAAGGGCCGACGTGATGCTGAATGTTGTCGGAATCGTGGTGGGATTTCTTCACCAGGGACTTCTTGAATGCTGCTTCCAAACAGAGATTACGCTGACAAAAAGGATAGTACCTCTATCGTCAGCTAGCGAGGGACAGGCACGCCGATGCAGCTGAACGTCGCGCCCGGCCGGATTTCCGGAATGACCGACCGACCTGCGCCTAACTGGCCTCCGCCGCCACCGGTTTCTCAGAAACGACGTAGACCACATCGGAGCCGCTGTAGAAGGGACGGTAATAGGTGTCGTTGTAGACGAAGTAGGCGACCCCGTCGACGGTTTCCGAGCTGGCGCCGTCCGGCACGTAGTCGACCTTGGCGCCGACCGGCGCCTCGACCGTCTTGAAGGTCGGTTCACCGCCCTCCTCTTCCGGCTCCTGGATCTCGTAGTAAGCACCGTTGCTGTAGCCGTAGTCCTGGTCGTTGACGGTCACGTTGACCACCTGGCTGGGCGGCTGCTGCACGGTGGCGCCGACGGGCGGAGCCGCCATCACGTAGCCGCCCGAGGATGCAGCCGTGTAGTAGTAACCATTGCCGTAGTAATAGGTGGTCGTGCCGACATAAACGGTCTCGTAGCGCGGCGGCAGCGAGGCGATGCTGGCGCCAATAACCATGCCTGCGGCCAGCGCCCACCACGCGTCGTCATCGTCCCAGAAGTCGTTGTGGTAGCCGCCCCAGTAGTCGTCGTACATGTCCTCGCGCATGTCCATGCGGTCGGTCATGCCATCCTGCCGCTCCTCGGTGCGATCGGTGCGGCCCTCCTGTCGGTTTTCCTGCCGCTCGGTGCGTTCCTCAGCGAGGTCGCCGCGGTTCTCGCTGCGGTTGTCGGTGCGCTCCTGACGCGTGTCGGGCCGATCCTCCTGCCGCGAACCGGCATTGTCCCGCCGATCGCCCGGGCTTTCCGTTCGGTCGGACTGACGCGTGGCGGCATCTCCGGTCCGCCCGGCGTCACGATTGGCGGAACCGGTCCTGGCCGAGGCCGTATCGCGATTGCGGTAGCTGCCGCCGGTCTGGCGGTTGGCCTGCGTGGTGCGGCGCGACGACTGGCTGCCATAGGTCGGACGCTGGCCCTGGTAGCTGCCCCGGCTGCGGCCGAACTGCCCGGTGGACGAAAAGCCGCCGCTGGAGTACCGGTGATTCGAGCGACTGCGGGCCGCCGAGTTCTGGCCGCGCCGCCCGGCAGCGGAGGCGCCATAGCGTCCCTGCACGGAACCCATACTGCCGCCACCGCGCGCGCCGCCACCGCGCGCGCCGCCGCCGCCGCCGCCGCGCCGCGCGTCGGCGGAGGGGATGGTGCCCAAGACCAGGATGAGGGCCGCCACGGCGGCCGCCCAGCGTGAAGATGTGGAAGAGCCTGAAAGCATCATGTTCACTCTCCTCCTGCGGGCAGGAAGCCGATGACCAGGGCGTCGTCCGGAACTTGCGCCCGGAACAGCTCCGGGTCGATATCCGCGTCGAGGTCCCAGTCGCTGAAGGTCAATGCCTGCTGCGGTGCGCCGTCGATGTCCCAGAACGTCACCACCAGCTTGCGCAGCCACGGCTCGTCACCGGTCGTGATCCAGACCTGCATGTCGACCTCCTCGCCACGAAACAGCAGATGGTGGCAGGGCTCGCCCTCGGCGTCGTGGATGCCCAGGTAGCTCGAGCGCTCCAGGGCTTCGAGTTCATCGACGAGGTCCCCCTTGAGCAGCGGCGCCAGGGGCATCTGCACACCATGGTCGGCGCTGATCTGCGCCAACGCTTCCGCAACGGTGCCGTCCACCGGGACCGTCACGTACATGTTCTCGAGCGTGTCCAGCAGGGTCAGTTTGCCGCCGTCGAACCAGACACGTTTGGCGCTCAGGTCGTCGCCATAATCAATGAACAGCCCGGCCTGTCGCACGGCCTGCATACTGAACGCGCCGCTGTATTCCACCTTGGCGCCGTCGGTCAGCACCACGTCAAAGCGCTTTTCCGCATAGACGCTCAGGGAGTCGGCTTCGCTGACTCGTGCCGCCATCTGGCGGTAGAGCTCGACCGGGTCCGGCACCGCCTGGGCCAGTGCGCCGTTTAACCACAACAAGCCCGCTCCGAGCAGCAGTAGGTTTCTGTACATCATGGTGATCGTTCCCGTGGGTAAGCCGACATATTAGCGCGCCCCAAGCCGCAAGTATCATCGGCCATGCCACGGCCCGCAAATCGCTGCATGTCGACCCGGTCGGGCAGCATGATTCGACTTGAACCGGCCAACTGGCAGGGTCTTGAAGTAAAGCGAATTTACCCCGAGCGCCGGACGGCCATCCGAGAGTTGGCGTGAAGTGGATAGACACGCTAAGCCAGCATGTCAAACTATGTTGTTGCAAGTTTTCAACTTGACCCCCAAGTTGAAAACTTGTCCCCCGCGAAACGGAAAGACCCGGCCTCGTGCCGGGTTTTTCTTGCCAGGGGGTGCATCGGGGTCGGACCAGATCATCTCCGTGATTTCCTTAAGTATTGACTCTGAATCCGGCCGATTCTCAAGCTTAGAAGCCGCTTTTCGGCGCTAAAAACAGCCTTCTAAGAATCCCGCGGTCACAGTCTATCGACTTTGTCCTGGCCATCCGCGGCGCTCTTAAAGAGGTGTTTTCGGTGCCGAAAACCGTTAGGGGAGTCGGTGCCATTTTCTTCTCGGTGCGCAGAGCGCACCCTACGGCTTTTCTAAGCTATGACCCCGATAGCCACGTTCAATGCCAACTCTGGTGGTGCCTGGCTTTTCTGGATCGCGCAACAAGCTATAAGGCTATGACCGGCACCAGATCAGTCTAGCGACTTACCGGGGGCCGGCTGTCCGACATCAACTGGTCGAGCCTGCGCTGCGCCCGTCGCCGGTCGTTCAGATCCCGGGCTTCCAGCATCTCGCATTCATCAGCCACCATCTGTTCAATGGTGACCGGATAATGCCGACAGTCCTCGGGACGGTTGTGATAGATACCGCAGCGGTACTTGTCCTGGCCGGGCAGCTGCTCCAGCCAGGGGCAACGCGGCAGCTGCTGGCCCGTGGCCGGGTCCATCCAGATCTTGCCATCCCTGACATAGGCAAAGATGTCCGGCCGGTCGTTCTCCCAGCCTTCAATCTCGCTGCGGGTGGCTGACAAGCCGCCATTGCCGTAGTTGATGCAGCACTTGCCGCACTGGGTGCAATCTTTCACCGGATGGGGCCCGGATCATTCAGGCCGGCGCTGGCAGTCAGATACTGCAGGTAGTGAACAGTCATCCGTTCCACCTGGGCCAATGACATGAATGCAGGCCCGGCTTGGAAGCGGCGTTTCGATGCTGAAAACCTGCGTCTAGGAAATTCACGCAACTCTGGCTTTCTCACTGCCCAGCTGCATGCGCAGGTAGTCTTCATAGCCACCGCCGAAGTCCACGACGCCCTCGGGGGTCATATCGATGATGCGCGTGGCGAGTGACGATACGAATTCCCGGTCGTGGCTGATGAAGATCAGGGTGCCGGGATAGTGTTCCAGTGCCAGGTTCAATGCCTCGATGGATTCCATGTCGAGATGGTTCGTGGGCTCGTCCATGATCATCACATTGGGCTGTTGCAGGATCAGCTTGCCGAACAGCAGGCGGCTTTCTTCGCCACCTGACACCACTTTCACCGACTTCTCGCTTTCGTCCCGGGAGAACAGCATTCTGCCCAGCGTGCCGCGCAGCAGTTGCTCGTCCGTGCCGGGCGGTTGCCACTGGGTGATCCACTCGAACAGCGTCAGGTCCTGGTTGAATTCAGCGGCGTGATCCTGGGCGAAATAGCCAAGCTTCGCGTTCTCGGCCCATTTGACCGAACCGCTGTCGGCTTCGAGTTCTTGCAGCAGGCAGCGGGCCAGCGTGGTTTTGCCGATGCCGTTCGGGCCGATAATCGCTACGCGCGCGCCGGCTTCGATAGCCAGGTCGAGGTTTTCGAACAGCGGCCCTTCATCAAAACCTTTACCCAGCCCTTGGGCCTCGACGGCGAAACGGCGCAGCGGCTTTTCCTGCTCGAAGCGAATAAAGGGGCTGACCCGGCTCGATGGCTTGATGTCTTCAAGCTCGATCTTCTCCAGTTGCCGGGCCCTCGACGTCGCCTGGCGGGCTTTCGATGCGTTGGCCGAGAATCGACTGACGAAGGCCTGCAGATCGGCCATCTTCGCCTTCTTCTTCGCGTTCTCCGATTGCACGCGTTCGCGCGCCTGGGTGGCGGCCGTCATGTATTCGTCGTAGTTACCGGGGAACAGCTGGATGCGACCGTAGTCCAGGTCAGCCATGTGTGTGCAGACCGTGTTCAGAAAATGGCGATCATGGGAAATGATGACCATGGTCGACTTGCTGTTGATAAGAAAGTCTTCCAGCCAGCGAATGGTGTTGATGTCCAGGTTATTGGTGGGCTCGTCGAGGAGCAGGATGTCCGGGTCAGAGAACAAGGCCTGGGCGAGCAATACCCTGAGCTTCCAGCCCGGCGCCACCGCACTCATCGGGCCTGCGTGCTGTTCGACGGGAATGCCAATGCCTTCCAGCAACTCGCCCGCGCGGGATTCGGCCGAGTAACCGTCCATCTCGGCGAACTCCACTTCCAGTTCCGCGACCCGCATGCCCTCTTCGTCGCTCATCTCGGGTTTGGCATAGATCGCTTCGCGCTCCTGCATGACCTGCCAGAGTCGCGCGTGGCCCATGATCACCGTGTCCAGCACCCGGCAGTCCTCATAGGCGAACTGGTCCTGGCGGAGCTTGCCGATGCGCGCGTGGGGCTCGGTCGAAACATTGCCCGCTGTCGGCTCCAGCTCACCCGTCAGAATTCTCATGAAGGTGGACTTGCCGGAACCGTTCGCGCCGATCAGGCCATAGCGGTTGCCATTGCCGAAGGTCACGGACACATTTTCAAACAGGGGCTTGGCGCCGAACTGAATGGCGAGATTGGCTGCAGAGATCACGGTGGTTTATCCGGTAACGACGGCTGAACCATCGGCCCCTGGGGACCGATGATTGGCCGACAAAGTGTTGATTGGCAGGGTATTTGGGCGCGACTATCGCGTCAGCGCGAGCGGAGCATAGCAGAATGTGAGCCTTAGGCGGGGTCGGCAAACAGCCGCATCTGGCGTTCGCTACGCCAGACGCGAACAATCCGCACGCGCCGGGGTTCACGCCGGTAGACGATACGAAACGGTGGATGGATCAGTTCACGCAGAAAGGGCTGCTCGAATTCGGGCACCACTCGGCCCATATCAGGATGATCGACAAGGGCCTGTTTTGCCCCCTGGGCAGCTTAGAGGAGTGTTTTCGGGCCCGAAAACCGGCCTCTAAGCACGGATCAGATCCTCTTAGGGCCGCAAACTGTTTTATTTTCAATCAGTTAACTTGGTCCGACCCCGATCGCGACGGCGCAGAGGAGT